>OFMI01000491.1_pt1 | contig 33095 bp, 24 predicted proteins | sample 1541741 | NCBI WGS metagenome assembly OFMI01 (sample SAMN04209219, study PRJEB22552) | human gut metagenome | biome: gut; material: feces | host: Homo sapiens | place: USA: Oklahoma | reverse complement strand
GATATTGATTGAAGCAAATGCAAGTAAGGTGGAACAGGCAATACAAGAAGCAGCGGATGAGCTTCCCAATGAACCAAAACATGATGGAGGGTGTCCTGCGTAGCGCGTGGGATGCCTTTTATTTTTTTGCTATTGCTTGTGTTCTGTCTGAAAATCAGTTAAAATTAGTTCTAGAAAGTCATAGATTAGTCATAGAATTTAGTCATAGAAAATTTTGAAAGGCGGAAGAATATGATATATACGGATAGCCAATTAAAAGAAAAGATTGTTCGCATGATAGAATCTTTTGAAAATGAAGTTGTAGAATTTAAAGAAGCACGCACAAATTATTCGTTTAATGACATTGGTAAATATTTTTCTGCACTTAGCAATGAAGCAAATCTTCGGGGATTACAGGAGGCGTGGCTGATTTTCGGAATTTCGGATGATAAACGATATGTAGGAACGGAATTTCGGAAACAGGGAAGTCTGCAAAGTTTGAAAAAGGAAATCGTAAATGGAACCAATGAACGATTGACATTTCTGGAGATATACGAACTGACAATGGAAAAATGTCGAGTGATAGCATTTCAAATTCCTCCAGCTATTAGGGGGATTCCGACAACATGGCAAGGGGCAGCGTATGCCAGAGAGCATGAATCTATATCACCGCTTCCGATGAATAAAGTAGATCTACTTAGAAGTCAAATAGGAATGGATTGGTCAAAAGAAATTGTAGAAGATGCAACGATAGAAGACTTGGATGAAGAAGCGATTAAAAGAGCAAGAGAACTTTTCTCAAAACGTCAGAGTGATCGAAAAAAAGCACAGGAAGTTTTAAAGAAACTGTCTGATATTGAGGTTTTAAATAAAGCTGGTATTACAATAAAAGGAAAAATCACCAGAACGGCATTATTGTTATTAGGAAAAAGTGAGGCTAAATATTTCTTTGATGGCTTTATTCCTAGAATTACCTGGACACTTTATAATGCAGATAATTCGGTAAAAGCTTATGAACATTTTGATATACCGATGTTAATGGCAGTGGATAAGGTATATTCCAGGATCAGAAATGTAAAGTATCGTTATATTGCCGGACAGCAGACTTTGTTTCCGGATGAAGTAGATCAATATGAACCAGAGCTGATCAAAGAGATTATTAATAACTGTATTGCTCATCAGGACTATCGCTTGCGTGGAAAAATCAACGTAGAGGAATTTGAGGACAGACTGGTATTTATCAATGAGGGGGCTTTTATACCAGAAACTATTGAACAAGCACTGGAACCGGGATATAAACCACCGTATTATCGAAATGTGTTTTTGTGTAACGCAATGGTAAATCTGTATATGATTGATACAAATTCAATGGGAATACCAATGATGTATCAGATACAGCGTGATAAATGCTTCCCATTGCCGACATATGATTTGAACACAATTAATAGAGTTACAGTGACTGTGTACGGAAAGATATTGGATAAGAATTATACTCAGCTTTTATATTCCAATGAAGATTTAGATATGAGAACTGTATTTTTGTTGGATAAAGTTCAGAAACAGGAAGTAGTTTCTAAAGAAAGCTTTAAGGATTTGAAGAAAAAAGGTCTTGTGGAAGGACGTTATCCTAATGTTTTTGTATCTTTCAAGGTGGCAGATATTGTCGGACAGAAAGCTGCTTATGTTCGAAATAAAGGGTTAGATGATGATATTTGCAAGCAGTTAATTATAAAAGCACTTCAGTCAATGGGAGAAGCCAGCAAAAAAGATTTGATGGAAGTTTTAGAGAAGGCTTTGCCGGAGGTGCTGAGTGAGGAACAGAAATCAAAGAAGGTTTCAAATTTGCTACAAGTATTAAAGAAAGATGGGATAATTGAAGTTAGTGGTGGGAATAGATATTCCAAATGGTTTGTAAAAAACAAATAGTCAAAAAGATTCATAATGTTAAGGAAGGGAGACACATAGATGAAAATTTTAGATTTAGTAGATGATGTAAGAAGTGGCTGTAAGTCTGTTTTAACAACGATGACATTAGAAGAATATAAGAAATTGTCATTTTTTGCGTTTAATAATAATGGAAACATTGATGGACAGCGAAGTGTTATAAAACGTTCTTCTACAGCGGCGAAAATTCGAAAGCGTATGGCGGATGATTTTAGAAAAGGAGCAATTTTTCCACAGGTAGTTTTGGGAGTGCTTTTTTCAACTGAGAATATGCAAAATTTGGATGAATCAAAATTTTACATGTTGTTAGAAAGTGTTAATGAGGGGCAGATTTCTATTATTGACGGTATGCAGAGGAGTAATATATACTTTGAAAATTATGAGGACAATAAACAACAAAAAATCCGTGTGGAATTTTGGTGTTCAGATGCAAGTACTAAATTATTATATCGAATGCTTGTTTTAAATACAGGGCAGGTTCCGTGGAATACTCGCAGACAGTTAGAAGTGATTTTTGATGGAATAAGTAATAAAATTTCTGAAGAAATCAAAAAGACAGATCCATTGCTTGATATTCAACTGAATATTTTAGCTGTTGATGAAATTAAACGACGTAAAGCGGGAATGTTTAAAAAATCATCACTTATTGAAATGTATCTTGGATTTAATACAAGAAAAGTGAATGTTGATGTTAATGATGAACTGGCAGATGAATTTCAACGTTTTGATATGATGGAAGCAATTGATAGTGCAGTAAATTTTGAAATGTTTGTAGATACTTTTCGCAATCTGTGTAAGTTGGATTTTGCAGTAACGGCTACAAGTGAAACTGTTGAAGGTAAACAGTTTGCATCTGGACAAGATTTGTTCCGTAGTGATCCGGTATGTTTAGGTTTTGTGGTTTCATGTGCAGAGTATATTATGGGAAAAATGGGAGTTCAACGCAGTGATGAAGAAAAACGAAATAGAGCATTAGAATTGGATAATAAAATTGCAAAAGTAATAAAATGTATTGAAAGTAAACCAGAGACATATTTAAGTCTTGAAGTTTTGAATGAAATTGTTGAAAAGTTACCAAGAACACGAATTGGTGATAGCTTAAGGCATTTATTTAAAAATGCTTTTAGCGAGTTAATTCGCTATGATAAACTTGAAGAGATTCCTTCTATGGAGACGTTTTGGAGAGAATAAGTATGTCAAGAAATCTATTACAAATGACGGGTAAGATTTTTGATGAGTTTGCTACCCGAGTTAGTGAGGAACATAAAGAATATATTGTATCTGTAAATAGACATATATCTATAAGCGAAGAAAATCGGGCAGAGTGTTGTGAATTATTAAAAGATGCAATTATAATCGGTAGGAGACATGATTATTTGCCCACAGTTGTTTTTATAAAATATAAGGAAGAATTTTATGTAGGAATAGATACAAGGTATGCTGAAAAATTTGAAAATTTTGGATATGTGATGGAAGAAAGGGCCGCAATTTGTATCGGATGTCAAATTTTAAGTATAACAGAAAAATATTACCAACTAAAAGTAGAATCAAGAGAACTGATAGATTATTGTTTGGGATTACAACCAGAAGAAGGTATGGATGCGGTTGTTTTTTCAGAAGATAATATTCTTGACTTGATTTATGGATTATCAATTTTTAAGGTGGTAAATAATGAGTTGGAAATAGATATTGATTCTTTGGATGATGTGTTGAGAGTTTCAGTATTATTATTGATTGCGAATAGTGAAAAAATAACTCCTGTTTATAAAGAAACTATGGAAAAACTATTATCAATGATATGTGTAAGGAAAATATGCAGTAATATTTTGGATTTTCTTATCATCAAAGACACTAGAATTAAATTTTTAAGTTTATATCAATGCATAGAATTTCTCTTTATTCCAAACAGGGCAAGCGAATTTGTACAAAAGTATAATATGAATATTTCGGATGCATTAAAATTACATATAAATGAAGCGATGAGAAGGGATGAACGAATAAACGCATTAGCAATCTTAAAAATTGCAGGAATGCCTTTGATTCATAAGATGTACATTTTATTGTTTAATGAATCAGAGGGTGATAATGAGTTAGAACGCATTAATAATTGGATATATGACAAAAGATGCTCAATAGCTCATTTTAGATATGGACAACAAAAAAATGAAGAAACATATGTAAATGAAGAAATATTAGAAATGATGTTAGAATTATTAGTAGGGATTTTTTCAAATATGAATCAAAATATGAAAGATATTTGTAGTGGACTTGTAAAATTAGAGGAAAGTACTTTGGCATAAATGCTAAGGTACTTTTTCTTATTGTTATTTTATTTAAAACAGTGTATACTAAAGTTGTAACAGAACGACTTTAATGTAACAGGAAGGTATCAACTATGAATATAGCTGCCTATTGCCGAGTTTCCACCGATAAAGCTGACCAGCTCAACAGTCTGGAAGCGCAAAAAGAATTTTTCTCTGAGTACACCCAGCGTACCGGTGACAACTTAGTAAGATTATATGCTGACGAAGGAATTTCAGGTACAAAAATAAAAAATCGAAAAGAATTTTTACGCATGATGGTAGATGCCGAGCATGGACTGTTTGATATGGTGGTTGTAAAGGATATTTCCCGTTTTGCAAGAAACACGGTTGACCTTCTGCAAAACGTCCGCAAGCTGAAAGCATTGGGTATCGAAACACAGTTCCTGACAGCCAATATGACCAGCATGGGAAACAGCGAATTTGTCCTGACGATTTTTGGCGCACTGGCGCAGGAGGAAAGTGCTAATACTTCTAAGCGTGTAAAGTTCGGCAAGAAAATGAATGCAGAAAAGGGACGAGTTCCGAATATTGTGTACGGATATGATAAAACCATCGGTGATTACTTTAATTTGGCAATCAATGAGGAAGAAGCAGCTGTTATCCGTCAGATTTATAGATGGTATATCGAAGAAGGTTACGGTGCCGCCAAAATTGCGAATATGCTGAATGCCAAGGGCATCCGGACAAAGCGTAATTGCCAGTGGAGCCAGAATGCAACCTGCCGGATTCTGACAAATGAGCTTTATACCGGTAAAATCATCAATGGTAAGCAGGAAGTAGCTGACTTCCTGACCGGACAGAGAACGGAAAAAGATGAAACGGAGTGGATGGTAACAGAACGTCCGGAACTGCGGATTATTGAGCCGGAAATGTATGAAAAGGCACAGGAGATTTTGGAGTCCAGAAGCAAGGCTTTTAAATTAACGAAGGAACGGCAGAGCAATAAGTATTTGTTTTCTACTCTGATTAAATGTAAGGAGTGTGGCTGGTCTTTCCGACGAACGGTTCGTACCTATAAGAATACCTATATTCGCTGGGTCTGCTCCGGTCATAATGGTCGTGGTGCGGATAGCTGCCCCAATGCGCAGACAGTAGACGAAGAAGAGCTGATTGAAGTTTTATCCGAATATTTTTCCGAGCTGCTGAAAGCAAAGAAAAATGTAATTCGTCATGTGACGAGTGAATTTCAACGGGTTTACAAGGCGAAAGACGAGAATCTGAATTACGAAAAGGAACTGAATGCACAGCTTCGCAAGCTTCAAAAGATGCGTCAGAAATATATGGATATGTACACAGACGATCTCATTACCCGTGAGGAATTGAATGAAAAAATCGGCGGAACAAAACAGGAAATCGAGCGTCTGGAAAATGAGTTGAAAATGGTTGCCTATCATCTGACAAAAGGAGAACAGCTGGAAACAATCCTGAATCGTACTTTTAAAGAGATTGAAGATATTTCAGATGTCCGCCAGATGACCAATGCACAGCTAAAACGCATAATCCAGAAAATCGAAGTGGACAAGGATGGTAATGTAGATATTTATTTACGCATCTTTGGAGATTTGGGCCTAGATGAAACCGTTCTAATTAGTGACAACCAAACATAAAGATGTGACAGACCGGCTGATCCAGATCAATCCGGCACTGGCGGGAGAGGCGCGTAAGATTCTGGATGTGAATAAAGAAGAACGTCACATCCGTGGCGGACTTGCTACCCGGGAGAAATATCTGCATATGCATCATTGAAAACAGCAAAATGGGAGATGCTCAGAAACAGTTAAGAATATACGCATAAAAGTATAAAAAAGAAGCAGCTGGATCACAGCTGCTTCAGTACGTCTAACAATCGTGTATTATCTTCAGGCATCATGATGCAGAACCGGATAAATTCTCCGTCCAGGCACTGGAAAGAAGAACAGTCACGAATCATCAGCCCTTTTTTGATGCAGGCTTCAAATACATCTGCGGAAGTCAGGCCTTCTTTCTGAATTTTCAGAAGGATAAAGTTTGCATATGCCGGATAGACCTTGAAGATTGGAAGTTTTTTTAATTCGGTTTCCATCCGGTCACGTTCACCGAGGATCAGCTCACGTGTCCTGCGGAAATAGTCATGGTCAAGGAGCATTCTTTTTCCGGCAAAAGCACCGAGACTGTTCAGGGACCATGGTGTCTGCTTTTCTTTCATCTTAGCCAGAAATTCTCTGTTTCCTGTGATTCCATAGCCGAGACGCATACCTGGTGCCGCATAGAATTTGGAAACACCGCGCAGAACCATCAGATTTGAAAATTCTCTGGTCAGAGGTACAGCTGTTACTGCATTGATGTCCGGTGCAAATTCCACGTATGTTTCGTCAATCATGACAAAAATATTTTTTCCAGCACAGAAAGCAATCAGCTTTCTCAAATCTTCCTGCATGATCGCAGAAGAAGTCGGATTATTCGGATTACAGATGATCAGGAAATCATAGCCTTTTTCCAGTATTTTACACAGATCATCCACGTCCAGAGTGAAATTTCGTTCTTCCTGCAGATGATAATATTCCTGGGTGCTTCCGGAGAAAGAAAGTTCTCTGGAATATTCGGAATAAGTCGGTCCGAGGATCAGTGTATGCTTTGGTGCACGCTCCTGGATAAGCAGGGAGATCAACTCGCTGGAGCCATTTCCCGGAAGAATAAATTCTGCAGGAATCTGACAGTATGCAGCAATCGTATTTCGGAGGCTGACATAATCTCTGTCCGGATAAGAAGAAAACAGATCTATATTTTCTGCAATTTCTTTTTTGACAGAAGCAGAAAGACCAAGTGGATTGACGTTTGCTCCGAATTTAACGATATCTTCTTTATTCAAATGATAGTAAGCGCAAATTTTTTCTATATCACTTCCGTGAAAAACCATTTTAGTAGTCATTGGTATACACTCCTTTTTTCGCTATTTACTATAATAAAGCATGGAAGCAATTTTTACAATAGACAACCGACAGGGATGTGTTATACTAAAGAACATGAGTGTTTAAAGCAAAGTCGCCGTTAAGACGATTTCGATGTTTAACAGAAATATATGATAAGGACAGGAGAAACAGATATGAAACTGCAGATGGTACAGAATGCGTTAAAACAGAAAAATATCAAATATGAATATACAGAAGAAGATGACTGTGGAAGTCTTGATTTCATGTTTCGCGGACTTCGTTTTCATGTGTGGGAATATCACGATGAAGTCTGGGGAGCAGAGACAAATATCTATGAAGCAGGCAGAAGCCAGGATATCGAGGGCGATTACGAAAAAGAAATTGCTGCAGAGATTCTGTCATGGCCGGATATGATTAATAATTAAACAGGAGACAGATAATATGAAACTGATGAACATTGCCGATGAAGGCGCACAGTATAAATGGCAGCTGTATGACTTATACGATAAGGCGTTTCCAGAGCAGGAAAAAAAGCCACTCCAGGTTATGGAACAGCTGGCTGCTGATGGAAAGATGGAAATGCTTGCGTTGGTCGATGAGGATGAATTTGCAGGTCTGGCGATCAATCTAATCGATGAAGAGCAGAATCGAGCTCTTCTGGACTATTATGCAATCGCACCTGAGAAACGAAATGGTGGTTATGGAAGCAAAGGTCTGGAAGTGCTTCTGGAGCGCTTTAAAAATTATAAATATATTTTTGAGATTGAAACACAGGATGAAAAAGCAGAGAATGCAGAAGAACGTAAGAGAAGAAAAGCGTTTTATCTGCGAAATGGTCTTAAAGAGACCGGTCTGTTTGTAAATGTTTATGATACAGATTTTGAACTTCTCACGCCGGATGGAGAGTTGACTTTCTGGGAATATGTGGATTTTCTCAGAGAAGTTATGTACGAAGAATATGTGGAAATTCTTCGGCCTACACTGATTGCGATGAAGAAGAAATAATAAATAACAAAAGAAGTTGAGGACAGGGAACGTGGGAGAAAAAGTGATATTAGTTTATCTGGTAGTATGTTTTTTTGTATTTCTGGCAGGATTTGTAGATTCGATTGCCGGCGGTGGGGGACTGATCTCTCTTCCGGCATATATGATCGCCGGATTGCCGGTACATACTGCGATTGCAACAAATAAAATGAGCAGCTTCATGGGGACTTCTGTTGCAACTTACCATTATATGAAAAAGGGCTTTATGAAGTGGAAAATATGTATTCCGGCAATTTTTGGTGCGATTGCCGGGTCCTGGATGGGGTCTCATCTTGCATTACTCATTTCAGACAGAGTTCTCAAAATAGCAATGGTGATCGTTTTGCCGGTAATCTTATTTTATGTTCTCAGAAGCAAAGCACTGCAGGGGAATGACGAAAATACTACAGATGCAGTCAATGGAATGCTGATCTTTAAATGCATTCTGATCGCAGTGGTAATCGGTATTTATGACGGAATTTATGGACCGGGAACAGGCACGTTCCTGATGCTTCTTTTTACAGGATTCTGCCATATGACACTGAATGATGCAGCGGGAACAACGAAGGCAATCAATCTTACAACCAATATTACGGCACTGGTTGTGTTTTTGATCAATGGTAAGGTACTCCTGCCACTGGGAATTGCTGCGGGCTGCTGTAATATGGCAGGAAACTATCTTGGAAGTCACAGTTTTACATCAAATGGTCATAAGATCGTGAAACCGGTCATGATCGTCGTGATCGTAATTTTCTTTATCAAAGTAGTAACAGAATTGGTTTAATAGTGAAAGCCAGGGTTTAATAGCCCTGGCTTTTGATGTATTCGTAGGTTCGCTGACAGTTATTGTGATCGATATAAGCAAAATATTCTTTGCGCATTTCGGCGTATTTCTGTTTTTCCTGAAAGCCGTTTTCAGCATAATCTTTGATCAGATGAACGAGATCTTCCTGCTCTGTGCAACGGTCGCCCCAGAGTTCTGTCTCCATATCAATATAACTTCCATTGGTTTTGTTGTACTGATCAAGATCAAATTGATAGAACAGGATCGGCTTGCCCTGGTAGTAGGCATCCCAGCAGGCACTTGAGTAATCAGTGATCATCATGGAGCAGTGCATGATCAGCTGATTCAGTGGTACGGAATCAAAGGAGTATAATTCAATCTGTGAATCCTCTGAATGAAAGGTACCGATAAATTCTTGGAGCTTCGGATGAATATAAAACAACAGCTTCAGCTCATGTTCCTTTAGATAATTTTGGAGTTCCTGACTATTCAGAAGTGCAGTGTAGTGCTGATAATAATCGCTTTGTCTGAAAATTTCGTCATTCTGTCCTTCCAGCCAGGAGCGCCAGGTAGGCATGAGTAGGATAACAGGATGCTCCGGGTCTGAAGTATCGTGGAGGCCGTCCCAGCGGGCAAGTCCGGTTACCGGAACTTTATCCGGGTTATATCCCATGCGGTTTACGATAATATTCTTTTCGAATTCTGATGATGCAGTAAAATAATCAACGGAAGACGAAGAGTCAACGCTGAAAAGACTATCAACGTTTTTGAGAGCCAAAACACCATGCTGCAGAAAATATAATTTCTGTTTGTTGAGTGTTCGGGTCACAGGGTTTGGCATAGGCTTCCATGCATAGGCGTGGTGTCTTCCATCCGGAGAGATTAGAAGATCAGCGCACAGCAGATACAGGATATGGCGAAAACTCAAGGCAGGAATGATGTTTTTTCGATATTGCTGCATATAATCCCACTGAGGAGATTTTTTATCCAGTATAAAAAATACATTGTCTTTCTTATTTTTCATACAGTATTCAAAAAAATAAAAACCGTTTTCCTGAGCTGTGATGCAGAATTTCTCATACACAAGCCACATGTGTTTTTCCTTCAGAGAACGACCAAATAGTTTTGCAATACCAAAGGCTGTCAGCTCTTTGATTCTGAAAGTCAGATGATCCTGTTTCTGCCAGCGGCGGCAGCGCAGAAGAAAGCTGTGAGAAGCGCCTCCCATAGGAAAGAAAAGAGTTTCTTCATTTCGCACAAAATGTCTGCCGAGAAGCAGAGAAAGGCGTATGCGGCTAGTGAAAACAGGAGTGTAAGTGTCATTAGAATCCTGGATTGTCAGCTTCCAGTCACCATCATAGTTTTCAAGTTTATCTGTGTTGATTGGACAAACCAGACTTTTTCCAACAGGATAGAAGGCAACTGGATGACAGAAGTTCAGCCAGGCATTCTGAAAGCGAAGCTCACCCTGAAGTGTTTCGGGTTTTTTAGGACAATTCAAAAACAGAAGAATCTGAGAATGTCTGATTTTAATCTTGGTAATAGAAATCTGTTTTTCCATAAAAACTCCTTGAAGAATTTGATAATAATAAAATTATACAGAAGTATACATTTATTTGCAAGGAAATCGCAAATGCTTCTGACTGCACTTCATTGACAAAAACCTTGAGTCTGAGATAGAATGGTTACTGTTCACAGATGTTATGGAATGATGAAAGTATATAAAATCAGGAAGGAAAATGGAATGGAACAAACCATTAAATTTACGAAAAAAAACACGTTGGCGGTGAAGGGAATCGCGATTTCTTTCCTGCTGTGTTATCATTGCTTTTCGCAGACTGCCAGAATGGGTGGGGCAGAAGTGAGTTTTTGGCCGCTTCCACAGAATCTAGCAATGCTGATCAGCTTATGCATGGTGCACTGCGTAGGGATGTTTGCATTTTTATCTGTATATGGGCTGACACTCTCTATGAAGTCAAAATATCCGGAATATGATTTTGATGGTCATACAGCAACTTTGTTTGTTTTAAAAAGATATGTAAAGCTTGTATTAACGTTTTTAGTTCCATTTGTATTTTGTGTGGGCGTGACTTTTGTTACAGATACCTTCCGTTATCCGGCCGGAATGTTTGCTAATATTATCAGTATCATTATGGATTTCTTTGGTGTGGGTCATATGTTTGGGGGCAGAATGCTGGTTAGTACCTGGTGGTATTTGAGCCTTGAGGTGCTGCTGATTTTTTTCCTTCCGGTAGCGCTTCAAATCTACAGAAAATACAGCTGGCTTATTATGATGCTGTTCCTTCTTCCGGGCAGTTTCCTGATAGAAAAGCATGTACATCTGACAAAATATCTTTTTATCGTACCGCTTGCGATATGTTTTGCTGATCAACAGGTCTTTGAGAGACTGAAAAGCTGGAAACCGCTTAAGAGCCAGGCGTTGAGCAAATTTTTAAAATTTGTTGTCAGTACAGGTATGATTCTGGCATTATTGATGCTCTGGAACAGTCGTTGGGCGTTGGAACGTTTTGAATTTATGCTGAATGGTCTTATTCCGGTTGCAATCATTTACTGGGCTTACGAATTTTTGCTGGATATTCCCGGACTTCATCAGTTGCTGGAATTTCTTGGAAAATACTCAGCAACAGTATTCTATATCCATACCTTTATAAGAACATTATGGCTGAGAGATTTTACTTATTCACTTGGACATGCAGCAGTGATCTGGCTGTTCCTGATGGGAAGCAGTATTCTGATTGCGGTATTTCTTGATGTTGTGAAGAAACTCATTCATTACGAGAAAATTTCAAATGTAGTCATAGATGGTTTTATAGGATGGGCTGACAGAACTTTATGGTGAGAATACTACCAAAAATGCAGTATCATAAGAGAGTATAGAAACTCTGCAATATGATGCTGCATTTTGTTTTATAACTGTGAGAGAATTGAATTGTTAAAGCTTTTCCTTAATCTCTTCACAGATATGGCGGCTGTGTTGATTATCCTTGAACTGAAGATATTCGTGACGTTTTAGTTCATACTCTGGTTTCAGACGGAAGTCGTTTAAAACGGTTTCCTTCAGAAGTTCCATAAGCTGCTCCTCGGTTTCGGCACGGTCTCCAAACAGTTCCGTTTTCATATCTATGTAACTGCCGTGAGCTTCGTTATATTTATCAAGGTCAAATTGATAAAACAAAGTTGGTTTATCCTGATATAAGACATCCCAGCATACACTGGAGTAATCTGTGATAAGCATACGGCATCTCATGAGCATTTCATTGACAGCAACTTCTCCAAAAGAGATCAGATGGATACGATCGCTGACTGCCTTAAAGTTATCGGAGTATTCCTGGAATTTAGCATGCAGATAAAAATTGACCTGTAAATCATATTTTTCCAAAAGCTGACTAAAATGACTGGAATTCAAAAGAGCCATATAGTGGCGGAAGTAATCACTTTCCTCAAAATCTTTATCCGGAACGGAATCCAGCCAGCTTCGCCAGGTTGGCATGATCAGTATCTCACGATTTCCGTTAGAAGTATCCTCAAGAACATCCCAACGGGGAAGACCTGTATTGATAACTTCGTCCGGCTCATAGCCAAAATTATCAACGATCGTCTGTTTTTCCTGATTGGTGGATACTACAAAGAGGTCGCAGCCGCCACGCATACCTTTGCTGTAAAAGGCATCAACTCTTTTCAGGGCGATAACGCCGTGCTGAAGAAAGACGAATTTCTTCTTGCGCAGATAGCGGTTGAAAATACTGTGACGACACTGCATTGCATAGGTGTGGTATCTGGAGTCAGAGCTGACAATCAGATCAGCAGCCTGTGTATAGATCATGTGTCGGATGGACATAAAATTGATCACATTCTTTTTGTAAGGATCTACTTTATAATGATCAGGAGAATCTTTTGATATTATATAGTAGATTTTTTTATGCAAATAAGCTTCTTCGTTTTCGTCCATGCAGTGTTTGAAGAAGTAATATCCATTATCCTGAGCCATGGAAGCAAATTTTTCACTAACCAGGCAGATGTGTTTTTGGTTCCAGTAGGATTTTGCGAGGCGATAAAGGAACATTGCAGTAAATTCCTTGAAAACGATATCGAGTCCGTCGTAGTTCCCTTTATTTCGGTAAACAAAAGCAAGTGTTTTCTTTCCGGTATAGTAAGGATAGAAGAAAAATCCATTGTCAGTCTTGTAGGAACCATTGTAAAGGAATTTCTGGAACATACGTTGTTTTGTATCCATTGATATGGAAATGTGGTTTGTCTTGTTGTTGCCCTGGTTGTATAGGAGAACGTTGACATCCCAGTAGAGACTTTTCCAGTCAACTTTATTTAGATCAAGTGAAATCTTTATACGAAGAAGATTTCCGCGTTTGTTGGTGCTTAGAGTGGTGAAGTCGTAAGTAACTGCATCCTCTGCAAGTTTGTTTCTGAAAGACAGCTCGGTTTTTACATATTCATGATACCCGGTTTCCAGGTCGTAACAAATTTTTAATTTGCCGCCGTTCATTTTCAGGCTGCGCAGAGAACAGTAATGAGTCTGGGCCAGATATTTGTTGCGGCTGCAGAGATGAATACAGAGATTATCTTTGGAATCAGCACTGAGTACGCCAATGTACTCTGTTGGGCGGATGGCGGAATCCTCATCAAAATAGATTTCCTCAGTAAAGAGATGAAAGTTGTTCCACGGAGCAGCTTTCTGACTCTTATCCTTTAATAGAAAAAGTTCGGCTTTCTGATCATGGACTCCGAGAATATAAATTCGAAATTCTTTGCTGCGTCTGAACTCAAAATGAGATCTTAAAGAAGAAAGGTTCAGAATCAGTGAGGTATCAGATATGGAAAAGTCCAATGGTGCAGGCTCAGAAAACTCTGTTTCCTTTATTATAATAGAAAGATCTTCGTAATTATCGAAAGAAAAGTCCTTAACTGTCAATATAGCTTTATCCGCTGAAATAGAAGAGACTTCCACAGAAACAGTTCCGTTCGGATTCTTGTGATTCAAAGATGAAAGTGTTTGGTTATCTGGTATCATAATTCCTCCAAGGTAAATAAGTATTGTAATTATATTCTGTTAAACTTTAAAAGGATATACATTTTTAACAAGTAATACAATCATAACATAATCTTAACAAACTTTAAATATTTTCTGTAAAAGTAAATTTACTTTTTGGTTATATTAAAGATGCAGAAAAAGTTAAAAAAGGTATTGACACACGTGGGAAAGTGTGCTATTTTAATACAGAACGCTGCCGAAGACAGTAGGTGCCGAAAGGCATAAGGATTAAAACGCCTACCGAGGACTAAGTATTCTATTTAAGATTACAGAGACCTTACTGTCATGCAGTAAGGCTTTTTTTATGTTTTGACGCGGCGGTATATCAAAATCTATAAGGAGGTGTACCATTTATGGCAAAAGTAGAACTGAAACAACCAATCGTAGATGAAATCGCAAACAGCATTAAAGACGCACAGGCAGTAGTACTTGTTAACTACAGTGGTCTTACAGTTGAACAGGATACAATTCTGCGTAAGGAGTTAAGAGAAGCTGGTGTTCAGTATAAAGTATACAAAAACACTATGATGAACCGTGCTTTTGCAGGAACAGCATGTGAAAGCCTTTGCCCACATCTGGAAGGAACAAACGCTCTGGCTATTTCCGCAACAGATGCTACAGCACCGGCAAGAATCCTTGCTAAATATGCAAAACAGTTCCCAGCTCTTGAGCTGATCGCAGGTGTAGTTGAAGGTAACTACAACGATCAGGCTGGAATCCAGGCACTGTCCCAGGTTCCGTCCAGAGAAGAACTTCTTGGAAAACTTCTTGGAAGTATCCAGTCTCCTATCACAAACTTTGCTCGTGTGCTTAATCAGATCGCAGAGGCACAGGGTGGCGCTGATACAGAGGCAGCCGCTGAGTAAATCCCAGCATTATTAAAACAAATCTTAAAAAATGGAGGAAAATTAAAATGGCAAAATTAACAACAGAAGAATTTATTGCAGCAATCAAAGAATTATCTGTATTAGAATTAAATGAACTCGTAAAAGCTTGCGAAGAAGAATTCGGTGTATCCGCAGCAGCAGGTGTTGTAGTAGCAGCAGCTGGAGCAGCTGGAGAAGCAGCTGAAGAAAAAGATGAGTTCGACGTAGAACTTACAGAAGTTGGACCGAACAAAGTAAAAGTTATCAAAGTTGTTCGTGAAGTTACCGGTCTTGGACTGAAAGAAGCTAAAGCAGTAGTTGACGGTGCTCCGAAAGCTCTTAAAGAAGGCGCATCCAAAGCAGAAGCTGAAGACATCAAAACAAAACTTGAAGCAGAAGGCGCTAAGGTTACACTTAAATAATTCTGTTAAAGATGAGAATTGGATGGAGACACCCTGCGGTGTCTCCATATTTTTTTGGATAAATTTACAAAAAACTGGTTGACAGGCAGAGACCGCTATGCTATAGTGAAGAATGCTATATTATGGCAAGGATATGCCTGTTTATCTCAAACCGTAAACAGGAGCATGTTGTAAAATAAATAAAAAAACAGGGGTGAAACGTCAATGGAAAAAAACAGAATTCGTTCTGTAAAAACTGGAAAAAGCATGCGCATGAGCTACCAGAGACAAAAAGAAGTTCTGGAAATGCCGAATTTGATTGAAGTCCAGAAAGATTCCTATAAGTGGTTTCTCGATGAGGGCCTCAAAGAAGTGTTTGATGATATTTCTCCGATCGCGGATTATGGCGGAAAGTTTAGCCTGGAATTCATCGATTTCACGTATGACGCTAAAGATGCAAAATATACCATCGCACAGTGTAAAGAACGTGACGTAACTTACGCGGCACCTTTGAAGGTTCGCGTGCGACTGATCAATAAAGAAACAGAGGAAATCAACGAACACGAGATCTTCATGGGAGATCTTCCGTTAATGACAGAAACAGGTACTTTTGTTATTAATGGTGCTGAGCGTGTTATCGTCAGCCAGTTGGTACGTTCCCCTGGAATTTATTACGCAATTGCACATGATAAACTTGGTAAGAGACTGTTTTCCAGTACTGTTATTCCGAACAGAGGTGCATGGCTGGAATATGAAACAGATTCCAATGATGTATTCTATGTACGTGTGGACAGAACCCGTAAGGTTCCGATCACTGTGCTGATTCGTGCCCTTGGTATCGGCACCAATGCAGAAATCGTAGAATTATTCGGTGAAGAGCCGAAGATCCTTGCAAGTTTTACCAAGGATACATCTACCAATTATCAGGAAGGTCTTCTTGAACTGTATAAGAAGATCCGTCCGGGTGAGCCTCTTGCAGTAGAGAGTGCAGAGAGTCTTATCATGGCTATGTTCTTCGATCCGAGAAGATATGACCTTGCCAAGGTCGGCCGTTATAAATTTAATAAGAAACTTCATTTTAATAAACGTATTGTAGGACATAAGCTCGGAGAAGCTGTTGTTGATCCGTCTACAGGAGAAATCCTTGCAGAGGAAGGCACAAACGTAACAATCGAGCTTGCAGACAAGATTCAGAATGCAGCAGTACCATTTGTATGGATTCAGGGTGAAGAACGTAAGATCAAAGTTCTTTCCAGCATGATGGTTGATATTACAGCTCATGTAGATCTTGACTGTGATCCAAAAGAACTGGGTGTTACAGAATTAGTATACTATCCGGTACTTGAAAAAATCCTGGAAGAAAATGATAATCTCGAAGACATCAAAGCCGCTATCAAGAGAGATATCCATGATCTTATTCCGAAGCATATTACCAAAGAAGATATTTTGGCTTCCATTAACTACAATATGCATCTGGAATATGGCATCGGAAATGATGACGATATCGACCATCTGGGTAACCGTCGTATCCGTTCTGTTGGTGAACTCCTTCAGAATCAGTATCGTATCGGTCTTTCCAGACTGGAAAGAGTTGTACGTGAACGTATGACAACTCAGGACACAGAGAGTATTTCTCCACAGTCCCTGATCAATATCAAACCGGTAACAGCAGCAGTTAAGGAGTTCTTTGGTTCATCTCAGCTGTCACAGTTCATGGATCAGAATAACCCTCTTGGTGAGCTGACACATAAGAGACGTCTTTCTGCACTGGGACCTGGCGGTCTGTCACGAGACAGAGCCGGATTCGAGGTACGAGATGTCCACTATTCTCATTATGGACGTATGTGCCCTGTTGAGACTCCTGAAGGTCCTAACATCGGTCTGATCAACTCCCTTGCATCTTATGCAAGAATCAATGAGTATGGATTTATTGAGGCTCCTTATCGTAAAATTGATAAAACAGATCCGTCAAATCCGATCGTAACAGATGATGTTGTATATATGACAGCTGATGAGGAAGATAACTATCATGTAGCTCAGGCGAATGAGCCATTGGATGAAGAGGGACATTTCCTCCACAAAAACGTATCCGGTCGATTCCGTGAAGAGACTCAGGAATATGAAAAACGTATGTTTGATTACATGGACGTATCACCTAAGATGGTATTTTCTGTAGCGACAGCGCTGATTCCTTTCCTTCAGAACGATGATGCTAACCGTGCGCTGATGGGATCCAACATGCAGCGTCAGGCAGTACCGCTTCTTACAACAGAAGCTCCTGTAGTAGGAACTGGTATGGAAACAAAAGCGGCTGTTGACTCAGGTGTATGCGTTCTGGCTAAGAAGTCCGGTACCGTTCTTCGTTCCACATCTACAGATATCAGTATCAAGAATGATGATGGAACAAAAGATGATTATCATCTTACAAAATTCCTCCGCAGTAACCAGAGTAACTGCTACAACCAGAAGCCGATCGTATTCCAGGGTGAACATGTAGAAGCAGGACAGGTTATCGCAGATGGTCCGTCTACTGCAAATGGTGAGCTTGCTCTTGGTAAGAACCCGCTGATCGGATTCATGACATGGGAAGGTTACAACTATGAGGATGCTGTTCTGTTAAGTGAGAGACTGGTACAGAACGATGTCTATACTTCTGTTCATATTGAAGAATATGAAGCAGAAGCACGTGATACAAAACTTGGACCGGAAGAGATCACAAGAGATGTTCCGGGTGTCGGTGATGACGCACTGAAAGATCTGGATGAGCGTGGTATTATCCGTATCGGTGCAGAGGTTCGTGCCGGCGATATTCTTGTTGGTAAAGTTACTCCTAAGGGAGAAACAGAGCTGACAGCAGAAGAACGTCTTTTGCGTGCAATCTTTGGTGAGAAAGCAAGAGAAGTTCGTGATACTTCCCTTAAAGTTCCTCACGGAGAATATGGTATTATCGTAGATGCCAAGGTATTTACAAGAGAGAATGGCGATGAGCTGTCTCCTGGAGTAAATCAGGCAGTACGTATTTATATTGCTCAGAAACGTAAGATTTCTGTTGGTGACAAGATGGCTGGTCGTCATGGTAACAAGGGTGTTGTTTCCCGTGTACTTCCTGTTGAGGATATGCCATTCCTGCCGAACGGACGTCCACTGGATATCGTACTGAACCCACTGGGTGTACCTTCACGTATGAATATCGGTCAGGTCCTTGAAATCCACTTAAGTCTTGCTGCCAAAGCACTTGGATTCAACGTTTCCACACCGGTATTTGATGGTGCGAGTGAAATTGATATCCAGGATACTCTGGAACTGGCAAATGATTATGTAAATATTGAAGATTTTGAAGAATTCCGTGCAAAATATCAGGATACACTTGCACCTGATGTTATGGAATATCTGGATGAACACAAAGATCACAGAGAATTGTGGAAAGGTGTTCCGATTTCCAGAGATGGTAAAGTACAGCTCCGTGACGGACGTACAGGTGAATACTTCGACGGTCGTGTAACAATCGGACACATGCATTACCTGAAACTGCATCATCTGGTTGATGATAAGATCCATGCGCGTTCTACAGGTCCTTACTCACTTGTTACACAGCAGCCTCTGGGTGGTAAAGCTCAGTTTGGTGGACAGCGTTTCGGTGAGATGGAGGTTTGGGCTCTGGAGGCATATGGTGCTTCGTATACACTGCAGGAAATCCTGACAGTTAAGTCCGATGACGTTGTTGGACGTGTTAAGACTTATGAAGCAATCATCAAGGGCGACAATATTCCTGAACCAGGTATCCCTGAGTCCTTCAAAGTTCTTCTGAAAGAACTTCAGTCTCTGGGCCTGGATGTCAAAGTCCTCAGAGATGACAATACAGAAGTACATCTGCTGGAAACAGTAGATTATGGTGATACAGACCTTCGTTCTGTAATCGAAGGTGACAGCAGACATCACAGAGAAGAAGAGTCCTTCGGAAAACATGGTTACACCAAACAGGAATTCGAAGGTGAAGAACTTGTAGATGTTGAAGAGGATGAGGAAGACGATGATGATTTCATTGACTTCGACGAGTCCTACGATGATGAAGACAACGAGTAGAAAGGGGAAAGAATACATGGCAGAATCAACCACAGCAAATGAAACATATCAGCCAATGACTTTCGATGCCATCAAGATCGGACTGGCGTCCCCTGAGAAGATCAGAGAGTGGTCCAGAGGTGAGGTAACGAAACCGGAAACCATCAACTACCGTACTCTGAAACCGGAGAAGGACGGACTTTTCTGTGAAAGAATTTTCGGGCCAAGTAAGGACTGGGAGTGCCATTGTGGTAAATATAAAAAAATCCGTTATAAAGGTGTTGTCTGCGACCGATGCGGTGTAGAAGTTACAAAAGCATCTGTCAGAAGAGAACGTATGGGACATATCGAGCTTGCTGCTCCGGTATCCCATATCTGGTATTTCAAGGGTATTCCGTCCCGTATGGGACTGATCCTTGATCTGTCGCCGAGAACATTGGAAAAAGTTTTATACTTTGCTAACTATATCGTACTGGATCCGGCTGATTCCGGACTTCAGTACAAGCAGGTACTTACAGAGAAAGAGTATCAGGATGCTCGTGAAGCATATGGATATAATTTCCGTGTAGGTATGGGAGCAGAATCCATTATGGAACTGCTCAAAGCAATTGATCTTGAAAAAGACGCTGCTGAACTGAAAGCTGAACTTGTTGATGCAACCGGACAGAAACGTGCCAGAATCATCAAGAGACTGGAAGTTGTAGAGTCTTTCCGCGAATCAGGAAACCGTCCTGAGTGGATGATCATGACTGCAATCCCGGTTATTCCGCCGGATCTGCGTCCTATGGTACAGCTGGATGGTGGACGTTTTGCAACATCTGACCTGAATGATCTGTACAGAAGAATTATCAACCGTAACAATCGTCTGAAACGTCTTCTGGAGCTGGGTGCGCCGGACATCATCGTCCGCAATGAGAAACGTATGCTTCAGGAAGCTGTAGATGCTCTGATTGATAACGGTCGTCGTGGCCGTCCGGTAACAGGCCCTGGAAACAGAGCCCTGAAATCCCTTTCCGACATGTTGAAAGGTAAATCCGGACGTTTCCGTCAGAACCTGCTCGGTAAACGAGTTGACTACTCCGGACGTTCTGTTATCGTCGTTGGACCGGAACTGAAAATCTATCAGTGTGGTCTTCCGAAAGAAATGGCAATCGAACTGTTCAAACCTTTCGTAATGAAAGAGCTGGTTGCAAACGGAACTTCTCATAACATCAAGAATGCTAAGAAGATGGTCGAAAAACTTCAGCCGGAAGTCTGGGATGTCCTCGAAGATGTTATCAAAGAACATCCGGTTATGCTGAACCGTGCACCTACACTGCATCGTCTGGGTATCCAGGCGTTTGAGCCGATTCTTGTAGAAGGTAAAGCTATCAAGCTTCATCCACTTGTTTGTACTGCGTTCAACGCTGACTTCGATGGTGACCAGATGGCTGTTCATCTTCCACTTTCTCAGGAAGCTCAGGCAGAGTGCCGTTTCCTTCTGCTCTCACCGAACAACCTTCTGAAACCTTCAGATGGTGGACCGGTAGCCGTTCCTTCACAGGATATGGTCCTTGGTATCTACTACCTGACACAGGAGAGACCTGGAAATCCGGGAGAAGGTAAGTTCTTCAAGAGCGTTAATGAAGCAATTCTTGCTTATGAAAATAAGGTTATTACTCTTCAGTCCAGAATTAAGGTTCGTATCACAAAGACAATGCCTGATGGAACAGAAATGACTGGTATTGTAGAGTCTACACTTGGACGTTTCCTGTTTAATGAAATCCTTCCTCAGGATCTTGGATTCGTAGACAGAAGCATTCCGGGTAATGAACTTCTTCTGGAAGTTGATTTCCTGGTTGGTAAGAAACAGCTGAAGAAAATTCTGGAAAAAGTTATTAATACACACGGAGCTACCAAGACAGCAGAAGTTCTTGATTCTATCAAGGCTACAGGTTACAAGTACTCTACACGTGCAGCGATGACCGTATCCATTTCTGATATGACTGTGCCGCCTCAGAAACCTGAGATGATCCAGAATGCGCAGAATATCGTAGACAAAATCACAAAGAACTATAAGCGTGGTCTTATTACTGAAGAAGAGCGTTACAAAGAAGTTGTTGAAACATGGAAGAAGACTGATGATGAGCTTACAAAAGCACTTCTGGATGGTCTTGATAAATATAACAATATCTTTATGATGGCTGACTCTGGTGCCCGTGGTTCTGATAAACAGATCAAACAGCTTGCAGGTATGCGTGGTCTGATGGCCGATACAACTGGTCATACGATCGAGCTTCCTATCAAGTCAAACTTCCGTGAAGGTCTTGAAGTACTGGAATACTTCATGTCTGCACATGGTGCTCGTAAAGGTATGTCCGATACAGCACTTCGTACAGCCGACTCTGGATACCTGACCAGACGAATGGTTGATGTATCTCAGGAACTGATCGTTCGTGAGACAGACTGCTGCGAAAACAGACCGGAAATCTCTGGTATGTATGTCAAAGGCTTCATGGATGGAAAAGAAGAAATCGAAAACCTTCAGGAACGTATCACAGGTCGTTTTGCATGTGAGACTATCACAAATAAAGATGGTGAAGTTCTTGTTAAGGCAAACCATATGATCACCCCAAGACGTGCTGCACGTATCATGAGTGAAGGTGTAAGCAAAACTGGTGGACCGATCGAAGAAGTCAAGATCCGTACAATTCTGACCTGTAAGTGTAAGGTTGGTGTCTGCGCAAAATGTTATGGTGCAAACATGGCAACTGGTGAAGCTGTTCAGGTTGGTGAGGCTGTTGGTATTATTGCTGCGCAGTCTATCGGTGAGCCTGGTACACAGCTGACTATGCGTACATTCCATAGTGGTGGTGTAGCCGGTGGAGATATCACTCAGGGTCTTCCTCGAGTTGAGGAGCTTTTTGAGGCAAGAAAACCGAAAGGTCTTGCTATTATCACAGAAATTCCTGGTGTTGCTGTCATCAACGACACAAAGAAAAAACGTGAGATCATTGTAACAAATCCGGAGAACGGAGATTCCAAGACATATCTGATCCCTTATGGATCTCGTATCAAGATTGCAGACGGACAGGTTCTTGAAGCTGGTGATGAACTTACAGAAGGTAGTGTAAATCCACATGATATCCTGAGAATTAAAGGTGTTCGTGCTGTTCAGGATTACATGATCCGTGAAGTTCAGAGAGTATATCGTCTCCAGGGTGTAGAAATCAGTGATAAGCATATCGAGGTTCTGGTTCGTCAGATGCTGAAGAAGATTCGTATCGAAGACAATGGAGATACAGAATTCCTTCCGGGAACACTTGTAGATGTTCTTGAATTTGAGGAAGTTAATGAAAACCTTGAGAAAGAAGGAAAGAAACCGGCAGAAGGAAAGCAGGTAATGCTTGGTATTACCAAAGCTTCTCTGGCAACAGATTCCTTCCTGTCAGCGGCATCCTTCCAGGAAACAACAAAAGTCCTGACAGAGGCTGCAATCAAAGGTAAGGTTGACCACCTGGTTGGTCTGAAGGAAAACGTTATCATTGGTAAACTGATTCCAGCAGGTACAGGTCTGAAACGTTACAGAGATATCCAGTTGGATACAGGCATGCCGGAAGAGGCACCGACAGTGGATGAAGAAACTGCAGAAAGCCTTCCGGAAGACGAAGAAACGATCACACTGGAAGAACCTGTTGATGCTGCAGATGATGAAATCATCAATGCAGAAGAAAATACTGACGATACAGAGGAATAATTAATTATTGTTCACAGACATCCCCTGACCATTTTGGTGGTCGGGGGATTTTTATATGGAAAAATATAAATATTGTATGAAAAAAACTGGAAGAATATCGAAAATTACAGACATGGATTTATTTGCATGCTATAATGAAGCTAATTAATATTTAAAATAAATAAAAAACTCTGAAATATAGGAGATTACCGGGAAAGGAGGGGGAAGATGGATAAGCAACTGCCGGTTTCTGTATGGCCGGAATGGAAGATTACAGAAAAGATTGGAGAAGGATCTTTCGGTAAAGTTTATAAAGCTTGTCGAAGTGAGCAGGGAACGACATTTTATTCTGCGATTAAAGTTATCACGATTCCCTCAAATCCCGGGGAATTAAGCAGCGTTCGTTCTGAAAGCCCGAATGAACAGTCAGTGAAAGAATATTTTCAGGGACTTGTTGATGAATGTATTCAGGAAGTCAGTACCATGGAATATTTCAGAGGAAATTCGCATGTGGTTTCTGTTGAAGATTATAAAGTAGTAGAATATCTGGATGACATTGGATGGGATATTTATATCCGGATGGAATATCTGACCAGCTTTATGGAATATTGTGCAGGACGCGCACTTTCGGAAGATGATGTGATCCGCCTTGGTATTGATCTGTGTAAAGCATTGGAATACTGTCAATGTCAGAATATTATTCACAGAGATATCAAACCTGAAAATATTTTTGTATCCAGGTTTGGAGAATTTAAACTTGGAGACTTTGGTATTGCCCGTGAACTGGAACGCACTATGAGCGGACTTTCAAAGAAGGGTACCTATTCTTATATGGCTCCGGAAATGTATAAAGGTGAAGCTTATGATTCAAGAGTAGACATTTATTCGCTTGGAATTGTTTTATACAAACTTCGGAATCACAACAGACTTCCGTTTATCAGCCTGGAAAAACAGCTGATTACATACAGAGATAAAGAAAATGCTTTGAATAAACGTATGGCCGGGGAGAAACTCCCTAGACCGGCAGAAGCAGGCGATGCGTTTGCGGAGGTGATTCTCAAAGCATGTGCGTTTGACCGGGAAGAACGTTATGCCAATGCAGAGGAATTTCGTGAAGCATTGGAGAGAGTAAAAACAGGAAGTTCATCTGCAAAAACAGTGCGTGTACGTAAAACGCAGGAGCTTGAACATGCACCGGGGAAAATAAATCCACAGAAGGTGCAGCACAAATCTCAGCAAAGAACACCACAGAAAGACCGAAAACAAGCAATCCAGCAGTCCCAAATGAAAGCAGAGACAGAAGGGACAGTGATTGTACGCAAAAACAATCAGGAAAGACCGTTATCAGCAAAAAAAGCCAAAAAGAGAGCAAAAAAGAAATTTGAGCCACTGGTTGCTGCGGTTATTATCATGTTTGCTGCAGTCTGTGTAATCGTGGGTGTATTTATCTGGCTTTTGAGGGAAAATGCGGAACTGCAGCGTTTGAAACAGTCTGTAACGGAAACTGTTCAGACTGCAGAGAGTAAGCAGTTGCAGGAGACACTGGAAAAAATACAGACACAGGCAACAGAGATCAGTGATAATCTGAATGATTACAGCTGGATCGGTTCAGAAGAGGATGGAAAGATCAGCTACCTGAAACAGCTGGATGATGGCAGCTGGCAGGTAAGGAAGATCCTTATTTATCCATCCCTTTCGAAGGATAATCAGTATGAAGAATACTATTACTGGAAGAATGAACTGTTTTTTGCATATATTTGGTCAGACAGCAGTACATCCGGAGATATAAAAGAAGGACAGCAGAAAATAGACCGTTATTATTATGATGATGGAAAGCTTGTCCGATGGATTGATGAAAATAACCGTTGTCATGACAATGAGACAAATAATGATGAATACGTCAGCAGAGGCGAAAAGTATCTGAATCGTGCAGAGGAATATAAGAATGAACTGAATCTTTCTTCAGACGGCAGCTCAGAAAATTCAGCATCATAAGAAAGGACGGAATATGGCCTATCAGATTGAATATGCATATACATGCCATATAGGAAAAATCCGCAATAATAATGAAGATAATTTCTGGTGCTGCGGTGATAGTCTGGAGGCTCAGAATCAGGGAATGAGCCATATTCGAAGCGGATATATGAAACAATCGGAATATCCGCTGCTTGCTGTTTTTGATGGCATGGGAGGTGAGAGCTGTGGCGAGATGGCTGCTTTTCTTGCGGCAGAAGCCTGTGGCGAACATTTTAAAACTGCAAAAGATGGAATACGGAATGATCCGGAAGAATTCCTGAATGAAATCTGTGAAAGCATGAATCAGGCTATCTGCGATTACGGCAGGACAAATAAGATCAACAGCATGGGAACAACGGCAGCATTACTTGCCTTTGCAGAAGATGCTGTTTATAGCTGCAATCTTGGAGACAGCCGGATCTATAAATCAGACCGCGAGAAATTTTATCAGATTTCACAAGACCACGTCCTGGGGCACAGTTTGTTTGGAAAGGCACCATTAACACAGTATCTTGGGATGGAAGAAGAAAATCTGCAGCTGGAACCGTCGATCAGCAGGCAGGAAATTAAAATAGGGGATCGCTTCCTGCTTTGTTCTGATGGAATCACAGATATGCTTTCAGACGGAGAAATCGCGGATATACTCAGCAGGGATATTCCAGTGGCAAAAACCGTAGAGATTCTCGTGGACAGAGCTCTGAAAAAGGGCGGAAGAGATAATATTACAGTTGTTTTATGTGAGATCATGGAGCAGCCACGCAATATGTTCAGACGAGTGTTAAATTGGTTTCACAGGCAGAATGAGGGTGATATATAATGAAAAACAGAATGCAGGATCTTGATTTTGAGCAGACAGTGGCATTTGATTCTGTAAAAGACTTTGAATTTACGAGAAAAGCTGCACAGAGATTTCGTCAGGTTGTCAGTCTGGATGGCTTTGAGGATGAGGATGCAGATGTTATTTTTCATTATTTATATAAAGAAATGGAACTCGTGTCTTTTGGAGATCATCTGAAACGTTATATTTATGAACGCGCAGGATTGGAAGAACCTTATAACGAAGTTACACAGGATATTTACAGAGATATTGTGATCGAATCATTTCATGAGACTTGTACACCGAAATCTATGAATCCAACTTCGACAAAACTAACATCGTTGGTAAATAACTGGCTGACACAGGCTTCCGTTAAAAGAGAGACGGTCTTTTTGCTGGGGTTCGGTTTGCGTATGAGTGCAGAAGATGTATCTGATTTTCTGACAAGGGTTTTGCGGGAACAGGATTTTGATTTCCATAATCCGGATGAAGTAATCTACTGGTACTGTTATTCGCAGCAGCTTGGTTATCATAGGGCAGAAGAACTTAAGAAACGCTATGAAGAGCTGGAACCAGATGAGAGTTATACAGAAGCTCCACAGGTTTATTCGGGAAAAATCTGTCTTGATACAGAGGATAAACTGCTTCGTTATCTGGCGTATGTGAAAGTTGGAGCAGATGATCCGATGTCCGAGAAAAGTCAGGCCTATCAGGAATTTGTCCGTCTCCTTACTCATGCAAAAGAAATCATCGCGAAGATGTATCAGGGGGATGAGGTGGAAAAATCCCGCAATAAAGTGTGGAATATTTCAGATATTACGGATTCAGATGTGGAAAAAGTTATCTGCAGTGGAATTCCTGTAAATAAAATGGGAAATCTTAAAAAGATGTCGGCATCTATTCTGGCGAAACATTTCAGTCAGAAGCGATTCAGCAGACAGAGAATCAACAGTATATTGAATCATAAATTTCCAGTAGAGCGCTTTGATCTGATTACATTAGAATTCTTTATCATTTCACAGGAGATGCAGGATGATGATCCGTATAATCGTTATCATCATTTTCTTGAGGAGATTCAGGAAATTCTTAAGAAATGCGGAATGAGTGAGATCTACATAGTAAATCCATATGAATGTTTTTTGCTGATGTGTCTTTTGACAGATTGTCCGCTTGCTGTTTTTGCGGATATCTGGGAAATGTCATATGAGGAAGATAAGCAGGAAGAATAAGAAAAACCTGTCAGACCGAAAATTCGGAATGACAGGTTTTTGCCGTGAAAAATGATCATTCGTTGTAATAACCATAGATCAGACGAGAATCCTGTGCGATTACTGCCTGTGCTTCACTACTGTCGGTGAGATCCTGCGACATAAAGCAGACAACCAGATCGATGTTTTTGGCGGTATTGTAAATGACTCCGGCATCATTTTCGACATCATCCAACTCTCCGGTTTTGTTGGCAACTTTTACTCCATCTGGAAGGTTGGCAGGAATTTTATTTCTGCGCTGCTGCATTTTGAGAAGAGAATACATTGCATCTGTATGCGCAAGAGTGGATTCGGCAGTGCCGGCATTGCTCTGATAGATTTCCTTCAGAAAATGACCGCAATCACTGACGGAAGTGTAATTATCACCATATTCATTACTCTGGAGAAGGAGACGTCCCATTGAAGTGCTGGAGTATCCATGAGAAGCACAAAATGCATTCACAGCACGCATACCGGCTTCATCATCGCCATCACCAAGCATATTTACAAGTTTATTTGCCGCATCGTTATCACTTACGGTAATCATTGAATTCAAATAACTGTTCAGTGTATCAGCACCATAAGTTTCGGAGAGAGATTCATAATTTTCGTAAACAGTACCCATAATAAAAAGTTTGATCAGACTGGCAGCCTGCATGGGCTGATCGTCAATCACACCTTCTGTATTTTTCATAAGGTTGCATACATATACGGACCAGGTGCCATTGTTCTGAGGAAGGAGTGGTTTAATCTGAGAGAGAAGACTGTTCAGACTTTCGTCAGTGGAAGACTCAGAAGAATGGGAAGGAGAAATAGTCCCTTCTTCCTGTACATCCTGTGAAGAATCAACGGAGGAATCTGTTTCAGAATCATTTGAGGATTCCAGTTGATCGTTCAGACTACCTAGTTCCTTTGCCTGACTGATCAGTTCTGCTGATGTATCAGAAATTTCCTGTACTGTATTCTGGAGATCAGTGACTTTTGAACGGAGAGAAGCAAGATCCTGAAAAGAGTAGAGTGTCAGCCCGCCAAGTGCGAGAATGACAAGCGCGAGGATGATGATGATCGTATAAAGAAGAAATGGCTTTTTGTGCTTGCTATTTTTCATTATATAAATCCTTTCTGTATGTAAGAGTTCTTTCTATAGTAAATGTCTTATAAAATATCTCTGGAATCAGCTGTTGTCCTGACTGAAAACGGAAGTGACAGCTTCGGATGACTCCTGAGTATCGCGATGCTCCTGCACAGCAGTCTGCCGACCGGAAGCTTTTTGCTGGCGATAATTCAGAAGATCTTTTTTTTCTTTGACAGCGGATGAAAAAGAAGTTTGTGCGTCGTTTAACGCCTGCTGTTTGTCTTTTACCTGGGAAATGAAAGCATCAAGGCTTTGCTCAGTATCCGAAATTTGTTGTCTGGCCTGGATTCCCATGAAAAAGATACCGGCAATAAAGAAGATCACGGTAATGATGAGCAGGATAACAGATGGGGTGATTTTGTTTTTCATAAAAAATCCTTTCCTATATTATAGATGTAAACAAATAAAGTGAAAATTACTTTTTTTTATTATAAGCAGAGATGTCTTAAAATGCAATAATAAGGATTTCGTAAAATAACGAAAAAATCCTGTAAAATGCCTTGACAGCTGCATTTTTACGGGATATAATGAGCAAGCGTGCAACAGGAACGCTGTTTTTTTGTGCGCAATATTCATTTGACAATAGCAACCGCGCTACCCCATGACTAACCATGGAGAAAATAATCGGGAGGTGAAATGGAATGCCAACATTCAACCAGTTAGTAAGAAAAGGACGTCAGACAGCTGTAAAGAAATCTACAGCACCGGCTCTGCAGAGAACATTCAACTCTTTAAGAAAGAAAGCTGTTGAACAGTCTGCACCACAGAAACGTGGAGTTTGTACAGCAGTTAAAACTGCAACACCTAAAAAACCTAACTCAGCTCTTAGAAAGATTGCCAGAGTTCGTCTTTCCAATGGAATCGAAGTAACAAGCTATATCCCAGGAGAAGGTCACAACCTTCAGGAACATAGTGTAGTTCTTATCCGTGGTGGACGTGTTAAGGACTTACCTGGTACCAGATACCACATCATCAGAGGTACACTGGATACTGCAGGTGTAGCTAACAGAAAACAGGCCCGCTCCAAATATGGTGCTAAGAGACCTAAAAAGAAATAAGTAAATTTTACTAAAGTAAAATTTAAGCTACCTCTTGAATGCAAAGCATTTAAGAAGGTTCTATTAATAAGTAAAGTAATCAATCGAAGATTCACTTATAGCTATAAATATTGTACGGTATTCCATATACCCTGTCGGTTGCGGGTTAAATATAGGACTTTACCAGTGCGAACACCTTAGTTTTAATAGTGAGTACCGATGATTTAATCATTTTGATTAAGGAGGGAAGTAACGTGCCACGTAAAGGACATACTCAGAAAAGAGACGTTCTGGCAGACCCGATGTACAACAATAAAGTGGTTACCAAACTTATCAACAACATCATGTTAGATGGTAAGAAAGGTGTCGCTCAGAAGATTGTATACGGCGCTTTCGCTAGAATTGAAGAAAAAGCTGGCAAACCAGCTATCGAAGTTTTTGAAGAGGCTATGAACAACATCATGCCACTTCTCGAGGTAAAAGCAAGACGTATCGGTGGTGCTACTTACCAGGTTCCGATCGAGGTAAGAGCAGACAGACGTCAGGCACTGGCTCTTCGCTGGCTCACCACATATTCTCGTAAAAGAGGCGAGAAGACTATGGAGGAGAGACTTGCAAACGAGCTTCTGGATGCAATGAACAACACAGGCGCATCTGTTAAGAAGAAAGAAGATATGCACAAGATGGCTGAAGCAAATAAAGCATTTGCTCACTATCGTTTCTAATCAAGGAGGAAAATCCAATTGGCTGGAAAAGAAGGTAGAGAATACCCGCTTGAGCGTACCAGAAACATTGGTATCATGGCTCATATCGATGCAGGTAAGACAACTCTTACAGAACGTATCCTTTATTATACAGGTGTCAACTACAAAATCGGTGATACTCATGAAGGTACCGCAACAATGGACTGGATGGAGCAGGAGCAGGAGAGAGGTATCACAATTACTTCCGCTGCTACAACATGTCACTGGACTCTGCAGGATCACTGCAAGAAGAAACCAGGTGCTCTGGAACATCGTATCAACATCATTGATACTCCAGGACACGTAGACTTCACCGTAGAGGTTGAGCGTTCACTCCGTGTACTTGACGGCGCTGTCGGCGTCTTCTGTGCAAAGGGTGGTGTAGAACCTCAGTCAGAAAACGTATGGCGTCAGGCTGACACCTACAATGTACCGCGTATGGCATTCATCAACAAGATGGATATTCTCGGTGCAAACTTCTACAATGCTGTAGATCAGATCAAGACTCGTCTTGGTAAAAACGCTATCTGCTTACAGCTTCCAATCGGAAAAGAAGATGAATTCAAAGGTATCATCGACCTTTTCGAAATGCAGGCTTATATCTACAATGATGAGAAAGGTGAAGACATTTCCATCACAGATATTCCGGAAGATATGAAGGAAGAAGCAGAACTTTATCATACAGAACTCGTAGAGAAAATCTGCGAACTGGATGACGATTTAATGATGGAATATCTGGAAGGTGAAGAACCGTCTAATGAAAAATTAAAAGCAGTTCTTCGTAAAGCTACTTGTGAATGTACAGCTGTACCGGTATGCTGCGGTACTGCATACAGAAACAAGGGTGTTCAGAAACTTCTGGATGCAATCATTGAATACATGCCTGCTCCAACAGACATTCCTCCAATCGAGGGTGTTGACCTGGATGGCAACCCGATCGTGAGACATTCTTCTGATGAAGAACCATTCTCTGCTCTGGCATTTAAGATTATGACAGACCCATTTGTTGGTAAACTGGCATACTTCCGTGTATACTCCGGTACCATGAACTCTGGTTCTTATGTACTTAACGCTACTAAGGACAAGAAAGAACGTGTTGGACGTATCCTTCAGATGCATGCTAACAAACGTATGGAACTGGATAAAGTATATTCAGGAGATATCGCAGCAGCAATCGGTTTCAAATTCACCACAACTGGTGATACAATCTGTGATGACCAGCACCCGGTAATCCTTGAATCCATGGAATTCCCGGAACCGGTTATCGAACTTGCAATCGAGCCTAAGACAAAAGCCGGCCAGGGTAAACTTGGTGAAGCTCTTGCAAAACTGGCAGAAGAAGACCCGACATTCCGTGCACATACAAATCAGGAAACAGGTCAGACAATCATCGCTGGTATGGGTGAGCTGCATCTGGAAATCATCGTTGACCGTCTGCTTCGTGAATTCAAAGTAGAGGCTAACGTAGGTGCTCCTCAGGTTGCATACAAAGAGACTATTACTAAGGCCGTAGACATCGACAGCAAATATGCTAAACAGTCTGGTGGTCGTGGACAGTATGGTCACTGTAAAGTTAAATTCGAGCCTATGGATGCCAACGGTGAAGAACTGTACAAGTTCGAATCCACTGTTGTTGGTGGTGCTATTCCGAAGGAATACATCCCGGCTGTTGGCGAAGGTATCGAAGAAGCTATGAAAGCTGGTATCCTGGGTGGATTCCCGGTAGTCGGCGTTCATGCAAACGTATATGACGGTTCCTATCATGAAGTCGATTCCTCTGAAATGGCATTCCACATTGCAGGTTCTCTTGCATTCAAGGATGCTATGCAGAAAGCATCTCCGATTCTTCTTGAGCCTATCATGAGAGTCGAAGTTACTACTCCGGAAGATTACATGGGTGATGTTATCGGTGATATCAACTCCCGTCGTGGTCGTATCGAAGGTATGGATGATATCGGCGGTGGTAAGATGATCCGTGGATTCGTTCCGCTTTCTGAAATGTTCGGATATGCAACAGACCTTCGTTCCAGAACTCAGGGACGTGGTAACTACTCCATGTTCTTCGAGAAATACGAACAGGTTCCGAAGTCCGTTCAGGAAAAGATTCTTTCTAAGAAAGACTGATGATATAAAAAAGCTTGCAAATATCCTTGATTTGCAATATAATCAAGGATAGCAAGTCAAAAACTGATAAAAACGCTCTGAAAGAAAGAGCATAGTTTTTAAGGAGGACATTTTAAAATGGCAAAGGCTAAGTTTGAGAGAACAAAACCGCATTGTAACATTGGTACCATTGGACACGTTGACCATGGTAAAACAACTTTAACAGCAGCTATCACAAAAGTTCTGGCTGAAAGAGTTCCAGGAAACACAGTTGAAAACTTCGAAGATATCGATAAAGCTCCAGAAGAAAGAGAGCGTGGTATCACAATTTCTACAGCACATGTTGAGTATCAGACAGAGCATAGACATTATGCACACGTTGACTGCCCAGGACATGCTGACTACGTTAAGAACATGATCACAGGTGCAGCTCAGATGGATGGTGCTATCCTTGTTGTAGCAGCTACAGATGGTGTTATGGCTCAGACAAAAGAGCACGTTCTTCTTGCTCGTCAGGTTGGTGTTCCGTACATCGTTGTATTCATGAACAAATGTGATATGGTAGATGATGACGAACTTCTTGAACTGGTTGAGATGGAAATTCGTGAACTTCTTTCCGAGTATGACTTCCCAGGAGATGACATTCCGGTTATCCAGGGATCTGCTCTTAAAGCTCTTGAAGATCCGGCTGGCCCATGGGGAGACAAGATCATGGAACTCATGAACGCAGTTGATGAGTATATTCCGGACCCACAGCGTGACACAGACAAACCGTTCGTTATGCCTGTAGAGGATGTATTCTCTATCACAGGACGTGGAACAGTTGCTACTGGTAGAGTAGAAGCTGGTGTTCTTCATGTATCTGAAGAAGTTGAAATCGTTGGTATCAAAGAAGAAACACGTAAAGTAGTTGTAACTGGTA
>OFMI01000444.1_pt1 | contig 35671 bp, 54 predicted proteins | sample 1541741 | NCBI WGS metagenome assembly OFMI01 (sample SAMN04209219, study PRJEB22552) | human gut metagenome | biome: gut; material: feces | host: Homo sapiens | place: USA: Oklahoma | reverse complement strand
TGCAAGTTTCCGGGTGAAAACCGGCGTTTTCACGGAAAATGTCCAGTTTTTTCGCCGCAAAAGTCAAGAGTAAAAGCAGAAAAAACTAAAATTTTTTTGTAGCGCGTGTTTTTGGCCTTCAAGCGACCGCCGCAAGGTGCTTTCCGAATAGGTCTGCGGCACTCTGGAAGCCCAAGATTTCACGCGGGTAATTGTTGATCCAGTTTTCCACGCGGCGAATGTATGCGGCGGTGATCTTCCGAAAGTCAGTCCCTTTCGGCAAGAACCGCCGTATCATTTTGTTTATGTTTTCATTCGTCCCGCGTTCGTATGCGCTGTATGGATGGCAATAATAAATCCGCGTGCGCTTCTGTCCAGCCTTCAATACTGAACGTTCCATGCCCTCACAATCCGCGAATTCCGATCCATTGTCAAACGTTATGCTTTTGAACACCTTTGCAAACCGCTTCCCGTATCGGCGTTCCAGCTTGTCAAGGGCGCGGACGACGCTTGCGGCGGTCTGATCGGGCATTTTGATTATGATTTCCTGCCGCGTCAGCCGCTCCGAAAGCACGAACAAGGCTTCTTTCGTTCGTTTCTTCCCGCATACGCAATCGCCTTCCCAATGGCCGAAGGTTGCCCGCTCGTTTATTTCCTTCGGGCGTTCCTCTATGCTTTCGCCCTTCGGCGCGCGGGCGGCCTTCTTGCGCTCCACTTTGTCATACTTCCGCTTGCGCTTCCCCCGCTCCGGAAGGTCTTTTCTTGTCAGCCGAAGGAACACGCCCTTGTCTATGTAGTTGTAAATCGTCTTTTCGCATATCTCCGTCCGGAAGGAAAGCCCGCTTTTCTTTATCTCTCCGACGACGGCGGCGGGGGAATATCCTTCTTCAACGATCTTTCTTTCAATGAATTCGGCTAACTCCCTGTCATTGCCGATTTTCAGCGAACCGCCTTTTGCCGCCAGATTGTCCCTATACCTTTGTTCGGCAATCTCCGGCGAATATCTTTCTTCGGTGGTAAGATCGGAATTCAAATGCGTATATGTGCCGCGCTTGATTTCTCTATATATCGTCGTGTTATGGACGTGAAGGCGCGCGGCGATTGCCAGCGGCTTCAACCCTTCCTTCAATCCCTTTTCGATTTTAAGGCGGTCAGTCCAAGTCAAGTGTTTGTGCATGGTAATTCCTCCCGAAAGCAAAAAATCGGGGGCGGTTTCCCGCCCCCTGCGCCTGCTGTTATTTGTTCCTCTCTTCGTATGCGGCCAGCAAATCCAGCGTTTCCGGATCGGCCAGAATATCCCGCAAGCCGCAATGAAGGGCGTTACATAGTTTTAGCAACGTTGCCAGCTTTGCCCCGCACACGTCGCGCGCGCCGCGTTCGTAGTCTTGTAGGACGCGCACGGAAATTCCCGCCGCGTTCGCAAGCTGGGATTGCGACATGCCCGCCTTCTGCCGTGCGGCCTGCAACTTCTCGTTCCTGTATGATATTTTAACGCTGATCTCCATGCGCAAGCCCTCCTTGACATTTTCGCGTTTTATCGGTTATAATAAGGGCGACGGGCGGGGAAACCCGCCGCCGAATTCGTTAGGGCTGTTTGGGCTTCTGTTTAGGCTTAATGCTGATCGTGATACGCTCCACCGTTTCACTTTCTAAAGCCTTTTTCAGAAGTTCAAGCAGTTCTTTTATCTGCTCTTCATTCACCCTTGCACCCCCTTTCCCGTGGTTTTTTCTCCTTTCTTTGTTACTCGGCTTCCCCTTGCCTGTATTCTTATTATACGTCATTTGTCGTATAAAGTCAATAGGCTACACAAAAAAATTTCAAAAAAATAAAAGGCGGCGGGGAAATTCCCGCCGCCTTCATTCGTCTATGCCTACAAGCCATTGCATGGATACGTCCAGCACTTTAGAAAGCACCATCAATTCATAATCCGTCACGAAGCGCGTTCCGATCTCAATTCTTGAAACGCTGTCCCGCTCCATTATCACGCCTGCAATTTGTAGCTTCGCGGCTAAATCCTCTTGCGTAAGCCGTTGTTTTTGCCGCGCGTCCCGCACGCGATCGCCGCATACGTTCTTCTTCCCGTGGTAGTCGTATATCTTCAATCATATCACCGCCGCCCCGCCGTGTGTTAATCATCAGCAATTTTCTTTACTTTAGCGCAAATCACGGCTATAATTGTGTTAAAGGTCAGAACGCAAAAAAGTATTCTGCCCTTGTTGCCAACACCATTATACGAAAGGGGCTATTCAAACTATGAAGAAAGCAACATTGATCCTTTGGATCGTCGGCGCGCTGTTTCTTGTTTCCTCCGTGCCGCTATTCACACAAGGAAACGCGGCGGCGGGGGCGTGCGGCGTAGTGATCGCCGCCGTTCTATTTTTTATCGGCCTTCGGAAGAAGAACGCCGCGCCCGCTCCGAAGCAGGAAGCCGCGCCGCCCGCGGCGGCTACCAGCGCGGCCAGCTCCGCGCCTCCGAAGGCGGGGGAAGGCAAGCCCGCGCACTATTCGCAAGAAGGCTTTGATTTCCTCCGGACGAAGGTTGCGGGCGTGACATTCAAAAACGGGCGGCGTTCGCGGCAAACGATCCTTCGTAGAATTTACTGGAAGGAAGAACCCTACGACAAGGGCGACATGGAATTGACGGTAGAGCGTGGCGAATGGGAAGGCAAGCCCGCCTTCGGTGTCTTCGTCAACGGTGAACAAATCGGAAGCATACCCGCCGAACACTCGCAATTCGTGGCCGACAACTTTTCCCGCCTCGACGGTATCACGAACATTGACGTGTACGGCGGCGGGGAAGGCCGGAATTATGGCGCGGAAATAATCTTGCGCTTCCGGAAGCAGTAACCCCCATAAACGACAAAAAGCCCCCGTGCCAGCCATAAGGCCAGCGCGGGGGCTTCTCTCTGTATTCCATTAAACCCGCTCGGCGGTTATCCCTTCCACGCGCCGCCCAGCGCGGCGACGGTGTAGCGTCCGGCCTTGCCGTCCACAACCAGCCCTTTAGCAGACTGGAAACACCGAACGGCGTATGCGGTATTCTTCCCGTATATGCCATCAATGCCCGTTACGCCGCAATGGTAGTTGTTAGCGATAAGGGCGGCTTGCAGGGCTTTCACGTCGTCGCCCTTCATAAGCGGCTTTGCCACTTTCAGCACGCGGGCAACCTCCCAGCCGCCAGCCGCGCCGCCGTTGGTGTTCTTCTCCGGATCGTTGCCGCCCGCGGCCTTGATCTCCGCGGCGTAGTATTCCGGCCTGCCGTAAGCGTTCCATTTGCCTTCGGAAAGCGGGGCTTTGACAACGCCGTGATCGCGCCCTTTTGCCTCAATGACGTTCAAAGCGTCGTCCACCACATAGCCGATATGATAGGCTTGCCCCTTCTTGTCGCCGGAAGTGTACTTTTTGAAAACCCAATCCCCGCGGCGCACTTCCGTTTTCTTGATGGTTTCGCACTTCCCCATAAGGGAATTTGCGGACATGTCGGAAGATACGATCCCCGCGACGTTCTGCAAATAGTACATTGCCAGCCCCGAACAATCGAAGGCGCGCAACACGTCGCCGTAGCCGTCCGCGCACGCTTTCTTCCACGTGGCAATAGCGCGGGCGGCGTTCTTGTCGTCTGTTTCCCGCTCCTTGATCCACTCTTCCGAAATGGTGTCCTTGTCCTGCCCCTGCGCGCCCCAAACATAAATAGAATGGTTTGCCGCCTGCTCTTCAAGGTATTTAATAAAGCTGTCCAAAGTCTTCATGTTCTTTACCTCCGTTCATAAAGTAAAAGCCCCGCCGCCGCGGTGAAGCGGAAGCGGGGCTTTGTCGTCAAAAGGCGGGCGGCGCGTGGCCGCCCGCTCCATAAAGCCGCCAGCGTAAAGGAGTAAACCGCCCGCGGCTGAATGGCGGTGTTACTCCGTTTCTGCGGCCTCTCCAATCGTTACGCCGCCGAAGGTCTGCGAAATTTCATATACTGCGGCTTCGATCATGTTGTCAATGCTGTTAAAGTCGATCTTGAAGCCCTTTGCCTCCAAAAACTCAACAACATATTTCTTCTTCTCTTCGCCGCGGCCTGTTCCGGTGTAAATCTGTTCTGCGGCCTTCACCGCGATTGTCACCCACTCTTTGTATTGCGCCAGCTTGCCCGCCTCTACCTTGCTTTTCAGCCACGGGATCAGAAACGCGGACACCAGCGCGGCGATCAGCGCGATAATTGCATTGATGATCGGTGTGATATCAACCATTTTATAAACCCTCGCTTTCATTTTCTGTTGTGTTAAGTCCCTCTTTTTTCTTTACGCGCGCGGTGATAACTTCGGCAATCCGTTTCAGCATGAGCGCGCCGCATTCGATCACCACCGCGTCAAAATACTTTTCAATCAGCGTTGTTTGTTCCGTCCCCGTAATAAGGAACGAAACATACTGCGCGGCAATGAAGATCGCCGTTGTGATCCCGATTACCACGACAACACGCGTTGCAAAGCGTTCATTCAGTTTTGCGGTTTTCTTCCTGCGCCGCTTCTTCCTGCTAAATAGCTTCATGCCGCCGCCTCCCCGCTACTCCTTTACAAGTGTAAGATCGGCCAGCTTCACGGCGGCCACGACCACGCCGCCGTAGGTGATAACGGCGCGATCTCCCGAAACTTGCTTTACAGTATGATCTCGGTTATATACAAAAGCGGCCAGCCCGCCGCCCGTATAGGTCTTCGCGCCCTTGTTCACGCGCACGGTGCTTCCGGCCTTGATCGTGCCGCCGCCCGCGGCCTGCTGAATGTCTGCCGTGTCAACCCAGCCGTAAACGGTAGAACCGCCGCCAGCCACTTTGACAAGGTGGTAAGGATGTTTGCCGCCCTTGTAAATCTGCGTGATCTTTGCCGTGCCTCCCTTGCAGGCTTTACCGCTTGTTGCGTTGGCCGAAGTATAATGCTTCGTCCCCGTGAAGGTCACAACGTCGCCCACGGCCAGCCCCGCCGCCGCGGTTTCATTGCCGCCAGCCGAAGCGTTGCCGCCGCTCCCGCTCTCCGTTGCGCCGTCATATTCGATATAGGGAAGTTTGCCGTGCTTCGTCCACGTGCGGGCGTTGTACCCGCTCTTTTTGCCGATATTTGCAACGGCGGTGATCTGCACGTCATTTTCCCAACGCGGCGTACACTCGACGGCCAGCCCGTCCCCAACGTAAACGCCGATATGCCCCGAACACCAAACGGCCTCGCCTACTTCGATTTTTGAAAAGTCCGTTGTAACGCCGGAACACTTTGTAATCATGGTATCTGCGCCAATGTCCGGAACGCCGTTCACGGCATAGGACGCTCCGCCGTAGGTTTTCGACGCGTTGCCGTTCCAGCCCCAAAGAACGCCTTTGATAAGGCAAACGCAATCGAAGCCGAACACGGGCGGGCTTTGATTTGCGGCGGCCTTAATCATGGCCGTTCGCGTTGCGTCCTTGTTGTAGCTATGGTTCGTGCAATACCTTGTGACGTTCGATCCGTTCAGCGGCGCGCCGAAGCACCCCATGACATAAAGTGTTTTGTAATTCTGCGCAACATCTTTCAGCTTCTTCACGAATTCGCTTGCTTTCATAACTGCCATTGTCTTTCGCTCCCTTCGTTATTCCCGCGTTGTGTGTCCTTCCAGCGTGTCAATACGCTTGTGCGCCTGCTTCGCGGACGCTTCAACCGCCGTCAGCCGCGACACAAATTCGGTATTTGTCTTTCGCTGTTCGCGCTGTTCTGCCTTAATATCATCAACGCCGCTTTTGATATAGCCGATTTCAGACAAAACCGTTGTGTCCCGCTTCACTTCGTCTTCGGTGTCCTTTGTTCGGTTGCGGGAAAATGCGGCGTAGCCGAAGACGATTGCGCAAATTGTACTAACGACGGAAATTGCCGTTAAAATCTGTTCCATGCTTTCACCGCCTTTACACTTGTTCCCATTGCCACATACCCGCCGTGTCGGGCGGGTATACGCAATTCGGCATATCCAGCTTCGCCAGATAAACCGCGCCTTTATAGCTGTAATACAACCCGTTCTTCACGTTTACCAGCACGCCCGCGGTTTCCGGATATGGGATCGGATCATCAAGCGTCCCCGTGTGCGTCAGCTCCACAAGGCGGTAATACGCGAACGTTGTTGCTACCGGATAAGCGGCGGCGTTGGACGTGTGCGGCGCGACGATCTCAAAATACAGCCCGTCCGATTTGATGATTTCGCCCACGGTGTTATAGGCGTGGTTGTCCTTGAAGTCGTCGTATTCAACGACCGCCGTTGAAGCAAGGATCATTTCATCAGAAATTGCGTTCGTTCCCGCCGCGCGATCCTGTACGATCTGCGCTTTGAAGGAAAGGGAAAGCAAAGCGGCGGTGCTTTCGCCCGCCGCCTTTACGCTCTCAACTTCCTTTGTCAGCTCTTCCGTTTTGTCCGGTCTGTCCGGCCTATGTGTTACGCTCATTCAAAATTACCCCCAATCGAAGACACCCAGCATTCGGAAATAGCGTCGCCGCGCTCCACCGTCACGCGGGCGTTCAAGCCGAATTGCACCGCGGCGTTTTCCGTGTTCTCGAAGACGTGCGCCACGCCCTGCACAACCGCGTTCGTGCAATCCTCCCAAACGGGCGTAGGATCAAACGGATTGTTCGTCGCCTCAACCTTGAACGTGCCGCCCGCGGGAATGCCGCGCGTTACAACAATGTTCGCCCGCTTCGGCTGCGCCTCCGCTTCAAGCGGCGTTTCAAGGTAGATTACAAAACCGCTGATTGCCTTTGTAAAAGTCAGCGTGCGAACCGCCGAATTGCCCGCGCTGTCCGTCGCCGTAATGGTGATCGTGTGCGCCTCGTTTGAAAGGGCGGTGAAGTCGTTTCCTGCCAGCGTCAAATTATTTGACTGTCCAAGCGTAGGCGTGTAGCTCCGCAAGGTCTTTCCATCCACCGCTTCAACCACCGTCACCGCGTCGCCGTCCGGATCGGTCACGGTGTACGCATGGGAAAAGCCTTCGCGCTTCGTGCCAAGATCGGCGTTCTGTCCGGAAATGGCGGGCGGCTGATTGTGGATCACCGCCGCTTCGCTGGAAGTAATATACGCGCTTTCATTGCCGAAGCTGTCACGCGCCTTTACGCGGTAACGAACCGTATTCCAGCTTGTGGACACCACTTCCGTAAACGACCGCCCCGCGGTTGCCGCCACTTGCGCATAGCTTCCGTTGTTGTACGACCGTTCCAGAACGTAAGTGATTTCGTCGCCGTCCGGATCGGTGGAAGCTCCCCACGACACCAAAATATTCTGCGTGCTGTAACAACTGGACGGCACGGAAATTCCGGACGGCGTGGACGGGGCTTCGTTCCATTGAAATTCGTAGTTGCCGTTTGCATTCGTGGTGTCAGATACCAAGATAGAAGATGATAGATTACAAAGCGGGCGCACGCCCCAAGAGCCGCCGCACGCGCTGCCGTAGCTCAACGCGCCCGAAGAATAGACACCGCGCACGTAGTACGAATAGCCGGAATACGGCGTGCGAAGCCAGTAATACCACGCCGCCGAAGCGTTGAAACTGCTGTTTGTATAGTCGCTGTTCGACACGCATTGCGCCGTAGGGTAAGCAAGTCGGCTTGTGTTGTCGCTGAACAACGCCAGCTTCGCGCCTTCTGCAATGCTGTTTTCGTTCGCAAGCCCTACTTCCGTAGTAGAAGGAAGGTGCATTTTTGCGGTGACGGTTTCATAGCTCCCGCCGTCCGTGACGGTGTTTTTTGCCACCGTCACCGTTGTATTCAGCAATGCCGCAACGAAATTATCATCAAGCATTGCAAGGAAACCCGCCTTGCTTGAATACGGATTGTTTGACACGTAAGACGCGGAAGAAGGGGATTGATCCGCGCTATGCTTCGCGCTGTACCAATTCCCCGCCGTGGCGTTGCTGTTCAGCCATTGAAGCACGTTCGCATAGGAATAGCGGTTGTTGCCGTAGTTTTTCCGATCTGCGTTGCTGTTGCTCGGCTCTTTCGCGTCGAAAGCAAGCACAATCGGGATTTTGTCACAAATGAGCGTCACCGAATTAGACGGATAACCCGAATGGTTCTTGTCGGCCATTTTGAAAACGACGGTTGCGCCCAAAAGCGATTGATACGCCGCTTTTACGGGAACTTCAAACGTTGCGCCAACGGCCAGCGTGCTTAAAGATTTAGCCATTATCTGCGTTCCTCCTTTTGTGAAGCAGAACCGCCGCCGCGCTTCTGCGCAACGGCGGCGGCCTGCCCGAATAGTTGATTGTAATATTGATCCATGTTCCGGATAAGGTGATGGCAATTTCCCTTCGACGCGTGGCCGCGCCAGCTTTTATATGACTGTTCCACCGTTTCCGGCGTGATCCGTCCCGCCTCCAACAAGCCCCGCATTTTCTTCAACTTGCGGCGCACGTTGTTCTTCGATTTCCGGCGCACCTTGCGGATCACCGCGCCCGTTTCCGAAATGTACGTGTGAAAGCCCAAAAAATCAATTCCGTTCTTCAACGGGTATATGTTCGTTTTCTCGTTCAGCGCAAGCCCGATTTTGTTTACATGCTCTTCAATCTCCTTCCAGCAATGGCGCAAATATTCGCGGTCTTCGTGGATCAAATAAAAATCGTCCATATATCGACCGTAGAACTTCACGCCCAATTTTTCCTTGATGAAATGATCCAGCGGGGAAAGGTAAAGCAGGGCGAAAATCTGCGAAGACTGATTGCCGATCGGAATTCCTACGTTGCCTTCGGTGCTGTCAATTATCATGTCCAGCAACCAAAGGCATTCGGGATCGTCAATATATTTCCGGATCAAGCCCTTTAAGGTGTCGTGCTGGATGGAATAGAAGTATTTGCGTATGTCGCACTTCAACACCCAGCCGTCAACGCCGTGTTTGCGGTAGAAGCGGCGCATGAACTCTTCCAGCCGATCAAGCCCGAAATGCGTTCCTTTTCCCACTTGCGACGCGTAGTTGTCTTTGATGAACGACGGCGCGACGCGCGGTTGCAAAACGTTGTCGCAAAGTGCATGTTGCACTACCTTGTCTTTGTAGCTGTTCGACATAACAACGCGTTCTTTTGGTTCGTACACCTTGAACGTGTTGTATGGCGAAAGCCTGTACGTTTTGCTTTTCAACTGTTCGCTTAAAAGGTTAAGAGCTTCCAGCAAATTAACTTCAAACTTCGCCGCCGCTCCCTTCCAGCGTTTGCCCCGCCGCGCCTTCATATAGGCGCGGTAGAGGCTTTCAAAATTCCAGACTTTTTCAAAGTCGTTCATGGTTAAAAAACTCCTTGCCGTGCGTAACCTCTGCCATGCCCGCGGGCAATGCTTCGGTATCAGCAATCTTGTATTTATCCCCGCCGTGGATAGCAGGGAAGGGAAACACCTTCCTTTGTTGGTGGTGCATTGCTTTCAGCCGTGCGGCCTACTCGGTCAAGCGTTCCACCGAAGCGGGCGCACGCCCCTATTGCCGTTGTACGCGTTGTTGTTGTTCAACGCGCCCGAAGAATTGACATTGCGCACGTTGTACGAATTGCCGGAATTCGGCGGCGGGGGCGCGCAAGGAAAAAAGAACCTACAAGGCATTCCCCGAACGGTTTTCAAGCTCTCGTTTTATCCCGCTTTTTCCACGCGGAAACCATGTACTTCACTTCAAGCGTAAGTTTCGACCAATATTCGCAACTTTTCATTGAAATGAAGCCCATTTCTTGCGAAAGCTCTATGAAAAATAGAAGCTCCTTGCAATATGTCAACGCCTTTGCTTGAAGCCTCTGCCGTTGTCTGAATTCGTCCGCTTGCCGCAAATCTAATTCGTTCGCTTCAAGCGTCGCTTCGTAAATATCAACCGCTTTGTCCTGTATGCGGTTTACCAACGTAAAGCGGTATTTCTTCGGGTATCGTTCCGTGCTGTTCGTGATCGTGAAGGTATGCTTTACAAGGTCTTTCGCCTTCACAATCACGTTGAATTCGGACGGTTCTTTACGTTCCCGCTCCTGTCCCTGCATGAATGCACCTTGCCTTTCTGATCCGCTCTAAAAGCGCGGTATCTTCGGCGCACCCTTCAAAATCGAAGCCCGCCGCGGTAATGGTTATCGTTGCTTCGTGGCCGCTGGGCGTAATCCCGCGGATCACCACCGCCGCCGCGCCGCATACGTCGCAAGGCGGGCGAAGCTCCGTGAAGATATTTCCAATGACACACGATAATTCCGCGCCCGTGCAAGCGCACCGCGTCAACATTCGATCCTTTGCAACGCGGCGTTCCAAACGCCCGTTGACACGATCCCGTCAAGGTTATCAAAGAGGATAAGGAACGGATTTGCCGTAATGTCGTTGAAAAGCACGGCTTCGATCAGCTCAATTCGTGCGGTGTTGTTCTGAATGAGATTGAGCAAATGCCCCGCCGTGTCTTCGTCAAGTACGTTTTGCAGGGAAGCAAACCACGCGTTGAAGTCGTTTTCCGCGCTCTGCTTAAAGGTGTTCATGTAGGCTTGAAGCGCGGCGTACTGCTGATCGCCCAGCAATTCCAAAGAACGCATGTAGGACACAAGATCGTTGAATTCCTCCACGCTTGCGGCCTTGTAGTCCGTGAACCATGCTTCAAGCTGGGCGTTGAACGCGTCCGTGTCGATCTGATCCACCACGCCCGCCACCACGCCGCACAAAGCACCGTCAAGGCGGCGATCCGTTATGTTCGCCTGCGAAATGGCCGTAACGCCCGCGCCTATCGCTATATCGGCAAGGCATAATTCGTATGCGTCCGCGTCCCTCTGCAAGCTGGGCGCGCTGGGCGAAGCGGAAGGCGTGGAAGACTTCACCACAACGGAAATTAGCCGCTCCGTTAAATCCCACCGCACAACAATTCGATCAATCCGCGTCAACACGCCGTCCGCTGTTGGAAGCGTTACGGAAAGATCGCCCGTGTTGTAATAGAAATAGCCATTGATCCACGCTTTGCCCGTCTTCACGGTGACGGCCATTCCAGAACCCGCCACCACTTGCAGGCCGGACGAAGGGACGGGGAACACGCCGTTTCCAATGAAAGAAGCAAAGTATTCTGCCCATTCCTCCGCGCGGTACACGCGATCGCCGGACACGCTGTTGAAGAAACTTGATTTTTCCATGTTTACACCCCTTTACTTTGTGATCTGCCGTATCTGCGTAAGCAGGGCGGGCAAACTCTCGCCAAAGGTAATATCAATTTCTTCAATGTTCTGTTGGTAGGTTTCCATTACCTCCGTGATCCGAACATTGATCTTGATACCCCAGCGTTTATTTACGCACGTCACGCGATCGCCTAAATCGTAATCTTCGCGGTATTTCAAATTCGCGTGCGTGTTAATCTTGCTTGCGAAGCTCAACGTTTCGGCGTATTGTTCCAGCTCCGACGCGCCCCGCTCCATAAGGCACGCCAGCAATTCCGCGTCCGTGCGCGTTATTTCATTGTCGTTTGCGTCCCTGTAAACCTTCGTTATGTCCGTGGCATTTACAAACACTTCTTCGCGGTCAAGGCCGGACGCGCCGCCGCCAACCTCTGCCACAACGCGCGGTTCAACCTCTTCGCCGCCCACGTATGCGGTTGTTTTTAGATTTTCAACGCTGTTCGTGTACTCCTGTTCGGCTATGTTGTCGAACTCTTGCGAAAAGACGCACGGTGGATTGTCCGCTTGATCTGCCGTAAGGTTGCGGCCAGCGTAGACGCTGAAATAGTGCTTGCCCGCGCGCACGTCGGTTCGCATACGGAAGCCCAGCTTTGCCGCCTTCGCCGCGGTTTCCACGGCAAGCAAAGCGTTTGTGAACGCCTCGGAAGTATAGTCAATCGTTCCGCTTCCGGTGTCCGCGTCCAGCGGATCAAGAAGCACATTCGGGATCGCCCGCCCCGCCGCGGAAGGGGAAATAACGGTTTCATTCACAATGCGGTATAGAATGGCCTGCGTCCCGCTCGTTGCGCTGATCTGATTTCGCACAATGCGCTTCCCGATCCATTGCGTTATAAATTTGCCTTGCACTTCGATTTCTTCAAGCCCCTGCGTGTTTTTGCTGATATTCACATAGCGGATTTCGGCGGCCTCGGTGTCCCCGCGCTTCAAAACAAGGCGGTTCTTTTGCAGAAGCTCGACGTGCCGCGCGGTGAACGGCACAAGCAATTTGAATTCGCCCGCCGCCCAATACCTCCGCGTCCAGATCAGCGACGATATTTCATCAATGACACCGTGCAACGTCATGTCCCTGTCGTATATATAAAGCTCCATGCGTCACACCCCCAAATAAAGATCATCGTGGTAAATGGACACTTCCAGATTTTCAAGGTTTTCTTCCGCGGAATATCTGAAAAGGTTGTCACCAACCGAAAGTTGTAAATATGAGCTGTCCACGTCCAAATAGCGGAACGCGTCAGACGTTGCCCCGCCGCGCTTCAAGGTTACTTCCTTTTCGCCGTAGCCCGTTGAAACGCTCAACGTGTCGCCCGCCTCCATTGTGATATTTAGCTTGATGAACTCTTGCGTGTCCACGTTGAGAAGGGAAGGATTTTTCACCACGCCCAGCGCGCGGAACTCGACGCGAATTCCCGCTTGTACGTCGCCGTCGTTATATACGTTGACGATAAGGGATGGTTGCCGGAAGCCGATTTGCCAGCCCTCTTCAAGCGGTATTTCTTCGGGGAATTCCAGCCCGCCGATCCACGTTGCTATATCGTCCCGCGCCTTGCTTTCTTTGCGCCAGAACGGATTTAAGCAAAGCAGTTGCACGGTGAAGTCTTGAAAGATCGCCTTGCGGCTGAATACGGGCGCGTTGTCAACCTTGCAATCAATAACCCGCTTGAAGTCGCCGTATTCGTATGTCAGCGTCGCCGCATACTGCGGATTAAGAACGCGGTTCATTTTCCTGCGGTATTCCCGCATGTGGTCTTTGTCCCGCTCCCTAATACTGCCCACAATCTCAATTTCGCGGCTTTCTATGCGGTTTCCTAAATAGGTGTCGCCGTCCTGTCCCATGCTGTTTATGCTGTAAATCGCGTTGCGCACGTCGGAAAGGCCGCTAACCTCGTTCGTGTGGTAAATAGAAGCGTGGGAAAAGACAATGCTTTCCCCACGCTCATTCGTGTACGTCAATTTTTCGATTTTTCTTGCCATTATGCCATTACCTCCCGCGCGATCATTCGGAATTGCTTTGCGGCTTCGCGCTGTTGCTGGGCGTAGCTCGTTTCGTTCGCGTAGATGTTTTGAACCACTTGCACGCCGCCGCTTTCACTCCGGTTCAGCTTTCCAGAAGGCTTTTTCGCGTCCGGAACGGTGGAGGCCGTAGCCCTGCGGATCGTCTTTTCAACGTCCTGCATTTCGCGGGCGAAGCCAACGCCCAGCCCTTCGGCCATGTATTCACCGATCCCCGCAAACACCTTCGACGGGGAAGCGATCTGCATTTCTGCTTCTACGGCGGCCACAATGGAACGCATCATAGAACGCACTTTGCTTTCCAGCCAGCTTGACATATTTTGAAAGCCCGTCCAGATACCCCGCACCATATCTTCCCCCGCCGCGGTGAACTCCGAAATGAAGCTACGCAACGCGGTTATGATCGGCTGTATGATCTGCGGCACTTTCGCGGTGATTTCCGGTATGGCCTGCACCATTCCGGACGCTATGGCCTTGTCAATATCAACGCCCGCGTTTGTGAATTTCGGTTGCTGGGCGGTGAATGCGGTTATGATGGATTGCGTGATCTGCGGAATGATGTTCGTTACGTTCGGCGTGCCGGACACAACGCCCGAAGCAATATACTTCGTCATGTCCTGCCCGATCTGGTTTAGCCGCGCCGATTGCGCCGTAAGCCCCGTTACCACGCGTTCCACAATGGCCGTTACCGCCGCGTCCAAAGCTCCGATATTCGCTATGATCCCGTCGTTGACGGCGCGCACGGCCTCTTCTGCGGTGATTGCGCCCGCGCTCCCCATAGCTCCCTGCATTTGCGTTTCCACGCCGCCCATTTCGTCCCCGAAGCCTTCACCGACACCCGCGGCCATGTTGCCGCCAATATCCGCAAACACCGTCGAAGGCGAATGAATGCCAAGAAAGCCCTTGATCCCGTCCACGATCCCGCCAAAGAAGCCCGTTACCTTTTCCCACAACCACGAAGCGGCGTTGCTGATACCTTCCCAAATGCCGGAAATGATGTTGCCGCCGATTTCAACGATCTTGTAGGCCAGCGAACCGAAGGCCGAAACAATGCCTTCAATGATCTGCGGAACGGCCTTCACGATTTCAACTATGATCGTGGGCAAATTCTGAATGAGCGCGACAAACAGTTGCACGCCCGCCATGATGATTTGATCTATGTTCCCTATGAGCGCGTCGCAAATCGCGCTTATGATCTGCGGAAGTGCGGCGACAATGGTTGTGATAATCTGCGGCAACGCCTGTATGAGCGCAACCAGCAAATCAATTCCCGCTTGCACAATAAGCGGTATGCTTTCGATTACGGCGGTTATGATCCCGTCGATAATCTGCGGTATGGCCTCCACAATGGCCGTTATAATCTCCGGTAACGCCTGCACAAGCGCGGTCAAAAGGTCAATGCCCGCTTGAATGATAAGCGGTATGCTTCCCAGAATGGCCGTTATAACGCTGTTGATGATCTGCGGGATCGCCGCCACCAACACGGGGATTGCATTAACCAGCCCTTGCGCCAGCCCGACGATCAGTTGCAAAGCCGCTTCGATAAGAAGCGGTATATTGTCGATCAGCGTTTGAACGACCGTCGTTATCATCTGTACCACTTGCGGGATCAGCCGCGGCAAAGACTGTCCCAGCCCTTGCGCCAGCCCGACAACGATTTGCACCGCTCCGTTGATGATAAGCGGCAACATTTCAGCAATGCCCGCTACCAGCGTTTCCACAATCTGCACCGCCGCCGTCGCCAGCGTTGGCGCGTTGCTTGCGATCCCCGAAATGATTGATTTTACCATTTCAACGCCCATGTCAACGAATTCGGGCAAATGCTCAACGACAAGGTTTAACACGTCTGAAATTGCGTCGCCCAGCACGTCCCCCATTTTGGAAACGTCGCCGTTGGCCTCTTGAATGCCCTTCGAGAAGTCGCGCAAAATGTCTATGCCTTCGCCCGCCATAACGTCAAGGAAGGGAAGGGCAATCAAGGCCGCCGAATTCTTCAAGCCGCCCATGCCCGCCTTTAGCACTTGCAATTTATCGTTGAACAACCCAAGCGAATTCAACGCTTCGTCGCTCATTACTGCGCCCATTGCCTCCGCTTCTTCTCCGTAGGCTTTGAAGGCTTCCGAACCCGCGTCAATGATCGTGTTTAGCTCCGTGCCGGATTTTCCTAAAAGCGTCATTGCCAGCGCGTCCCGCTCGGTTTCATTTTCGATTTGCCCCAGCGCGTCAATGACTTCCCAATACACATCTTGCCCGTTGCGCAACTCTCCGTTCGCGTCGGTAACAGAAACGCCCAGCTTGTCATACGCCGCGGAATACTCCGCGTTCCCGTTTCGCGCGTCGTCCATGATCTGCGTATTCTTCTTCATGGTCTTTGTCAGCGTGTTCAAATCGCCGTCAATGAAATTCAGCGCGTAGGAATATTTTTGCAAGTCGTCGGCGGCAATGTGTGTATTTGCCGAAGTCGTCAATATGTCGTCCGCGTAATTAGAAGCCGACACCGTAAGCCCCGCCAGCGCGGAAGCCGCGCCCACCGCCGCCGTTCCCAGCGCGGCAAGAGCTGTCCCGAAGGCTTTTCCGGCCTTGCCTACAACGTCGCCCACGGCCTCCCAATTCACTTTTGATTGTTTCAGCTCCGAAGTTACGCTATTAAGCTGTTTTTCGGTCTTCACCATTTCAGCCTTTGCGTTGTTAAGGTTCGTTTGCATTTTCTGGACGGCGGGATTTGTTTCATCAAGCCCACCTTCCTTCATTTTTCGCAAAGCGTCTTCGGCGGCCTTCACCTTTGCGGCCTGCTCTGTAAGCTGTTTCTTCAATACTTCCTGCTTCGCGGTCAACGCCTCGGTGCTTTTTGCGTTGCCCTCGAATTCAGCCGAAACAAGTTTCATTTCTGAACCGATTTCGCGTAGGGAAGTATTTATGCCTTTGCAGGCTTCTTTGTATTCTTTTTCGCCTTCGACGGCGATTGTTGTTTTAATCTGGTCTTCTTTGCCTGCCACTTATAACCCCCCTAACACGTCGTCAATGTCCGCTTTCTGTTTCTCCGGCTTGAAGCGATCCGGATTGAATTCTTTGTGAATGCGGAAAAGCGTTATGATCTTGTACGGTGTCATGCGCCATACGTCGCATTCCGGCCAGCGTAAGAGCGTTACGCCGATATAAAGCAGGCGGGCAAGGTCTATTTTTCCTTGCCCGCCTGCACGTTTTTTCCGTCTTCTGCGTCCTCTTCGTCGTCTTCATCTTCGGCGGCCTGCGGCTCTTCCGTTCCGTTGTTGCCGATTGCGAACGCGCGGAAGATCGCGGTTTTTACCTCTCCGAAGTTGCCCGTGTGGATCATGCGGCCTACCGCCTTTTCGGTCAAAGGCTCTTCGTCGTCGTCCGCTCCCTCGTTGATAAGCAAAGTAAGAAGCCAGCGAAGATTTTTAATGCTGTCCTTGCCCTTCAACACTTCGTCCAGCCTGTCAAAGCTTCCGAATTTGTCTTGCATTTCATCAATGACGTTCAGCGAAAACAGCAAGTGCCGTTCTTTATCAAGGACGATCGGCAAACGCCCGTCTTTAATCGCACTCATAACAAAATAGGGGAAGCCCCGCTAAAGGGCTTCCCCGTTCCTCCTTTTCATTTTTTCGTTAGCCCGTTGCGTTGTTCTGTTCACGAACCTTCGTGAACCAGCCCGTTGCCGCGCTCTCCGTGGGAAGCGCGACGTGTTCAGCCTTCCAAAGCCCATCGGGGCGTTTGATGAACTGCCCCGTGATCTCCGGCGTGGTGAATTCAATGCTATCGCCCTTCGTGGTGTAGCTCTCGGAAGGGATAGCAAACTTGACTTTGTAAAGCCAAAGATATTTATACATGCCGTTGGCCTTCTTCGCGCGGAAGCCGATTGCCATATACGGGGGATCGTCGTTTTCGCCCGCATATACTACATTGTCCGCGTCCTGCGTCTGCCCAAGAAGGGCGGCAAGATCGGCGGGCATAAGATCGTTCACGTTAAGCGTCAATTCGCCCGACACAAATTCCTTTACCACTTCGTCCGCGCCGTCGTCTGCGTAAAGGATCGCTTCCGCTACCTCTACGGACATTTCCGCGCTAATGGCCTTCGCCATGCGAACGGGCGTGCCGTAGGTTTCCTTGCCGCTTTCGTCAACGGTGATCGGCGCGCGGTAGAGATCGCGCAAACCAATAGTTGCCATAATGTTTATACCTCCGTTTTCTCGTAATATTTCGCTTCAATCGGCACGTGATAAAACCCCGTGTCGCTTTCGTACACTTCGGGATCAACCACGATCCCATAGAAGCCCGCGGCCTGTAACGCCTGCTTTGTCCGGCGTAGCAAGGCTATGTAATCCCGTTTGGAATAAATATCAACCCTGTACGTGTATTCCGTCCCCTGCATGTCGTCGTCTGCCGCGTCCCTGTCTTGCAATAAAACAAGCTGATACGTGATATACGTACCAGCCTTCCCGCGGAATATCAGCCGCGCCACCCGCGGGCATTGTGCCGCAAGCGTGGTTTTTAATAAAGCGTCAACTTCATCAATCATTCTGCTGTTCCTCCTCCCACGCTTGCCGCATAGCCTCTTGAACCTCCGGCGCGGCCTTCTCGTTTGAGCTTGTGAACCACGGGCGCGCGGGCATATTAGAACGCCCGTATTGAAGGACAAAGCCAACGGTTGCGTTCGGTTGCCCGCGGCGGTTGTTCCCGTGCGGGTAGACTTCCACGCATTGCGTTTCGCCCTTCTTTTTGACGGACGTTTGTTTGATAGAGCTTGCAAGATCGCCCGTGCTACGCTTGCCCGTGAATGTGCGCCGTATTTCTTCCTGCTGGGCTTTCACCAGCACCGCGCCGCCAGCCTTCAACATCTTCGGAACGGCCTTCGTTGCCGCCGCCTCACGCTTCAAAAGGCGGTCTTGCATTCCCTCAATTCCGGAAACCTCAAACCGTGCCAACGTCGCCGCCTCCCTCCGCGTCCTCCGAAGCGCCCGCTTCGTCCGGAACTATGGAAAGATCGGTAAGCGTCAATTCGGTTATTTCGCCGTTTTTGCTCATATAGGTTCGCAAAACCTTGTAGCGTTTCCCGTTGATCTCGACCATGCTTTGCCCTTCGTATTCCTCCGTGTGAACGTCGGCTTTTAGCTCCGCTTGATAGCCCGCATTCGCGGCCTTCCAAAACTCCGAATAGCCAACGCTTTTCACGTCCCCGAACACGGTTGTTTTCGTTTCCTCCCGCTCCACGGGGAAGCCGTTTTCATTTACCGCGTCTTCCGGCGCGGGATCAGCCGCCGCAATAAGCGTGATTTCATCAGCCCACCGCATTGTAATCACCCGCCAAACTCAAAGAGCATTTCAAATAGTCGTATGCTTGCCTGTATTTTTCGCTGTCGTCGCTATATCCGAAATTTGCCTTTGCGTAAAGGATAATCGCGCGCGTGATAAGAGGATCAGCCGCCGCGGGCGTTTCACCCTCGGCGGCCTTTTCCTCCGGAACGTTCACACCGACAAGGCGCAAATCCGCTTTGCAAGCGTCGATCAGCCCTTGCACTTCGTCGTCAAAGGCGGTTGTTTTTACGCGCAAGGCGTTCTTCACCTTGTCAAGCATTGTCGTTCACCCCTCCCGTTTAAGCCGTGGGGGACGCAATGGTAACAAGGGAATTCTTGTCAACAACCTTTCCGTCAACAAGCATGATCGCCTTCGTTACCATGTCGTCCGTGTCGTTGTCCTCATACTTCTTCACGGTCATTGCGTAGTTGGTGTTCAACACATAGTCCTTGAAGTTGAAGAGGAACGCATATACGGTGTTCGCGGTCATGCCGGAAGCAAAGGAAGGCACATAGTCGCACACAACCACGGGGCGGCCAAGCAACACCCGTTCGGGCTTGTTGGTAACGCCGCCGTAATTCGTCCTGCCGATCGGCTGTCCCACTTCGTCACAAAGTCCGGCGTACTGCATAAAGGTTTTCTTGCTCATGCACCACACCGCGCCGTTCTCATACGCCTGCGGCAACGCGGCTTCGGCGTTGATAAGATCGGCGTATGCCAGCACGCCAGAACTCAAAGCCTGCCCCGTGGGGGCGGTTTCGGAAAGAATGCCCTTCGGCTTGCCCGTTCCGTCGCCGGAAATAATGGCCTGCTCTGTCGCCTTCGTCATTGCCTCCACCACGTTATTAGTAAGCGTAGCTTCAAAGGCCGAAAGTGCCATAGTGTCCATTTCCAGCGAAACGGCCACGGCGCAACGCAATTTGTGATAAGCAAAAGTAATGCTTCCCGTGGTCTTCTTCTGCTTGTCGCTCCCTGCGCCCTCTGCAACCCACGTCGCCGTAGGCTTCGCGCTGGAAGTCGGGATAGACACGCCGCCCTTGTACGCCGTGCGGGTAACAAGGGGAAGGATCATGCCCACGGCTTCCATTTTCTCAATGATCCGGTTCAGAATGGTTGTCGGGATCACCGCGCCATTCTCCGCGGTTTTAGAAACAGCGTCCGCGCGGAACTCCGCGGGAATGGGCGTGCCGCGAAGCGCGTATGCCATGAACGCGCGGCGGTACTCCATGCTGTCCAGCGGATCAGCGTCATTGCGCTGTTCGCCGCTTGCGGGGGCGGCGGGGGAAGGGAAGGAACGGACAACCGCGCCGCCGCTTCTGCCCTCCGCAATGGAAGTCAGAAGGTTAGAACGCTGTTCGGCGGCGGCCACCAGCCCCGCCCGCTCGGTTTTCAGCGCGTTCACTTCGGTTTCAAACGCGGTCAACTGTTCCGCGGTCAGCTCCGCGCCTCTGCTTTCGATCTCATTTGCGATCGCGGCAAGGCGCGCTTCGATTTCCTGCAATCTGTTCATTTGTCATACCTCCAACATGATTTTTAGTTTAAGTAGTTGTGCCTTCCGCGCTAACGCCTCCCGCTTCTCGGCTTCAATCGCTCCGTTGATCCAAGAACGCGCGGAAATATCGGTATCGGCGTTCGCGGGATAAGAAACCGCGGAAACGTCGTAAACCTTCTTGATCTTCAAGATCGTTCGTGTGCGTGTTTCCTTGTTGTAAGCGTCTTCGGACACCCGAAACGCCCACGACATTTTGTAAATAAGCCCTTCGTTGATCGTGCTGTAAAGTTTCCTTGCCTCTTCGGTAAGGCCAAGATTTGCGGCAATAAAAAGGCCGCTTTCCTGCGGCTCAATCAACAGGGAAGGCGGCTTGCTTCTTGCCATCTTGTTTCGCGCGTACACCATGCCCGCATGATCGTATTGCATAATCACGTCGGACAAGTCCGCACCGTCAAGGGCGTTCCGGTCAACTACTTCAAAGAACTGCATTCCTTCGTACTCATACAAAAGATACGGCGTATCGAAGGTTGTTGCGAAGCCTTCAACGTAATATTCCGTGTCAAACCTCTTCGCCGCTCCCGTCGCCGCCGTCGCCAGCGGCAACGCCATTTGTCGGTATTCCCGATCCTTCACTACCGGCATTCCCGTTTACCTCCTTCCCAAGTTGTGATACTTCGGTGTATTCTTTGCGGATATAGTATTTTTCGCCGTCCTCCACGTGCGCCATGTTCCATATATCCATAACGCCGTTTCGGTTCAGCAACCCGCGGTCAAACAACTGCGTGCTAATATTTAGCTTCGTGTTGTTGGACGCATATTGAAGCCTGTTCGCCGTGAATGTGATTGCGTTCCCGTGGGCGATTTCCCGCGGCGTGAACGTCATGTTTGACATGACAAGGGAAAGTTGCAGGGCGAACGGCTCAATTTTCCCTTCATAGTACGCGTTCCATTGATCTTCGTTGTATTTGTTTTGCAGGATTTCAAGGGAAGTCCCGAAGTAGTTGAACACGTTTTCATTGATCTGTTGCATTTGCAGGGCGTTCACGGTGAACGGCTTGCTATCCACCTGTTTCACGTCCGCAAACTTCTGATCGTAAATAATCATGCCGCTTTGGTTGTCCGCGGAAAGGTTGTCTTCGGTGAAGCGTTTGCGCTCCTTCGCTATATCCTCCGGCGCAAGCATGTTCGCAATCTTCGCCAGAAAACGGATTGAAGCCGAATTTTTAACGCCGTTGATAATTCCTTGATTGTGCGTATGTATCAACTGCATTGTCGGGCGCAAGGCCGCGTTCGTTTCCCCAAAAAAATCATCATTGTACTGAAATTGCGTCAGCACGCCCACGCGGTCAAACTCAATCGCCGCGCGTTGTCCGTTGGAAAAGGTATAACGCAAATATGGCACGCCGCCCACGTCAAGCACTTCGCAATTCTGCGGAAGCAGGGGATAATACCCCGCCAGCGCGCCGAATTCGTCTTCAATGGGAACAATGAAGGCCGTGTTGTTTACAGCAAGGATCGTCGCCAGCCTGTAAATAAACTTTGTCGTGTCTTGAAATGGATTTGGTTTGAACTGCAACGTGCGTTCAAGGTGTTTCTTTGCGCTCCCGCTAACCTCCGGCTTCAATTTGCTACAAAACGTTGCGAACGAATGAATAGCCGCCCGCGTGATCTCCATTTCATAAACGCTTTCCGGCGCATTCGTGAAAACGGGCGTGTACCCGTTTAGCATTTTGAAGTAACCCGTTGGCACAAGATCGCTTTTCGGCCTCCGGAATATGGTTTCAAATACTCCCATTTGTCAATCACCCCGCATTCTTTAGCATTACGCCGATTTCGTTATAGTATTTTTGCCGGACGGTCATTGCGTCGATTACCGACACGAAGCCGTCAATGCGCGCCCGCTGTTCGATCTTCACGGGACGGAATTTGCGTGTTTCCATGTTGTGCTTTAAGGCCACGTTCAAGAAATGCGCTTTAAGCAAACTGTTGTCCGCGATCTTGAAATTGCCATCAAGCAAAATCCCTTCAAATTCGCGGATAACGGGCGCAAGGTTTTCACCTTGAAACACGTCGTCCATGTGGAAGCCGTATGCCTTCATTTCGTCAACAAGGTATTGTGCGCTGTATCGGTCATAGCCCACTTTCAGCACATAAATTTGATACTTTTCTTTGAGCATGACGAACCAGTTGAACACGTCCTTATAGTCAACGTGATTTTCTCCGGAAAGGGTAATAACACCCTTCTTCACGAATATGTCATACGGCACGCCGTCGATCGCCGTTGCCCGCTCGACGCGGTTTGCAGGCATGAAAAATTGTGTGAACGCGTATAGCTTGCCGCCCCGCTCCACAACGACGGTTGCCGCTGTAAGGTCTGTTGTCTGCGAAAGGTCTATGCCGCCCACGGCATAACTTTTCCGGAAGGCTTCAAGCGTGATTTCAGCCGCCGCGCCCTCTACAACGTGCGCGTCAAGCCACGCAATGGACGAATTTTGCTTGATGTTGCAATACTTCGTCAGAAATTCGGCCTTTTTGCTTGCCGACATTTCCGCAACTGCTATTTCCTCTCGGAAGAAGTCAGCCGACACCGAAACGCCCATGTTTGGATTTGCCTTTTTAAGCTCTTCAATATCGTTCCACTTCTCCACGTCGTCAATCATGTATAGGAACGGCAATAGGCGGCGTTCCTTGCTGTTGCCCTTCAAGAACGCCGTGGATCGCTTCATCAATTCGTCAAAAATGCCGTCATTCTCATAACCCGCCGTCGAAATGGAAAGGATCAGCGGTTGCCGCCGCGCGCCAAGCGCGGATTTCATAACTTCGTACTGCTTCAACCCGCCGTCGCCGCGCCAGCTTGCCACTTCATCATTTACGACCAAATGCGGATTGAAGCCATCAGACTTCTTCGCGTTGAAGGCCAGCGGCTTAACAACGGTGTTCGTGTCCTCAATGTAAATATCACTTCGCCGCTTCTTTGCCAGCTCCGCAAGCTCCGGTTCTTTTTTGAGCATTTGAAAGAAGTTATCATAGACGATATTTGCTTGTTCCAGCTTCGGCGCAAGGCAATATATTTTCGCGCCGTATTCGCCGTCAAGATACGCCATGTAAGCGATCACCGCCGAAGCAAAAAGCGTCTTGCCGTTTTTGCGGCCTATGACAATGAACACTTCGCGGAACACCCGTAGGCCGTCCGCGTCCACGATCCCGAAGATCACCGACACGCACGCCTTTTGCCAAAGCTCCAACTTCAACAAATCTTCGCGGCCTTCGCAATGGTGACAGAAGTTTTCTATGAAGCGGATTGCCTTATTTGCCTTCTTCGCATTGAAGAAATATTCGCCCCGCTCCAATCCCGCTATGACGATTTCATAGATCAGCCGAACCCATTTCCCAACCGTATATTTGCCGCTCCGAATGCCCGAAAAATATTCGTAAATGTAATTTGAAAAGGGCATTTATTCGTCCCTCAAAGCCTGCAATCTGCTTTCTTTTTTCTTTTCGGGCGGCACAAGATCGGTTAGTTGCTTGATGATGGAAGCATGATTTTTCGTCATAGCAATGTGCGTTTTCACCGCGTCAGACTGTTTCGTGCCGTGTTGGTTTTCGCCGTTCTGGTATTCAACAACGTAGCCTTCTTCGTTGATGATCTCTTGTAGCTCTTCCAGCGAAACGGCCATGAACGCGGCGTTTTTGATAAGGCTTTCGACGGTCTGCAATTTGTTTTTGTCAAGGTCTTTGAAGACGCGCTTTAGTCTGCTGATCTCCCGCTTGATTTTCTGATCTTTCGTCAACTCTTTTCTTGTCGCCACAAAAACGCCCCCTTTCTTCCGGCCTTCTACCACACCCCCCACGGGTACACCCGTTATGCGCGCGCCTGCGGAGTTTTTTTAACCTCCCGCCCTCGGTGTTCTTCCCTCCCTACTTCGGCGGCGAATGGGGGGGATATACAAGATTGCCGTTTGCGTCGAAGGCATATCTTTTTCCCCGCTCCCCGCGGTGGTGTTCTTTGTTGTGGCACTCTTGACATAATGCCTCCAAGTTATCCCACGAAAGCGATATGTACGGATCGTTTATATTCCGCTTCGTCAAGTAAATCTTGTGATGTGCGATCTTCGCAACGATCGGATTGTCCGGCGTGGAACACCGTTCACAAAGATAGCCCTTCGATTGCAAGAACCCTTCGCGGCACGCCCGCCATGCGTCCGAATTGTAGAACCGTTCTGCCCACGGCTTCACGCCTTCGCCTCCTTCCGCACAAAAGAAAAAGCCCCCACGGGCGAACCCGTGAAGGCTTGTAAAATGCGCTGTTCTGTTTTGCAGTAATTCAGCGTAATTATTATACCATTTGCGAACGGGACATGCAAGGGCGCGAAACGGGCGCGAAACGGGCATTTTTCGGCCTGTTTTAATCCTTTGTCTTTTCCCGCTCCTTCCGGAACGTACCAGCCGACACCGCCGCGGGCTTGCCAAACATGCACACGGCCATATCATTCACGATCTTGTTTCGCCACCGCCGCGCGCTCTTTGCGTCGCGGATCATTCCCATTTCGCCCAGCTCTTCCGCTATTTCCTCCCATGTGTAGGAAGGCGCGCCCGCTGGACGTGGATTGCCCGCGCCGTCTTCCCCGAAGTAGTACATGCGGACAACGTGAAATTCCTTCCGTTCCGCAAACAGCTTTACCACGCGGTCAATCTCTTCAAACCGCGCCCGCGTGCGGTGGTAGGCTTTCACCTTGTCCCGCTCCATCTCTTCAAGAATATCGTCTTGTGTCCTGTACGCGTTCCCGCTCGAAGGGGAAAAGCTCTTAATGCTTGCGCTTTTCCCTTGAAGCTCAACATGCGTATAGGCTTCATAATCAGCCACCAGCGCGGCCAGCTTTTTGTAATTATACAAAAGGCTTTCCATTGCGCGGAAGTAGTTGACTTCGCCGCCCATGCCGTCTATGTAAGCCATAGAAGCCGTTGCCCGCGCAACCTCGTTTATTAGCTCCCGCACTTCGTCGGTAATCATGCCCGTTTTTTTCTTCGCCATGTTCTGCACCCTCTTTCCGTTTATTCGGTGTCTGCGGCCTCTTCTGCCGTTTCGTCTGAATACTTCCGGACGATCGCCGCCACCTGTTCAAAATCCAGATACACGGGCTTGTTCTCGGTGATCCCCTTTATGTCGTACCCCGTCACCGCATGAAGCCCATTTTCTTTCAGCGTGAATTTATCGCACTTGATCGTAAATTCTGCGCCGCTCTTCAAAATTACCCGCATAGACATTTTCGCCATGTTCAATCGCTCCTTCCTGCGGCTTGCGCCGCGCCCAACTCCAAATACTCCGTAATCACCTTTGCCGCGGCCTCCCAGCCCTTGCACAATGCAGTAAAATAGCCCTGCGCCGCCAGCTCCGACAACCACGCTTTTTGATCGTCGCTTGTTTTGCTTCCTTTCAGCCGCTTCAACTCGACGTAAAGCCCATGATACCCGCCGCGGGCAACGGGCAAGCACAGATCGGGAACGCCAGCTTTCACACCCTCGGCGCGGAAGCGTCCCGCCTCGGCCTTCTTCCTGCTACCGCCGTTCGGGACGTGGTAGAGCAAGGCCAATTCTGGAAACCGCCCGCTTTGATATGCCGCCCAGCGAAAAAGGCATTGTTGTTCCACGCTCTCCGTTGGAACGGGAAGGGAAGGGGCGTTATTCCTCTGCATGGCCGCCGCCTTTCGTGTCCCGCTCCGCTTTCCATGCGGCAAACATGAAGACGCGCTTTCCCGTGGCCGCCGCGCGCCCGAACTCCCACGTTGCGCCGCGGCTCTCCGTCCAGTCCGGAAGGAAGCACGCCGCCGCGCATTCGTCCAGCATGGCCGCCGACATGCGCATATAGGCTTCCCACGTGAAGCCCTCCGCGGGAAGCGTGGCCGGATTAACAACGATAAAGCCCGCCGCCTCCAACTCCCGCGCCGCCGCGTAGAATTTTGAGCGGTACAACGGATCGCCCGTGATCTTTCCCGCCAAATAAACCGTTTCTTTCACTCTTCAAGCCTCCTTTTCCCTCTGAATTTTCTGCAACGCCTCTTCCTCCGTTGCGTATAACCATTCCGGCCAGATTTCTTCGTAGTCTTCGAAATAGTCTTCTGTAATCTGCCAGCGGCACACGAAAACGCCGCGTTCCGCGTCCTCCGCAATGATTGTCACGGGAACGGCGCACATTGTTTCCCACAAGTCCGTAATAATCCAGCCTTGCATACCAACTTTCGGATTTTCTATCAACTCAATCCCTCCAATCTGTTTTACGGGCTTCGCGTCCATCTGATTTTTTGCGAAAGATCGCGGTTCGTCCTATTTCCGCGATTTTCCCAATTACCGCCCGCCGATCCACCCAGCGCATACCAATTATCGGCCTTGTAGATCGTGCCTTCGTGTCCCGCTCCGGTACTCGAATACGCAATAAGCCCTTTTATTTGGCCGTAGTGCTTCCGAATGTGCTTGCGCGCCATACCCAAGCATTTACTTTCTACGAACGGCGGTGTATCGTCAACAAAACACATGCGCGTTAATTCCAATATCGCGGTTTGGTCTATTTTTCTGCTTGTAGGCCGCCCCCACATCATGCACCCGATCACGCGTCCGGCTTCGTCCTTGAAGCAAAGTCGAAGGATAGCCCCCGCGGGCGTTGAGTGCAAATAATGGTTTTCTTTCAACCATTCGTCAACGGAAGTGTCGTGTTCAACGTAAAGCCGAACCCCCTTGTGTTCCTCTTCGGCAAAAAGCCGCGCTTGTTCAATCACTCTTCGCCGCCTCCTTTTTCCGGCCTCTTTCGCGCTCTCGCGGCGGTGGATCGGGGCGGCGGTGCATTCGTGCGTATATGTACGCGCCAGCAACGAACGTTGAATATTTTACGGTGCAATCGTTGAAGGCATATTCCGGAAAGAGCTTGCCGAAGATTTCTGCGGGCATGTCCTCGAAGTCTTCTGCCATCTGTTCCACCTTGCGGCGGCTGATCTTCGTGTCTGCCTCCGTAATTTTCGGATCAACCAAATTCCGGCTTGCCGCCCAGCGTTTGCCGCCGTTCGGCTCTTTCGTCATGTAGCGGGCAAGGGCTTCTAACCCGTAGTCGTCCGGTTGCAGGCGGCGGGAATTCGCCCAGCCGCGCCCCTGCCAAAGAGCTTCGGCAACGTCCCGATCCATGCCCGACAAAATGACATGATGGTGAACACGCTTGCGCCTGCCGTCGCCGCCGCCGTACTCGATCACATACACGTACTTCAATTCCGGAAGGCCGTTCTTCCTGCGCCAATCCCGAACCCGCCGAATGTAGTTGCGTATATCCCGCCGCGCCTGTTCTTCGTCCGGAACGAAGCCGTTTTTGTATGTCAGCGTTACGCAAAGGTCTTCTTCGCTGAAATTCGCATTGATCTTCCGGATCAAGCGTTTCTTCGCGTTTTTGTCATTCAAGTTGCGTTGCGCTTCCCGTGTGGCCGCCTTCTTCGCCCTGCGAACCTCGTTTTGCGTGTTCCAGATCGGGAATACCTCAACTTCCAGAACGTCCCCCGCCTTGATTGTACGGGCGCGGTATCTGAAAACGTTTCTATGCCTCAACCGTTCAAAGGCGGCTTCGGTGATCTCTTCCGAACGGTCAAAGAGGAATTCATATTTTGCGCTACTGTACGGCATTTCCGTTTCCTCCCTGCTTGTCGTAAGGTTGCTTTCACCCCCTCCCGTCCCCCTAAAGGGGGAAGCAGGCTCAAAGGAATTAAACGCGCCTGCGGGCGTGCTGATCTTTAACACGCGCAACCGCATAGCGATTTGTTCAAGCCCCGCCGCCTTCCTGCTTTTATCACTCCGGCAACGCGCCATCAAGGGCAAGCCGCCTTCGGCGGTGCTTCGCACCCTTGACACCGCGCCGCCTCCGTGATCTATGAAAAGCAGGCGACGGGGAATTGAACAAATCTAAACGCTATCAGCTTGAACACAAGTGTTCCGGCTGTTATCGTTCATTTCTTAATACCCATTACAAGCCCGCAAACCGCCGTATTTCCGGCGATTTCTTGACTTCGTGCCGCCGCGGTGCTATAATATACATAATTTGAATAGCTCTTTTTGCGGCGACGCGAAAAGGGGGAACGGCGGCTTGCAGGCAACGCAAGCCGCCTTCTTCTTTTTATCCGTTGTTGAAGCCTGCGGCCTCTTCGTATTCTTCGCACGGCTCTTCTTCCTTCGGCTTGAAGCGCAAACCGTTCACACACCCGATACACGGAAGCGGGCGTAGGCCGTCCGCTTTTTCGCCGTCGCGGTGCATTTCGCAATCCTCCAGCTTTGCGCACGTATCACACCAGCACGCGCGGCAATCCCGTATATCTGTTTTAAGCTCCTGTTCTTCGTCTTCGCCGCCGTTTACCAGCTCCACGCCGCCAGCTTCGGCGGCCAGCTCTTGCACATAGGCGGTTAATCCATCGGCCACGCCGCGGGCGAATGCGTCAGCCGTCGCCGCGATCGCGTGCGCAAGGTCAAAGCCCATTGTGTGCGCCATTTCAACAAGGGCTTCTTCGTTGAAGGTTTTATTTTCTTCCATTGCCTCCACCACCTTTCAATCCTCTGTAAATGCCAACCGCGACGGCGTAGACGATCACCACCGCCACCGCAAGGCACGCAACGCCCACCAGCGCATAAAACGCGGCGGTCATAAACTCAAATGCCGACATTCTGAACCAATCCTTTCTTATATATAATGTATAGGGGCGGCGGCGCGTGGCCGCCGCCCCCTTCCGGTTACTGCGTCTTGATCGTTTGCATGAAGATTTCCCACGCCTGCGGCTTCTCAAAGCCCGCGGCAAGAAGGGCGGCATAAATGCCGTAAAGCTCTTCGGCGTAGCCCTTCGGATCGTCTTCTTGCGCCTCTTCGCCTATCGTGGCCGGAATATCGAAGGCGGCGGCAATATGCTTCATCATGTCCACGGCTTCACCGCGGCGGCGGGCTTCGTCGTCCCGCTGATCCTCCGCGGGCGGCTCTTTCGTGGCGTTCTCCGGCTCTTTGTTGCCGCCTTCTCCGGAAAGGGCTTCTTTTAGCCCGTCCATGAACATATTTGCCAGCGTTTCCCCGATCGACGGCGTGCGCTCTTTGATCTGGTCTTCGTCATAAGATGCCAAGATTGAAGATTTCAGACAACAAAGCGGGCGCACGCCCCTATTGCCGTCGCACGCGTAGAGGTCGTTCAACGCGCCCGAAGAATTGACATGGCGCACGTAGTACGAATAGCCGTTGCGTGCGGTAGAAAACGGCGTACACGTCCACCACCAATCAGACGCGTTCGGAATGATCCCGCGAAAGCGGCGATACATTTGATCCGTAATAAGCCCGATCTTCACGGTGTCCGTGCCGTAGTCGTCTAACCCATCGTCAGAAGTAAGATCAAGGACGATCGGCACGAATGCGTCTTTGTCCGCTCCCGCCGCGGCCAGCTCTTCCAGAAAGTCCCCGTTCAGAAATGCCCGAACGGAAGCCGCGGCAAAGTCGTTTTTGTTGTCTTCGTCAAAGGGCATGTAGCGCGTGTTGCCTTCGCCGTCTTTCAGCACGTCGGCGGCCAGCGCAAGAACCATGTTCGGGCGGCTCTCCAACGCCACCCACTCCACGCCTCCGTAGGTAAAGCGGCTTTCCGCTCCCAGCGTCCCAACCTTGCCCGTTTTCATTGTCTTTTCCATTTGAATAGCTCCTTTCAAAATAAACAGCTGTTGCCGTCTTTGATCCAAACAATTTCGGTTCGCGTTTGTCCCCGCTCTGCAAGGGCATGTTTTTCAACCCGCCGCCACCCTTGCAACATGTCGTTGTAAAGCTCGTTTTCGTACCCGCTCAAAACCACCGAACCGCCATGTGCCTTCAACGCCTCCAACATCTGCACGTGCTGTTCGACGGTCATTTCCTCGGCGTATATGTTCTTTCTGCGCGTTTCCGGCGTGTACGGTGGATCGGCGTAAATAAGGCAACGCGGATCGTTGTATTTCTTTATCAGCTGTACCGCGTCCATGTTCTCTATTTGCGCGTCCTTTAATCGGATTGCCGCCGCCGCCAGCCTGTCCGGAAGTCCGTTCCATTGTTGCGGCATAACGGGCGAACGCCCCGTTGCGCTATGCCGCCATCCCGTGCGCGCCGCCGTCATTGTTCCGAAAGCCTGCCAACACCGCACAAGGAAGCGGCGCGCGTCTTCAAGGTCATTCCCACTCTTTTCATAAGAAGCGTAATATTCATCACGCGCCCACGGTGTCAATTCTACCAATGCCGCCAGCTGTTCCGTCTGTTCCCTCAATACACGGAATAGATTTACAACGTTTCCGTCAATATCGTTTATGGTTTCAAGCCGTGCGGGGGCTTTTCTGAAAAACACCGCGCCCGAACCGAAGAACGGTTCAAGGTATATTTCATGTGGCGGTAGAAGCCCGCCGATCCAGTCTGCAAGCCTCCATTTTGCGCCAGCATATTTCAACACGGGCTTCACGGCGGCGGCCTGCCCACTTAACACTTCTTCCCGCCGTGGCGATAAGGGCGGGATTTGTTGTATTCGTGCTTAATTCGGATCGCCTCTTCAAGATCAATCCCCGCGTGTCCGCAATAGTCCAGAATGCGGATCACGCAATCAGCCAATTCAACCGCTACGCCTTCCGGTTTCTTGCTCTGCGCGGAACACGGGGCTTCTGGATTGTTTGGATTGTACGGGCGGCTTCCGCAATGTGCGCTTCCGTCTTCTTCGCAACACACGCCGCCAGCGTTGCAGGGATAATAGAGCGTTGGCCGCCCGTTGCGGTATTCCTCCAATGCCTCCGCAAGCTCCGAAACGCAAAGCATAAGCACTTCCGGCAATCCGCGTTCCTCTTCCCACCAGCCATGCGCAACGGCGTTTTCGTGAACCTCTTTTGCAAGGCGATTGAAACCAAACGGCGCGGTTTTATATTCTTCGCCCTCTAACAAGCAACCGCGATCGTACCCATAGAACGGGCAAGGGAAAATCCCTACGGACGGATCGCCGTCGCACGGTTCACCGTTGTGTCCTTCGCATATATTAAGATACTCTTGACGCACCTTTTCGTACTTGTCTACCATATTACTTTGTTCTCCCTTCGTTTTCTCGGTAACGCGCCCAGCGTTCCCGCTCCATGCGTTCAGCGATCCGCGCCGCCTGCTTCCGATTTTGAAAATTCGGGCAATAGTCCCCAGCGTGGCCGCCACAATATGCGGCGTGTGCGCAATGCGGGCAACGCGGATCGCCGTCAACCAGCTTTTGCACGCGGTTCTTCCTCCTTGCCGCCCGCGGCGGCCTCTTCGGTTTCCGCGTCCCGCTCCTTCTCGCAATCGCATGTTTCGCCGTAGTCAATATGACACCCGCACCGATCGCAAACCCTGTATTTCATGCCTTTGTACTCCTTTCACCTATGAACGCCGATCCGTCCCGTTATATATCACCAGCATAGAAGGGAAGGGCGCGGGATCGGCGGCGTTCCCGTCGTCGTCCGTGAAGCGAAGCCGCCCGCGGATAAATCGGATTTCCGCTTTTCCGTATATGTAATCGTGGAAATAACTTGTATCCGTCCGCGCCGGAATAAGAAGCACGATCGGCGTTCCTCCCTGCGCCTCTTCGTATGCCTTTTGAACCCACTTGCCAATTTCGCGCCCATACGGGGGATTGCAAAACACCGTACCCCCCCCGCAACCTTCCAAGAGGATTTAAGCCCGTCCGTTTCCGGCGTGAAGTAAAGCGGGCATTTCGCGGTTTTGTCCGTGGCCGCCGCGTCCAGCTTGAAGCAGAATTCTTCATTGAGCGCGTCGAAGAAGTCTTGCGGCGTACACCAATCTAATTTTTTAGAACTCAACAATGCGCTATTCATTCTTCGCCCTCTCTTTCTGCAAGGCTTTTTCAAGCCGTTCAACCTTCTTCCGCAATGCGCGGTTGTCAGCGTTCACCCGCTCGATCTCCGCGGCCAGCTTGTCCGCGGTGGTTGTTCTGCTGTAATCGCAAGATCGCACCACTTCGCAAAGGTAAACGGCTTTGTTCGATCCGGTGAAGGTGCTTCCGGTCTGTTCGGCCTGCAAAATCACGTCGGAAGCGTCCCGTATACCGTCCAGCGATCGCAATTCAAACCGTGAAGCAACGTGCGTCTTAATCATCTTCTCCCGCCTCCTTCCCGAATTCGCACCCGTCGCAATGCTTTGACGGATCGGCGTAACTCCGGACGCACCCGCCCGCGCATACCTTCGCGGGCTTCTCCGGAACGTCGAAAGCCAGCCGAAGCAGGAAGTTTATAACGGAAAGCATATTGCCTTTTGTAATCCCGTTGTGCGTTGGCATTTGCAAAACCTCATAGATCGCCGTTCCTTTTTCCTCAACGGTGTATTTGTCGCTGTCGATCTGCATAAAGATTGCACACGCCTTCCCGATCTTCATTCGTGGCCGCCTCCCCTCCAAAGCTCCCGCGCCATAGTCACCATGTCGCGGATCATACTTTCAATGCCGAACCATACCAGCGGCAATGCCAGCAAGAAGACTTCGCCGCCGATCGCCTCATAGCCGCGTTGCTCGAAGGCGAAAGGGCGCGCCCGCTCGAATAGGGCAATGCCCGCTACGGTCAGCAACACATACTTTGCGGCGTTCGCGGCAACTGCGAACGCACGCGGGCGTTGCCGTGCGTTGGACGTGCGTTGCAACGCTGGGCGGCGCGTTGTGTCCTGTTGAATAGCTCCTTTCACGTGAATTCCTCCTTTGAATTATGCGGTGTCGCCCGCGGTGATCGCCTTGCGTAGCGTGTGCCGCTCCATGCCCTCCATCATTAAGCCAGCCTTCATAACGTGGGCGCGTTCCTCTTCGGTCAGCTCTTCTATTTTCTTCTTCGGGCATTTTTCTTCGGGCGGGAAAAGGTTGTTTTTGTAAGCGAAGGCCGAAAAGAAAATTTCAAGCTCTTCACTCATTGCCGCTTTGAAGAATTCATAATTTGCTTCGATCTCCATTCGCTCCGCGGCGGTGCATTCCGCGCCCAGCTTCTTTCGCTTGCGTCCGGTGTACGTTCCCACGCACCCATAGGACGAAGCCCCCGTAACCATGTAAATTATTTGCGCCAGCAATCGGCGTTCTATTTCTTGACTATAAGCGAACCATGCCGTTTCGCGGCGATCCTCTTCAAGCTCCGCTTCGCTGATCCCGTATTGTTCCATAAGGCGGGATAGAATGGCTTGCGCGCTTTCGCGTTCGCCTTCAACGCCACGATCCGCAAGGGCTTTAATCTTCTGTAAAAGCTCTGTTTTGTTCGACATGGCCGCCGCCTCCCTCAATATTTGCCGTATACCCGAATGACGGTTACGGGCTTGTCTGTCTTTGTTGCCGTCACAATGGCCGAAGGCATGTAAGACACCCGCAAGAAGTCGCGGGCGGCGCGCTTTGCCAGCCTCCACGTTTTCAATTTCCCGTCCGGCTCTGCCTCCGTGATCCGGTCAAGCGGGTATTCGCACACAAGAACCGTATTCCCAAAGGGGCGACGCGCCGGCCGCTCCTTCATAAACTCCTTGTTGCCCTCCTTGCATTTGACAATTTCAAGTGCCTTCGGAAACTGCCAGCCGTCGCCGCTCTGCTTGTCCTGTTTTGCCATGTTTGAATAGCTCCTTTCGTCAACTGCCGTATGGATTTTCAAGCGTCCAATCCCAAAACGTGCCGCCGCTGTACTCCGTGCGAAAATGGTTGTGTTCACCGTCGCCCGTGAAAAAGAAGTATTCATCCGGAAGGACGCGGCCAACGTCGCCGCCTTCCCGCCGCTCCCGCTCCCAGCGTGTCATAACGTCCGCGGCGATCGCCTTTAGCTCTTCCGTGGCCGGATAATCCGGCGAATACCCCGCGAATTGATTTGGTTGCGTTATCACTTCGGCCACCGTGTCCGGCCAGCCCTCCGCGTCAACGCGGTTCAGAACGCACCACACAACCGCCGCTTTTTCCATATCCGAAGGAACGCCCCGCGCCTCTCCCCAAAGCACCCGCGCCAGCATTTCAACGTCCGCTTCGTCCGGTATGTACGGCGCGGGCGTGGCCTCCGGTGTCTGCGTTGGTGTCGGTGTCGGCGTGGCCGCCGCCTGCGAATGGGACGGCGTAGGCGTTGCCGCGGGCGCGGTGACTTCCGGAAGCTCCGTGTTGCGCTCTGCGTCCTGCTGGGCGTTGGACATGGCCGCCGACGTGAAGATAACGCCCACAATCGCCACCGCCAGCAACGCGAAGGGAAGGGAAAGGCGGGCGCGCCGCCTCGGTCTTCGGCTCATGGCCTCGCCTCCCGCGCGGCCTGCGCAAGCGCGCAATCCTCGCAACGTTCTTTTTTTATCTCCCGTTCATACTCTCCCAGCGCAACAAAATCTTCTTCAAGCGTCTTCGGATCGTAGAACAGATGAATAGACGGCCCCGAACATGACGAAATTTGAAGAATGAAATTCCGGCTTCCGTCGCTCCAACCGTTCATAACCTTTACGTCAAATCGCCCCGCCGTCATTTCGCAAAGGCACGCTTCGGGCGAACATAAGTCCACCCGCCGAAGGGAAGCGGGCGAAATGCCCATTTCCCGCCGCACCAGCTCCCGCGCCGTTTTTAGCGTCAGCCGTGGAATTCCGTTTTTCATGTTCGTTCCTCCGTTCCATATCCGAAAATTCCGTGCGCTTCACAGAACGCAATGCACTTTTCATAAACAAGGTGGTAAACCTCCCCGAATTCGGAAACCTCCCGTGCGTCCACTTTCAAACAAGGGTAACTTCCGATCGGTTGCGGCGCGATCCAACGAAGAAAATTGTTCCAGCGTGCGCCCGCGGCTTTCAATTCGTCCTTTATATCGTAGGTGTCGCCCGTAAACACATAGCCCGTGCCGTCCTCTGCAAAGCCATTCTTCCGGAAAAATGCGGCGTTTTCCTCCGCTTGCCGCTTTAAGAACCGTTTGTGCGCCTTCTCCGCAAGCACCGCTTCATGTTCCGGCGTGTACTTCTTCACAATAGCGGGCTTGATACGTCTTCCCGTGCCTCCGCATTCATAGCACGTTTTTCCCGTCCTCCACCAATTATCGCTTTGCCCCGCGCCTCCGCACCGCGGGCAATTCCAGTCGTGATAAATTTCCGTTCCGTTCCGATCTGTCCGGATATACTCTAAAGGAATAGCCATGTTTGAATAGCTCCTTTCGCTGTTATTCAGCTTTCAAGCCAAGCCACCAATCCGGATCGTTCCGCTTCTCTTCGTGCGGGCAATAGTCGCAATCCGGCAAAGGACATTTGTTGCAATACCTTTTTTGAAATTCCGTGTCCCACGGTGCTTCTAAAATCGGCAACGATCGAAGGAAGCGGGCAAGCTCCGGTTTTGTCGCCGTCAGCTTTTCAAAATTTGTCATTGTCAAAACCTCCGTTTCCTCTCAACCGTTGCCGTTCGCCGCCATGCGACGGCCTCTGCGTCTGATATTTTCTTGTGCGATCGTCTGCGCAAGCTCGGCACTATATTTCGGACGCTTGTTCGCGTCAAGCTCTCCCGTGCGCCCGCGCTTCAACTCTTCATAGATTGCGGCAACGCTTCTTTCGGTCTTTGCGGCAATGTCCACCACTCTAACGCCCGCGCCGTACATTGCTTCGATTTCTCGACGCTGATCGAACGTCAAATACGAATATCCGTCCATCTTTCAAGCCTCCTTTCGCCCGTTGTCGAATAAAAAAATAAGCAGTAGAAAACAGTCTTGTTTTCTCTGCTTTTAATATTACGCCGCCCA
>OFMI01000416.1_pt1 | contig 37497 bp, 32 predicted proteins | sample 1541741 | NCBI WGS metagenome assembly OFMI01 (sample SAMN04209219, study PRJEB22552) | human gut metagenome | biome: gut; material: feces | host: Homo sapiens | place: USA: Oklahoma | reverse complement strand
CGCTCGATAATATCCACATGGCCTTTCGTCACCGGGTCGAAGCTGCCCGGGCAGATGGCGATGCGCATGATGTCTCCCCCTTTTCGCGGCCTATTGGCCGTCCCCGGCACAAAGCGTGTACTTCGAGACAAGCACCGTGCCGTACCGGTACTGCTTTGCCAGGCAAAGCGCGCCGCATGCCTCAGGCAGCTGCGCGCCGCACTCTGTCTCTGCCAGCACCACGCCGCCCGGCGCCAGCACGCGCGCCGCGGCGGGCAGAATGGCCGCCACGGTGCCGCGGCGGTAGGGCGGGTCCAGCAGAATGAGGTGGAACGTCTGCGGGCAGGCGGCAAGGTAGGCCCCGGCGCTTGTTTGCAACACGCGGGCCCTTTCGGCAAGCCGCGCGGCGGCGGCGTTTTCGCGCACCACGGCGCAAGCCGCACGCGATTCGTCCAGAAAAACACACGACGCCGCCCCGCGGCTGAGCGCCTCCAGCCCAAGCTGGCCAGAGCCTGCAAATGCGTCCAGCACACGCGCGCCCGGCACAAGGAACTGCACGGCGCTGAACATGCCCTCTTTCACACGGGCCACCGTGGGGCGCGTAACGTCCGTGCCCGGCAGCGTTTTCAGCGCGGTGCCGCGCGCCGTGCCTGCAATGATGCGCATGGCCGCCTCCCTTTTACGAAATGCGCCCTGCCGCGCAAAGCGGCGGCACAGGATATGCTTTCATTTTTATTCTAACAGGAACCCCGCTGTTTTTCAAGGCGAAGCGTGGAAGGCGTTCCACACGGCCTCGGCGGCGCGCCTTGAAACGCCCTTTGCCGCGCACAGCTCTTCCAGCGGGGCCTCGCGCACGGCGCCCACTGTTTTGAAGTGGGCCAGCAGGGCCTTTGCCGTGGCCGGGCCCACGCCGGGCACGGCCTCCAGCGTGGAGGAATAGGCCCTGCCCTTTTGCAGCCTGCGGCGGTAATCGTTGGCCCAGCGGTGCGTCTCGTCCTGAATGGAGGTGATAAAGGTGAAGGGCCCGCGGTGCAGGGCAAGGGTTATTTCGCGCCCGGCCGCGTCCACAAGGCCGCGGGTGCGGTGCTTTGCGTCCTTCACCATGCCGAACACGGGCACGCCCGCAAGCTGCGTGCCCGCAAGCGCGGCGCACACGGCGGCCACCTGCCCTCGCCCGCCGTCGATAAGCAGCAGATCCGGCTTTATTTTGAACTGGCTGTTCGTGCCCTTTTCATACTCGGCGGCGCGGCGCGCCAGCGTCTCGGCCATGGAGGCATAATCGTCCGTGCCGGGCACCGTGCGCATTTTGAAGCGGCGGTAGCCCGCCTTTTTGGGTTTGCCGCCCTCGAACACCACCATGCCGGCCACGCTGGTGCCGTCGCCCCAGTTTGAAATGTCGTAGCTCTCTATCACCTGCGGCGGCGCGGCAAGCCCCAGCAGATGGGCCGTTTCGTCCAAAGCACGCTGCTCGCGCGCATAGCGCCCGCTCTCGCGCGCAAGGCGCTCGAAGGCGTTGGTGCGCGCCATATCCACCAGCTTTTTCGTATCGCCGCGCTGGGGCACATACAGCTGCACCTTCACGCCCTTTGTCTCGGACAAAAGGCGCTGCAGGTGCTGCGCGCCCGCGGGCGCCTCGTCCACGGCAATGCTTTTGGGGATGAACTCGGTGTCCTCCAGATAATAGCGCGGCAGAAATTCGTCGCGCAGGGCGGCGATGTCCTGCGTGTCGTGGAACAAAAACTCGCGCTTATCGGCCAGGCGCCCCTCGCGGAAGCGCAGGATGGCCGCGCACACGGCGCTGGCAGAGCCCGCAAAGGCGATGACGTCCTGCTCGGCCACCTCGCTGCGCACCACCTTCTGCCCGCGGCTCACCTTTTCAATGGCGGCAAGCTGGTCCCGTATGAGGGCGGCGCGCTCGAAATCCAGGCGCTGGGCGGCGTCCTCCATGCGTGCCTTCAGCGTTTTCATAATATCCGCCTGGCCGTGGCGTATCATGTGCAGGGCGCTTTCCACGGCCTCGCGGTAATCCTCATTGCGTATTTTGCCCGAGCACACGGCCATGCACTTGCCGATGTGCGCGTTCAGGCACGGGCGCCCTTTGCCGATGTCCTGCGAGAAGCGCCGCGTGCACCGCGGCAGGCGGAACACGTCGGACGCCGCCTCCACCATTTCGCGCACGGCAAAGCTGGAGGTGAAGGGGCCGTAGTAATCGGCGTTTTCATCGTCCTTCTGCAGGGCCGCCGAAAGGCGCGGCCACTTTTCACGCGTGACCTTTACATAGCTGTAGCCCTTGTCGTCCTTCAAAAGAATGTTGTACTTGGGCTTGTGCTGCTTGATTTGGCTGCATTCCAGCACAAGGGCCTCGAACTCGCTCTGCGTGACGATGACGTCGAACTCGAACGCGTGGCTTATCATCTTCGTCACCTTTGCGTCATGCGGCACACCCTCGCGGAAATACTGTGAAACACGCGTGCGCAGGCGCTTTGCCTTACCGATATAGATGATTTCGCCCGCCTTGTCGCGGATGATATACACCCCCGGCAGAAGCGGCAGCATTTTTGCCTTTTCCCAAAGCTGCTGTTTTGTCATGTATTCGCCCCGTTTCGCCCTGTTCCGGCAAAAATAAAGCGGCGTGCCGCACCTGCACGGGTGCCGCACACCGCCGTTTCACTTGCCCTTTCGGTTATTCGCTGAAGCCGGAATTCACCAGCTCAGTCAGGCCCTCCACGGCCGCCTGCTCATCTGCGCCGTCTGCAATGATGCGGATGGTGGTGCCGCCCACGATGCCCAGGCTCAAAACGCCGAGCAGGCTTTTGGCGTTCACGCGGCGCTCTTCTTTTTCGACCCAGATGGAAGACTTGAACTCATTCGCTTTCTGGATGAAGAAGGTAGCGGGACGCGCGTGCAACCCCACCTGGTTCTCGACGGTAACTTCTTTCACAAACATATTCAAACGCTCCTTCTAACACAGTGAATGACAGCTGACGCTTTGCCCTCATTCTATACCTTTGCCTCACGGTTCGTCAAACAATTTCGTACAGCTTTTGCGATTTTCTGCAACATGCCATCAAACCGGAACTTCTTTTTCCGGTTCTTTGTGCGGTATCACCAATTAGTTTTCAACTTCCTCTGCGGTTTATACAGAATTCTTGGCCCAAACAAAAAAATATGCGGTTTTTCCGGCCCGCAGACGGGCTGTTCAGCCCTTTTTTTCATCGTCCTTCTGTCGGGCAAGGTAGGCGGCGTAAAGGTCCGGCCTGCGCATGCGCGTGCGCGCCAGCGCCTGCTGCGCACGCCATGCGCCGATATTTGCATGGTGGCCGCTGAGCAGCACGTCCGGCACGCGCATGCCGTGCCATTCCTCCGGCCGGGTGTACTGGGGGTACTCCAAAAGGCCGGAATAGAAGCTCTCGTCCTCATAGCCCTCGGCGCAGGCCAGCACGCCGGGCTGAAGGCGGAACACGCTGTCCGCCACCACCAGCGCCGCCAGCTCGCCGCCGGTGAGCACATAGTCGCCGATGGATATTTCTTCATCGGCCAGCGCCTCTATCACACGCTCGTCAATGCCCTCATAATGCCCGCACACCAGAAGCAGGCTTTTCTCTTTGGCAAGGCGCTTGCACACCTGCTGGGTAAGCGGCGTGCCGCCCGCCGTCATGAACACCACATGCGGCCGGGCGCGGCCCTCGGCAGCCGCCGCCTGCAGAACGGCGGCACAGCAGTCGTAAATGGGCTGCGCCTGCATCACCATGCCGGGGCCGCCGCCATAGGGGTAATCGTCCACCTGGCGCTGCTTGTTCAGCGTGTGCTCGCGTATCTGGTGGGCGTGAAACTCGATGCGGCCGTTTTTCTGCGCGCGGCCAATGATGCTTTGCGCCATGAACGCCTCGCATATCTCCGGGAACAGGGTGGCAACGTCAATCCGCACCGGCATCCACCTCCCCGCCGTCGAACATGCCGGGGATGGGCCGCACGGTGACGTACCCCTCCTGCGGGCACAGCTCGCCCAGAAATTCCGCCACGGCCGGGAACAGCACCGTCCCGCCCTGCGGCGTCTGAATGGCATACACGTCCGACGCGGCGGGGTGCGTGATGTCGCGCACTGTGCCGTATACGGCGCCCGTGGCGGCGTCGCGCACCTCGCAGCCAATGATGTCCTGCACAAAATAGCGCCCCGCGGGCAGCCTTGCGTCCGTACGGGCAAAATAGGCCGTTTTGCCGATATAAGCGCGGGCGGCATCCATATCGTCCACCCCGCGCAGCTTTATGATGCACATGCCCTTGTGCGCGCGCACGCGCTCAATTTCCAGCGGCGCGCCGCCCTGCGGCGCCGGATACAGCCGCGGAAGCTGCGCGATAAATTCCGGGCCGTCGGCCCATGGGTACAGCTTCAATTCGCCCACCACGCCGTGCGTGGTGACGAACTGCCCCGCTTCCAGATATGCTTTCATGACCATACAGCCCCCTGCTGTTTTTTTTGGATGGCTTAAAAGGGCGGCGCTATTCAACGATGACCCCCAGCAGCTTTGCCAGCCCGCACGCCTGCAGCGCTGTGACGCGTGCGCCGCGCAGTTCGGGTCCCTCCAGCGAGATGCCCTCGATATTGCAGGTGGCAAAGCTGTGCCCCGCAAGCGGCGTGTGCAAAAACTGCGCGCCTGCAAGGCTGCACTCTTTGAATGCGAACGCGGCGCGCCGCCGCAGGCCAATGTCGCAAAAGGCGGCGCCGGAAAGGTCTGTCTGCTCGAACAGCACGGCCTTCATGCCGCATTCGGAAAAAGCGGCGCTCTGCGCCACACAGCCAAAAAAGCGAACGTCCGCCAGAGCCCCTGCGCTGAAATTTGCGCCCGTAAGGCGGCAGTCCTCAAATGCGCACCTGTGCAGCGTGGCGCCTATCAGGGCTGCGCCGGCAAAATCGCAGTTCAGAAACGAAACATCGCGGAAATACGCGCCGCGCAGGTCCGCCCCGCGCAGGCATACGCCCTTCAGCGCACAGCCGCGCCATTCGCTTTTGGCAAGCTGTGCGCCCGGCGCACCGCCGCCCGTGAAGGAAAATGCCTCTACGGGCATATCCTCCATGGCACACAGGCTTTGCGCCTCTTCGAAGGAGAGCTGCGTCTCCAGCGCGCCCAGCACGGGGCGCTGCGGCTGTTTTTCCATGGGCGGCGCCCCCTTTCAAACGGCTTTTTGGCCCGGCGCGGGCCGCACGGCGAAAAAAGCCGGAAGAGCACGCTCTCTTCCGGCTGCCGGGCTGCGTATTGCGCCTTCAGCGCACGCGCGGGCGGCTGAATTTTTTATTCAGCACCACGCCCACGGCGCTGAACACGATGGCCGTGACAGACACAACGGCCCCCACGGCGCCCAGAATAAAGCCTACAAGGCTGAAGGCTGTTCCCTTTCTCATTTCACAGCTTCCTTCCCGCCGTTACCGGCAAAATTTTTCGATGTATGCGTCCAGGCAGTTCTGGATAATGCGCTTTGCCTCATCCGGGCCCTGCTCTTCGTTCACCACGGTGTCCTTACCCTCCAGGTTTTTATATACGCTGAAGAAGTGGCGCATCTCGGAGAAGATGTGGCTGGGCAGCTGGGAGATATCCGTATAGGTATTGTAGGTGGGGTCGTTGAAGGGGATGGCGATGATTTTTTCATCCATCTTGCCCTGGTCCAGCATGGTGATGACGCCGATGGGGTAGCACCGCACCAGGCTGAGCGGGGCGATGGTCTCGCTGGAGAGCACCAGCACGTCCAGCGGGTCGCCGTCGTCGGCATAGGTGCGCGGAATAAGGCCGTAGTTGGCCGGGTAATGGGTGGAGGTATACAGGATGCGGTCCAGAATGATGTGGCCCGTCTCCTTGTCCAGCTCATATTTTTTCTTCGAGCCCTTCTCAATTTCAATGACGGCGATAAAGTCGTCCGGGCTGATGCGCGAGGGGTTCATATCGTGCCAGATGTTCGACATGGCGCTTCCAACTCCTTTTCAGGCCCGCTGCATAGGCCGCCGCGCCGCAGGGCGCGGGGCGGCACGGGCCAGCTCTTTTTTTCATCATAACACCGCACTTACATTTTCGCAAGGCGTTTTGCGCGCGGGGCGCACCGTTTTTCACAGCGCCTCTTCGCAAAAGGTGCCGCCCCGCAGCGCCCACACACTGCAAAAACCCGCGCAGCGCAGCATTTCGCGCGCGGCCGCAAAGCCGAAGCACAGGGCTTCGGCGCAGTGGGCGTCTGCGCTGACGGTGGCGCGCATGCCTTTTTCCGCTGCGCGCCGCAACAGGAACGGCGCGGGGTAAAACGTGCTGCGCCAGCCGCGGAACACGCCGCCCGTGTTTACCTCCAGAATGGCCCCGGCCTCGCAGCAGGCGTCCAGTGCCTCCAGCGCGGCAGCGCGGTAGGCGGGGCTCTCCTCATCGAACAGGGCGCCGCGCGCGTTTGGCTTCACCACCAAATCGAAATGGCCTATCACGTCCGGCCTTGTGCGCAGGGCATTTTCCGCCACCGCCGCATAATAAGCCTTCGCATAGGCAAGGCCGTTTTTGCCAAACATCTCTTTGATGCAGGTTTTTGCCGTTGCTTCGTCCCAATCTACCCCATAGAAGCGGTCTGCGGCCTTGTCGTACAGGTAGTGCACCGAGCCGATGACGTAATCCAGTTCTTTCCGGGCTGAAAAACGGGAGAGCGCGTCCAGCTCAAGGCCCGCGGCCACGCATATCTCGCCTGCGAAGCGCGCCTTTGCACCGCGCAGCGCGGCAATATAGCCAGCCTCGTCCCCGGTGGCGTGCGGCGGCTCTGCCGCAAGGCAGGAGTGGTCTGAAATACCGATGTCGGAAAAGCCGCGGCGGACGGCGGCGCGCACCATACCGTCCAGCTCCAGCGCGCCGTCGCTCATCTGCGTGTGGTTATGGCAGGCCGAAAGGCCGCGCACCGGTGCCGTCACGCCCTGCCCTCTTCAAAATGGGCATACAGGCCCACCAGATGCACCAGCATGTCCACCACGGCGTCCATGGCCTCTGTGGTGATGCATTCGTACGGTCCATGGAAGTTGTGGCCGCCCGTGCCGAGATTGGGGCACGGCAGCCCCATAAACGAGAGGCGCGCGCCGTCCGTGCCGCCGCGGATAGCCTCGGTGTACGGTTCGATGCCTGCGGCCCGCGCAGCCGCACGGGCATTTTCAATAAGGTGCATGCACGGGGCGATTTGCTCGGCCATGTTGCGGTAGCTTTCGCTCAGCTTCAGGCGGATGCGTGCTGTGGGGTGCTCGGCCTGAAGCCTGTCGCATATCTGCTGCAAAAGCGCACAGCGGCCCGCGAACTTTTCCGCATCATGGTCGCGCACAATATATTCGATATACGCCTTTTCATCCGTGCCCGAAAGGGCCGTCACATGGAAGAAGCCCTGGTAACCCTCTGTTTTGGCGGGCACATCCTGTGCGGGCAGCAGGGCGTTTATCTCCATGGCGATGAGCAGGGCGTTTTCCATCACACCCTTGGCCGAGCCCGGGTGCACCGAGACGCCTGTGATGTCGAAGCGGGCCGCAGCCGCATTGAAGTTCTCGTACTCCACGCCGCCTTCGGCGCCGCCGTCCATGGTGTAGGCGTATTTAGCGCCGAACTTCTGCACGTCGAAGCGGTCGGCCCCCCGGCCTATCTCCTCATCGGGCGTAAACGCAATGCACAGCCTGCCGTGCGGCGCGCCGGTGGCGGCCAGCACCTCCAGCAGCGTCATAATCTCGGCAATGCCGGCCTTGTCGTCCGCCCCAAGCAGGGTGGTGCCGTCCGCCGTGATAAGCGTGCGCCCGCGCAGCGCCTTCATGTTTGGGAAATCCTGCACGCGGATGGTGCGCCCTTCTTTTGGCAGAGACACGTCGCCGCCATCGTAATTTTCATGAAACACGGGCGTCACGCCCGCGCCGCTGAAAGCAGGGGCTGTATCCATATGGGCAATAAGGCCCAGCGCGGGCGCCGCCTCGCAGCCGGGCGATGCAGGCACCCAGCCGTACACATAACCGTATTCGTCTACATGGGCGTTTTCGGTGCCCAGCGCCTTCAGCTCTTCACACAGCGCCTTCGCCAGCACAAGCTGCTTTTCTGTGGACGGCGAAGCCTCCGACGCCTCGCTGGACTGTGTGTCATACGCCGCATAGCGGCAAAAACGTTCCACTGCACGCATATTTTCTCTTCCTTTCGCACCCCGCCGCACCTTTTTGCACGCGCACGGGGCGGCCTTTTTTTCGATGGTAGCATGCCGCGCCCCCTGCCGTCAAGGCGTATGGGCCGCAGCCTGCACGCAAGAGCCTCAAGCGGCGGCAGGCGCAAAGCCAGAGCCGCCCGCTGCCGCCCTGCAGCAGGGCAAAATGGACCACACGCCACAAAGCCCCCCATTCAGGGCAGCCAACAGCCCGAACCGCACCGCCAGGAAGGGCAGCAAAAGAAAAGCCGCATTCATGTTCCAGTACCTCCGGCCCCATTGTTTTTCCTATTTTAGCATGCGGCATGCCGCACGGCAAACCATCTGCGGCAAAGGGGCGGGCCGCGCAGGCATTGCCTCTTTTCTTGCAGGGGGAAACATGTTATAATATGTAAAGTTATGAGACTTTTTCCGGCGTGTGCCGTTGCGCGCGCCGTTCAATCTACCATGTCAGGAGTTTTACAGGCCATGAACACAGAATATTTCAAGGGAAAAACGCTGCTCATCACGGGCGGCACGGGCAGCTTTGGCAACACGGTGCTCAAGCATTTTTTGCACAGCGACATCGGTGAGATACGCATTTTTTCACGCGATGAGAAAAAGCAGGACGACATGCGCCACGAATACCAGCAGCTGCACCCGCAGCTTGCGGGCAAGCTGCGCTTTTATATCGGCGACGTGCGCAGCCCGGCCAGCGTGAAAAGCGCCGTGCGCGGGGTGGATTTTATCTTTCACGCCGCCGCACTGAAGCAGGTGCCGAGCTGTGAGTTCTTCCCCATGGAGGCCGTGCGCACCAATATCGAGGGCACGGACAATGTGCTGACGGCGGCCATTGACGCAGGCGTGAAAAAGGTTGTCTGCCTTTCCACCGATAAAGCCGCTTACCCCATCAACGCCATGGGCATCTCGAAGGCCATGATGGAAAAGGTGATAGGCGCCAAGGCGCGCACCGTAAAGGCGGAGGACACTACCATCTGCTGCACACGCTACGGCAATGTGATGTGCAGCCGCGGCAGCGTCATCCCCCTGTTCATCGACCAAATCAAGGCCGGCAAGCCCATCACCATTACAGATCCGGACATGACGCGCTTTCTGATGAATCTGGACGAGGCGGTGGACCTTGTAGCTTTTGCCTTCGAGCATGCAAGGCCGGGCGATTTGTTCGTGCAGAAAAGCCCCGCCTCCACCATCGGAGACCTGGCCAAAGCCGTGCAGCAGCTGTTTGGCGACACGGGCACGCAGGTCATTGGCACGCGCCACGGCGAAAAGCTGTTTGAAACACTGATGACGCGCGAAGAGCGCGTGCGCAGCGAGGATATGGGCGGTTATTACCGCGTGAGCGCCGACGGGCGCGATTTGAATTATGACAAATTTGTGGTGAAGGGCCAGGTGCACACCCAGGCGGACGAGAGCTACACCAGCCACAACACCCGCCGGCTGGATGTGCAGGGCACGGTGGACAAGATATTGACCGCCGAATACGTGCAGCACGAGCTGGCGAACTGGAAAAAGGTCTGAAGGCCGCAGCCGGCGCAAATGAAACAAAAAGGAGCCTTTTGCCATATGGACAAGCACAGCGCCATCCTCGTCACCGGCGCGGGCGGGTTTGTGGGAAAAAACCTGTGCGCAGCTTTGCGTTGCCGCGGGTATGACAGCCTGCTCACGTTCGATATCGACACCCCGAAGGAGGCCCTGCGCGAATATGTGCAGAAGGCCGCTTTTGTATTCCATCTGGCGGGTGTGAACCGCCCGAAGGACCCCGGCGAGTTTTACGCGGGCAACCGCGGCTTCACAGAAGAGCTTCTGCATCTCCTGGCCCAGGCGGGCAACAAGGCGCCCGTGCTGGTGACATCCTCTGTGCAGGCAGAGCTGGACAATGACTACGGCAGGTCGAAGCGCGAGGCGGAAGAGCTTATCTTTGCGCACGAGCGCGCCACCGGCGCCCCTGCGCTGGTTTACCGGCTGCCGGGCGTGTTCGGCAAATGGTGCCGCCCCGCCTACAACAGCGTGGTGGCCACGTTCTGCCACAACATTGCGCACGGCCAGCCCATAGAGGTGCGCGACAGGGCGTATACCCTGCCGCTTGTGTATATCGACGACGTGGTCGATACCTTTATCGGTGCCATGGAGGGCCGCGCCGCGCGGGACTGCTCCATTCCCGGCTACTGCCATTTGATGTGCGAGGTGTACCAGACGAGCCTTGGGCGCCTGGCAGACACTATCCGCAGCTTTGCAGAAAGCCGCGCCACACTGGCCGTGCCGGATATGGGCGACGCCCTCACGCGCAAGCTGTATGCCACCTACCTCTCTTATCTGCCTGAGGACGCCTTTGCGTACCCGCTCTGCATGCATGCGGACGCGCGCGGCAGCTTCACAGAGTTTCTGCGCACGCCCGAACGCGGGCAGGTGTCGGTGAATGTGGCGAAGCCCGGCGTTGTAAAGGGCAACCACTGGCACCACACAAAAAACGAAAAATTCCTTGTGGTGAGGGGCGAGGCGGCCATCCGCTTCCGCAGGCTGGGCACGGACAAAGTTCTGGAATACCGCGTAAGCGGCGATAAGCTAGAGGTGGTGGACATTCCCACCGGCTATGTGCACAGCATTGAAAACGTGGGCCAGGGCGAGCTTGTCACCGTCATGTGGGCCAGCGAACCGTTTGACCCGCAAAACCCGGATACCTGGGCCGGACAGGTGTGAAAGCATACACCCCCCCTTTGTAATAATTTTATAAAAATATACTTTTTGTAAAAGAGGGCCGCTATGAGCAAGCTGAAACTGATGACCATTGTGGGCACAAGGCCGGAGATCATCCGCCTTTCGGCCGTAATCAAAAAATGCGACGTATACTTTGACCAGCTTCTGGTGCACACGGGCCAGAATTACGACTACACGCTGAACCAGATCTTTTTTGAGGACCTTGGCCTGCGCGCACCGGATCACTATCTGGACGCCGTGGGCGCCGACCTTGGCGAAACCATTGGCAATATCATTGCCAAAAGCTATGCCCTGATGGTGAAGGAAAAGCCGGACGCGCTGCTGATTTTGGGCGACACCAACAGCTGCCTTTCGGCCATCAGCGCAAAACGCCTGCACATTCCCATTTTCCATATGGAGGCGGGCAACCGCTGCTTTGACGAGTGCCTGCCGGAAGAGACGAACCGCCGCATTGTAGACCATATCTCGGACGTGAACCTGTGCTATTCCGAACACGCGCGCCGCTATTTGAACGCCGAGGGCACCGCCAAAGAGCGCACCTATGTCACCGGCAGCCCCATGGCGGAGGTGCTGCGCGCAAACCTTGCACAGATAGAGGCCAGCGATGTGCTAACGAGGCTGGGGCTGGAAAAGGGCAGGTATATTCTGCTTTCGGCCCACCGGGAAGAAAATATCGACACCGAAAAGAACTTCACAGACCTGTTCACCTCCGTCAACCGTCTGGCCGAAAGCTACGACATGCCCATTCTGTATTCATGCCACCCGCGCAGCCGCAAATTTCTGCAGCAGCGCGGCTTTGCGCTGGACGGGCGCGTGCGCCTGCACGAGCCGCTAGGCTTCCACGATTACAACCACCTGCAGATGAACGCCTTCTGTGTAGTGAGCGATTCCGGCACGCTGCCGGAGGAGGCCAGCTTTTTCACCAGCGTGGGGCACCCGTTCCCTGCGGTGTGCATCCGCACCTCTACCGAGCGCCCCGAGGCACTGGACAAGGGCTGCTTCATTCTGGCAGGCATCAGCCAAGGCGGCGTGGAGCAGGCGGTGGAGACTGCCGTCGCCATGAACGCAAACGGCGATGCCGGCATCCCCGTGCCGTGTTATGAAGAAGACGTATCCGCCAAAGTGGTGAAAATTATCCAGAGCTATGTGGGCGTTGTGAACAAGATGGTGTGGCGCAAGGCATGACGGCGCGCACCGTGCGGAAAACGCCCCCTGTAAGGCCGATGCGGCGGCGCAGGGCGGGCCGCCGCATATCCCCGCCTGCCGCACAGCGGCAGAGCACACAGCGAGGTGAGGCAGGACATGGAACAGCCGCATAAGCGCATCCTTGTTGTGAGCCAGCACTACTGGCCGGAGAATTTCCGCATCACGGACATCTGCCGCGGCTTTGCGGAAAGCGGCGTGGAGGTGGATGTTCTGTGCGGACTGCCGAACTACCCGAAGGGGGAATGGTTCGAGGGCTACCGCTATGCGGGCCCGCGGCGCCAGCAGCATGAGGGTGCGCAGCTATTCCGCGCGGGCGAGGTGCCACGCCGCGGCAATACGGCCGTGCGCATTTTTCTGAATTATGTGTCGTGGCCTGTGTTTGCGCTGTTCAGCCTGCCCAGGCTGCATGGGCGGCGCTATGACGCCGTGTTCTGCTATGAGACGAGCCCCGTGCTGATGATGATGCCCGCCATTGTATATGCAAAACTGCACCGCGTGCCGCTTTGCACCTATGTGCTGGACCTGTGGCCCGAAAACCTCTATTCGGTGCTGCCGGTAAAAAGCCGCGCCCTGCGCGCGGCGGCGGCGGGCGTTTCACACTGGCTGTACCGCCGCAGCGACACCCTTGTTGCCATGAGCGGCGCGCTGGGCGAAAAGCTGCGCGCCATTGCGCCGCAGCGCACGGTGGCCGTGGTGCCGCAGTACTGTGAAGACCTTTACGCGCAGGATGTGTGCGACGAAGCCCTCGCCGCGCGCTTTGCCGGGCGCTTCTGCGTGGTGTTTGCGGGCAACATCAGCCCCGCGCAGGACCTTGGGCTGCTTGTTTCCTGTGCAAAGCGCCTTGCCGCAGAGGGCCGCAGGGACATCCACTTCTGCATTGTGGGCGACGGCATGAGCCGCGGGCAACTGGAGGCGGACATCCGCAGCGCCGGTGTGCAGGAATATTTCACCTTCGAGGGCATGCAGCCGGTAGAGCGCATCCCCGCCTACCACACCATGGCGGGCGCACTGTTTGCGGCGCTGGCCAAAAGCGACGACCTCGGCCTGACGGTGCCTGCAAAAATAACCAGCTACATGGCCGCCGGCAGGCCCCTGCTGGTGGCTGCGGACGGCGAAGCGGCGCGCGCTGTGCAGAGCGCGGGCTGCGGGCTTGCCTGTGCGGCGGGCGATGAACAGGCCCTGTACCAGAACCTTGTGCGCCTTGCGGACATGCCCGCCGGGGGGAGCGCGGGCTGCGGGCTTGCCTGTGCGGCGGGCATGTCCGCAAGGCGCACAAGGTTCTGGTACAGGGCCGGGCGCAGCTATTTCAGGGCGCATTACCGCCGCAGCCTGCTTTTGCATCGGCTGCTGGCGTGCATTCTCGGCGAGAGCGCCGAATGACGGGGTGAGGTTTTGAAGATACTTGTCATCATTCCCTGCTATAACGAGGCGGAGAATATCGCGCGCGTGGTGAAAAACCTGCAGGCGGCGGCCGCCAGGCAGACCTTGCCCGGCAAGGTGGATTATCTTGTGGTGAACGACTGCTCCACCGACGAAAGCGCTGCCATCTGCGCCAGCGAAGGGTTCTCCTATATCTCCCTGCCGGTGAACCTCGGCATCGGCGGCGGCGTGCAGAGCGGATATTTATACGCCGCGCAGAACGGTTATGACATCGCTGTGCAGATGGACGGCGACGGCCAGCACGACCCTGCCTACCTTGCCAGCGTGGTGGAGCCTGTGGCCCGCGGCGAGGTGGATATGTGCGTGGGCAGCCGCTTTATCACCAAAGAGGGTTTCCAGACAAGCGCCATGCGGCGCGCGGGCATCCGGCTGCTCAGCGGGCTCATACGGCTTTTGTGCGGCGTGCGCGTGCTGGATGTGACAAGCGGCTTTCGCGCCACCGGCAGGCGCCTGACAGAATTTTTTGCGCGCAACTACGCGCAGGATTACCCCGAGCCCGAGGCCATTATCTCGGCCGTGCTGAACGGTTTTCGCGTGGGCGAGGCGCCCGTGGTAATGGCCGAGCGCATGGGCGGCACGTCCTCCATCAGCCCGCTGCGCTCGGTATATTATATGGTGAAGGTGAGCATCGCCCTTGTGGTGTACCGCCTTACACGCCCGCGCCGGAAAGGAGGCCGCACATGAACGTGCCCAACATCAACCTTGCGCTGCGGCTGGATATGTTTCTTGGCGCCGTGGTGTTCCTGGTGGTCATTCTGTGGCTTCTGAAAAAGGGGCGGCTGACGGTGCGCTACTCTATCATCTGGCTGATGGCGGGCGGCGCACTGCTGGTGTTTGCCGTATTTCCCTATATTGTGCTGGTGCTGCGCGACTGGCTGAACATGGAAATGCCGGTAAACGTCATTTTCACGCTGGTGCTGGCCTTTGTGCTTTTGCTGCTGCTCAGCCTTTCCACCATCGTGTCTGGCTTTGCAGAAAAGCTCAAGCGCCTTGCGCAGGAAAACGCCCTGCTGGAAAAGCGCGTGCGCGAGCTGGAGCAGGCCCTTGCACAGCGCATGGATGGGTCCGGCAAAACGGAATAACGCCGTCCGGCAGGCGGTTTTCGGCACAGCGCGGTTGCGGCGCGCAAACCTTGTGTGAGGCGGAGTGAAGCTGCGATGAATTTCATCACCCTTGCATTTTTCATATTTCTGGCGGTTGCGGCACTTGTGTATTATATCCTTCCGCGCATTGCGCGGGCTGCGTGGCTTTTGTGCTGCAGCTATGTGTTCTACCTGTACGACCCGGCCAACGCGGGCTATATCGTGCTGCTTTGCGCAGCCACACTCGCCACCTGGGGCGCCAGCCTTGTGCTGGAGCGCGCGCAGCGCCCTGCGGCGCGCAAAGCCGTGCTGGCCGTATGCGTGGCCGTGTGCATCGGCAGCCTTGGCTTTTACAAGTACGCCGGCATGGTGACGCAGTGGCTGAATGGGCTGTGGGGCTTGTTTGGGCAAAAAGACGCCTTTACAGCGCCGGGCTTTGCCGTGCCGCTGGGCATCAGCTATTTTGCCTTTATGGCGCTGGGCTACGCTATAGACGTATACCGCGGCAAGCCCGCCGAGCACAATATCGTGCACTATGCGCTGTTCGTCAGCTTTTTCCCCTGCATCGTCACCGGCCCCATCGAGCGCGGCGAGCACGTCCTGCCGCAGCTTGCTTCGCCTGCGCCGTTCGAATACGGGCGCTTCTGCGGCGGTATGTTCCGCATTTTGTGGGGCCTGTTCAAAAAGCTGGTGGTGGCGGACAACATCGGCGTCATCGTGGCCGCTGTGTATGGCAACGTGGGGCAGGAGGCCTATACGGGCCCCGTGTTTCTTCTGGCCAGCGTTCTGTTCTCGTACCAGCTATACTGTGATTTTTCCGCCTGCACAGACATCGCCATCGGCGCGGGCGAGATGTTCGGCATCCGCCTGATGGAAAATTTCCGCCGCCCGCTGGCCGCGCACAGCTTTACCGAGCTGTGGCGGCGCTGGCATATCAGCCTCACCAACTGGTTTCGCGATTATTTGTACATTCCCCTCGGCGGCAACCGAAAGGGCAAATTCCGCCAGTATCTGAACCAAGTCGTCGTGTTCCTCACAAGCGGCCTGTGGCACGGTGCCAGCCTTACCTATGTGGTGTGGGGGCTTTTGAACGGCATTTACATGTGCATTGGAAAAGCCACTGCAGGCTGGCGCAAAAAGGCGGAAAAATATAACCCGCTTTACCGCACAAGGCCCACGCGTGCCTTTTTCAAAGTGGCGTGCACATACCTTCTGTTCACAAGCTGCATCGTGTTCTTCCGGGCTGCCACCTTCGAGGATGCGGCCTGGATATACGGCCACCTGTTCACCGGCTGGGGCGCCATATTCACAGATTTCGAAGCCTTCCGCGAAGTGCTGGTGACCATCGGGTTTGATTTGAAGATGACGCTGACGCTGCTGGTGGGCCTTGCCTTCACCGAGGGGCTGGAGGCCTTCGGCGTGCCCATGCACGAGTTCATCCGCCGCTACCCTCTTGTGCTGCGCTGGCTTTTGTATTATGCGCTGGCCGCCATGATTCTGTTCTGCGGGGCGTTCGGCAAATCGGCGTTCATTTACCAGAACTTCTGAAAGGGGGCGCGGCAGATGGAGAAGAAAACGCAGGGGCGCCGCAGCGCGCTGCCCGGGCCGGTGAAAAAGCTTTTCTGGGCCGGGCGCCTTGCCATCGGCGCAGCAGCCTTCGTGCCCCTTTTTCTGTTCATGGTACTGTTCAATTTCAAGGTGGACTGCCAGGGCTATTTTCAGGGGGACCAGGAGCTGCGCGACGTGGTGGAGCTGATGCTGAACGGCCACGACGTGGTGGGGGCCGAGCGGCTGAACAACAGCCAGCGCAAGATCATCAAGACCTTTGTGCACAACATGGAGAATGTGCCTGCCACCATTGCCCTGGGCTCCAGCCGTGTGATGATGATATCCAGCGAGATGCTCGGGACGGACAGCTTTTACAACTGCGCCATCACGGGCGCAGACATGTATGACCTGATGGGCACCTATTACCTGTTCGAGCAGCGCGGCGCCGTGCCGCAGAACATCATCATCGGGGTGGACCCCTGGGTGTTCGGCGGCGAGGACGCGGTGGACCCGCGCAGCGACAAGGCCCTGTATGCCGAATTTCTTCTGCGCGACCTTGGTATAGAGACGGATTTCGAGACCGAAGACCCCACCATGAAATGGGAGGCACTGTACTCCCCCAGCTATTTTCAGGGCAACCTCACATACTTTCTCTCTGCCCAGGGCGAAGTGGTGAAGCCTCAGGCTGTGGAGGGTGACGTGATGGCGCAGGACACCGAGGTAATGCGCTCTGACGGCAGCATTGTGTACAGCCGTTCGTTCCGCACGCAGCCGCAGGAATCGGTGGACGCCGCCGCGCTGGAGCAGACGGGCAACTTCTTCCGCATGGAATATTATGAAAAGCCGGAGGAAGAGCGCATTGAGCTGTTCACAAAATTCGTGCAGTATCTGCAGGAAAAGGGCATCCGCGTGGTGTTCCTGCTTTCCCCCTACCATCCTATCGCCTATGACAATGCCATGGAAAACGCCGGGCATTACAGCGGCTTTGTGGCCACAGAGCCGCTGATCCGCCGCATCGCAAAGCAGCTGGACGTGCCGGTGTACGGCAGCTACAACCCCTATGCCATGGGCCTGACGAACGCCGATTTTTACGATGGCATCCACGTGCGCAGCGAGGCGCTTTCCTCCTTTTTTCCCCCGCTGGAGGATATCTTGTATAATTTGGAAAACGATATAGATGTCTCGGTGAACTATCGCAAAAAGGCGCCTCTGCAAGAGGATGCGCCCAAAGGCGCACAGCTGGCGTAAGCCTTTACGGCCGTCGCCGCCGGTTCTAGGCCGGGGCGGCCCGGCTCTGTAAGGGCTTATGACGGGCATCTGCCGCAAAGTGCACTGGAATTTCTTTCATTCAGCATCACATGCCCCTCGGCCCGTAACGGGGAAAAGCCCTGTTCCGGAGAAGGGTTTCCCCCAAAAGTTTTCCTGCCCGGCAAGCCAGGCCGGCTGCAGCCCGCTTCGCCCGCTACCGGAAGTGAAAGTTTTTTGCAAGGCACCGCCTGTACCGCTGGCGGGCTTCCTAACAAATGAAACGGCCCGGTAAAAACCGGGCCGTTTCATTTGACAGGAGGGCAAGCCCTCTGGGGGCATCACAGGAATAAAAAGCCTGCCGCCAGATACAGCACCGTGGTAACCCCGGCGCCAATAAGGCAATAGGGAAGTTGTGTGGTGGCGTGTTCCATATTGTCTATCTTCGTCATGCCGGAGGTAAAGATAGTGACATCACAGTAGAAGCAGGCATGCGCACCGAATGCCGCGCCAGAGATAACCGCAGAGAGCACCATGGGCATATTGCCGCCCACGGAAGCGCACAGCGGGATGACGACGGCCGCCACCGGAAGCGTAGACCCCCAGTTGGTGCCGGACATGAACGCAAGCAGCGCACAAATTACAAAGGTGAGCACGGGCAGCAGTGCCGGGCTCATAAACGGGCGTGCAATGGAAATGACATATTCAGGCATGCCGATAGCAATGAGGGAGTCGCGCACCATATAGGCCGCGAATACGATGACAATCATGGGCACCATATCGGTAATGCCCTGCATGCAGGCCTTCATCAGCTCTGTCCAGCGCGCCAGGCGCAGCACTAAGAACAGCACGAGTGCAGCCGCAATGGCGACAAGCGAACCCAGAATGACATCGCCGTTGATAAGCACGACGATGATGAATGCCGCCAGCGGTACAAGGAAGCCGGCCAGCAGCTTTTTCGTTTTGGCAGGCTCCAGCGGCGCTTCTTCCCCCTGCTCTGTATTCAGCGCAGTGCTTTCCTCAGAATACAGCCGGCCGGTGGTCTGCGCGCGCTCATATACCTTTTTCATGGCGCCCATGGGCCGGAGAACTCCCAGGGCCACCAGCAGGGCAATGGCGACAGACACCCAGCCATAGAAGATAAAAGGCACGGTAGAATTGTATACGCTCATGCTGTCGCCCATCGCGGCTACTTCCTCGTAACCTGCAAATACGGACTGATAAAAAATGCCCCAGGTGCCGATGGGGATCAGCGCATTCAGCGGCGAGGCCTGTGCGTCTGTAATGTAGCTGAGCATGGCGCGCGGTATTTTATTTTTGTCATACAGCTTCGTCATGGTGCCGCGCACGGCAATGCTCGTGAAATCGTCAATAAATACCAGAATGCCAATCACCCAGGTGAGCAGCAGCGTGCGCCGCTGGTTAGTGGCATATTTTTGAAGCTGCTCTGCCAGGGCACGTGTGGCCCCCGTGTGGGCCCATATGCCCAGCACACACCCAAATAATGCCACAAACAGCACATACCATATGGTATCTTCGTCACAGCCCACAGCGTACATCAAATCAATAAAGCCTGTGAGAAAACCTGTTTTGTATTGCAGCACGCAGCATAAAAGCGCGCCTGCCACCAGCGAAGACGTGGTGTTCCTGGTCTTCAGCGCCACCAGCAGGATGACGACAGGTGGCAGCAGCGTCAGGATACCAAGTTCCATAACATCCTCCTCTTTCCTGTGCGCCCCGGCGGCATCCATCTCTCCCGCCGGGGCATAGTGTTGCTGCGCACGGGCGCCTTACTTTGCCACCTGCTGGGTAAAGCAGTGGATAGAGCCGCCGCACAGCGCAATCTCGTGCGCGTTTACCGGGCGCACAGTATAGCGGCCCGCCACAATCCTCTCCAAGCAAGCCACGGCCTCCTCATCAGTATCCAGGCCATAGACGGGAAAAATGATAGAGCCGTTGGTAATAAGGAAGTTGGCGTAGCTGGGCACGGCAAAATCGCCCTCTTTGCGCCATTTTCCGTCCGGGTTCTGGCCAACTCCCTGCGATACCAGCACATTTTCCGCCTCTTCTTTTGTAATGCGGAAGGGCTTGCACGCCGTAAGCTTGTGCACCTTCAGTTTGCGGCCCTTTGCATCTGTGGAATTGCACAATATCTCGTAGCAGTTTTTGAACACCTTATAGTATTCATTGGTGGTGTCTTCCGTATAGCAGCACACCACCTCGGCAGGCCCGATGAATGAGCAGATATCGTCCACATGGCCGTCGGTTTCGCCTGCGCTCAAATCGATGCCTTCGTTCAGCCAGATAACCTTCTCAAAGCCCAGGTAAGTCCTCAGCTTTTCCTCAATTTGCTGCCTTGTCAGGCCGGGGTTGCGGTTCGGGTTCAGCAGGCAGCTCTCTGTGGTAATCACCGTGCCCTCACCGTCTGCAATAATCGAGCCGCCCTCCAGCACAAAGGTGGTTTTATAGCGGTCGTGCCCAGTGGCCTGCAACATCTTGCGCGCGGCCAGGTCGTCGTTGGCATAGCTTATCATGGCGCCGGTGGAATCGCCGCCCCAGGCGTTAAATTTGAAATCCACCCCGCGCACTTCGCCTGTTTTACGGTTTTTCACATAGATAGCGCCGCTGTCGCGAGGCCAGCAGTTGTCCAGCGACATCTCGTAGATAGAGACGTCCAGCCCGGCGAAGATGTACTCGGTTTCCAGATACAGGTCATTGGGAACACCAATGTTCACATGGGTGCCTGCGGCGTTGATGGCCCTGGCCAGGTTCACCTGTGTTTCACGTATCTTGAACCCGCCGTTATGCCAGTGAGAGTAAGCCCCGCCCACCAGCAGCCATACGGCGGCCTGCGGCTCAAACTCTGCAGGCATCACGAAGCCATCCTCACAGGGCAGTGTTTTCAGCAGATGTGACGACATATTCCATCCAACCTTTCTTTCTGTATATGATACCGGGCGCACAGCCCCCGGTGCCTGTTCAAACTGTGGCGTGCGTAAGCTGGGTGCCAAATTTTTTGTTCATGTAGTCTATCTTTTCCCGCACGATAGATTCTTCCTCGGCCAGTTCTGCACCGCTGGGCTGGTTGGTGCGCGGGCCCATCAGGTATGCCAGCAGGCCGCGCTGGGTGTGCAGGCGGTTTTCAGCCTGCTGCCACAGAAGCGAGCCCTCGAAATCCATGGCGTAATCATCCATTTCCTTGCCGCGCAGCGCGGGCAGATAGTGCATGGTTCTGGCACCGGGGCAGTGTGCAAGCAGAGCCTTGTTCACCTGGAAGCCCTTGTCGAGGAACACCTCTTGGAAATATTCAAAATCACTTTTGCTCTCAGTGCCCTCATAGCAGAAGCAGCCGGTATAGACAAAATCGGCGCCCTGCACAGCTTCTACGGGGTCGTGCAGCGTGAGGATGCGGCCTCCGCCTTCTTTTACCGCCTGTTCGCGGCAGGCCAGGCTGCGCTGGATCATCCATTCCGGATTGTTGTCTTTTTCGCCGCCCAGCGTGTGCCCTTCCGGGCTGCACAGCACCACGGTGGCGCCGAAGCGCGGCAGAAGCTTGGCAAGGTCGTTGGCCGATGTTTCGCGCACGCCGGTGGCGCCTATAAAGGTGAGGCGGATATCCTTCAGTGTTTTGCCTTCGGGCAGATGCTCCAGAATAGTGACAAAATCGCACAGAGTCTGTGTGGGGTGACGGGTGTGGTCCATTCCATTGAAAAACGGTACGCTGCACTGCGCAGCAAATTCTTCCATCTCTTTTGTATTGCGCCAGCGCATGGCAATACCGTCCACCATGCTGGAGATAACACGCGCAGTGTCGCCAATGGTCTCTCGTTTGCCAAGGTGCAGCTCGCCCTCCGGCCCACCTGTGAGGAACAGCGCGTGCGCGCCCAGCTGCTGGGCGGCCACCTCAAAGGATACGCGTGTGCGGGTGGAATTCCCGTTGAAAATCATGGCAAGCGACTGCCCTTTCAGCAGCTTGGGCACCGTGCCTTCATAAGCGTCCTTTTTCAGGCGGCGGATCAGGTCTGCCAGCGCCAGAAGCTCTTCAGTAGAATAATCCCAGCAGTCCATAAAATTTTTCACTGGTTTCATAAAAAAGCGACCTCATTTCTTTTTCTTTTGCAGGGCTTTCAGCCGCCCTGTCTGTGCTTTTCATTTTAGCCGGACATCTTCAATGTTACAATTACACAGAATTATAATATTGAAGTAATTAATTTTTAGTAAAACAGCTTATAATGTTATTTGTAAGCCCGGTTTTTACCTTGACATGACTTTGTATCTCTGTTAGCATAAAACCGTCGGTTTGACACAGGCACGGCTTCTCAGGCGCAGGGGCATTTTCGGCGGCGGGCTGTGCATACGGTAAAAAAGGGGTGTAGATGAATGGAACACGGCATCAGCAGCGCGCAGTGGTACTGCCTGAATGAGCTTACCGCCGCCATTTACAACGAACCGTTCGACGGCCTGTTCGGCACCGTTTTGAGGGCTGTGAAAGAGCTTGTGCCGTATTCGCATTCGCTTACTTACCTGCTTCGCAGTGAAGACGGCCTTAATGTCAGTTTTAATTTCAAAAGCAATGAAATACCGCCCGAACACCTGCGGCTTTACATGGACAAATATTCCCGGCTGGACTTCATCAACTGGTACACCAGCACCTGTGCGGCAGAGGTGTTCCGTGAATCTGACATCATTCCAGACGGCCTGCGTGAAAAATCCGTTTTCATGAAGAACTGGATGGAGCCCATTGGCCTGTATCACAGCGTGGGTATGGTAATATGGTGCGAGGGCATTTATTACGGCGCTATTTTTCTATACCGCCCAAAGGACGCCGAAGATTTTTCCATTCAGGAACTGGAGGTGCTGCGGGTAATAAACCGCCACCTTTGCCTGCGCGCCCACGCCCTTTATCCGGACGGACTGGGGCAGGTATTCATGCAGCAGGGCGGGCCGGCCGGTGCCGTGCTCTCTGTAACATGCCTGACAAAACGCGAGCGTGAAATCATCGACTGCATCCGCAACCATGTGCTGCGCAGCGAGCTGTGCGACAAGCTCTTTATTACAGAGAACACGCTGAACAAACATTTTGATAATATTTATAAAAAGCTGAACATCAACTCTTATGAAGAGCTGCTTCAGCTTATCAAAAAAAGGTGACGCCAGCATATACCAGGCGCCCCGCTGGTGCGGGGCGTCCTTTTTTTGTGCACTGCGCGGGCCGGGCCGCACAGCGCCCCCCTTTTACAAATTTTTGTTATGCGCCCTGCATAAAGATAACATGATTCAATAATTGATTGCGCCCACATCTGGGTATACCATATAAATATACCGGCAAAGCCAAGAAAAAATATGAGCTTTTTGCCAGCTGAAAATTTTGCACGATATCTTTTTGGAAGGGGCGTGACCTGCATGGAGCTTGGGGCTTTGACACTTCTGCCCCCGCTTGTCATCATCGCAATGGCTATCAAGACAAAAAACACCACTTCTTCCCTGCTTGCCGGGGCGCTTTTGTGCTGCATCCTGCAATATAAAACGGGGTTCCTTGCCGGGTTTATCGATTTGATGTACACCGTAGGCTGTGATGAGGACACCGTGTGGTACGCCCTGTTCGTGGCGCTGTTCGGGTGTATTCTGGGCATATGGTCTGCCGCGGGCGCTACCCGCGCGGTGGCAGACAGGCTGATGAAATTTGCCACCAGCCAGCGGCGCACACTTTTGCTTACATGGCTGATAGGGCTTTTGCTGTTCATAGATGATTTCACCAGCATTGCCGTGCGCGGCACCATGACACGCCTGTACGACAAAAATAAGATACCGCGCGCCATGCTGGCCTATATTGCAGATTCCACGGCATCTCCTATGTGCATCCTTATCCCGTTCGGCACCTGGGCCATCTTCTATCAATCGGTATTTGCCGGCTATGCCGAGGTGGCAGCACTGGGCAGCCCCATGCAGGTATATGTCCGCACGATCCCTTACCTGTTTTACGGCTGGGCCGCCCTGCTTATTCCCCTTCTTCTTTGCATGGGCGTGCTGAAGCCGATGGGTGCCATGAAAACGGCGTACCGCCGCGCGGTAGAGACAGGCGAGCTGTACGGCCCTGAGAGCCGGGCACTGAACACTGGCGAACCGGACGCCCCGCAGGCTGCCGCAGGCAGCGCAAGGCAGATGGCCTGCTTTCTTGTGCCGCTGGGCTGTTTCATTGCCGCTGTGCTGGCCACGGGTGATGTTATCATCGCCTGCATCCTCACCCTGGCCGTACTGGCAGCCCTGTGCCTTGCCCTGCATACAGCAGGCTGGGGCCAGATGATGAACGCCTGCATGAACGGTATCAAAGATATGGCCGGCATGATCGTTATTGTGTTTGCAGCCTATATGGTGCGCGACTCTCTGGTGGCCATTGGCCTGCCGGAATATGTGGTGGCTGCAGCGCGTCCATTCATGAGCCCGGCGCTGCTGCCATTTATTACTTTTATTGCCTGCACCATCCTCACTTTTGCCTCTGGCAGCAACTGGGGCGCCACACTGGCTGTGGCGGCCATCGTCATTCCGCTGTGCGCTGCCCTGGAGGGAAATATGATACTGGTGCTGGCGGCCATCGTGTCCGGCGCGGCATTCGGTGCGCATGTGTGTTTTTACTGTGATGTGACAGTGTTCACCTCCGGCATGACGAAGATAGACAATATTGAGCACGCCGTCACCCAGCTTCCGTACGGCCTGATAGGAATGGCCGTCAGCTGCGCGGGTTATCTGCTGGCAGGTTTCCTGCTGCGCTAGGCTGCGCCCATTCCGCCCAAACAAAAGCAGCCCGCCTGCGGCGGGCTGCTTTCTGTTCTTTGGCATTTTTGCCCCTGCGCTTGCATTTCTGCAAAGGAGTAGTACAATAAAACCGTATCAGATAAAAATTTTATAAAGGAGATGCCCCTTATGCCGGGGAAGGATCAGGGCGCCGGCCGGCCCCTTTTCACGCGCAGCGAGCTGCTGCGCCTTGTCATCCCGCTTGTAATAGAGCAATTTTTGCTGATGACGGTGGGCATGGCGGACACCGTGATGGTAACCACCTCGGGCGAAGCCGTTGTGTCCGGTGTGTCGCTGGTGGACAATATCAATACACTCATCATCCAGATATTCTCTGCGCTTTCCACCGGCGGCGCGGTGGTGGTGGCCCAGTATCTGGGCCGCCGGGAAAGCGGCAATGCAAAGCTTGCCTCAAAGCAGCTTTTATACACCATGACGGCTGTGTCCGTGTTTCTGATGGCTGGCGCCCTCATATTCCGGCAGCACATCCTCACACTTCTGTTCGGGCATGTGGAACAGGATGTGATGGACAGCGCGCTTGTCTACTTTCTGCTCACGGCCGCAGCCTACCCCCTGATGGGCATTTACAATGCAGGCTCGGCGCTGTTTCGCGCCATGGGCAACAGCAATGTGTCCATGTTCTGCTCGCTTATTGTAAACATCGTCAACATTACAGTAAATGCCGTGCTTATTTACGGCTTTGGCATGGGCGCCGCAGGCGCCGGCATCGGCACGCTTGTGTCGCGCGTTGCCGCAGCTGTCATCATCATGGCCCTGCTGGGGCATAAAAACAACACCGTGCGCGTGGAGGGCGTGTTCCGCTTTGAATTCCGCGGTGATATGGTAAAGCGCATCCTGTTTGTGGGCATCCCCAACGGGCTGGAAAACGGCATGTTTCAGGCTGGCAAGCTGGTGGTGCTGAACCTCATTGCCACATTCGGCACCTCTGCTGTGGCGGCCAACGCCATTGCCAACAGCATCACGGGCGTTGTCAACGTGCCGGGCATGTCTATCGGCCTTGCTATCATCACAGTGGTGGGCCGCTGCATGGGTGCCGGCGAAACGGGCCAGGCCATCCATTACACAAAGCGCCTTGTGGGTGCCAGCTATGCGTGCATGCTGGTGATGAGTGCCGGGCTGTTTTTCTTTGCAGACACGCTGGTATCCTGGTTCAACCTCACCCCGCAGGCCGTTCAAATGGCCGGGCAGGTGCTGCGGGCCTGCGCCGTGGGCAACGTGCTGTTCTGGCCCATGGCCTTTACCCTGCCGAACTCGCTGCGCGCCGCCGGCGATGCCGTGTTTACCATGGGCGTGTCGCTGTGCAGCATGTTTGCATGCCGTGTGGCGCTGAGCTATGTGCTGGCCTGTGAATGGGGCCTGGGGCTTGGCCTTTTGGGCGTATGGCTGGCCATGATAGCAGACTGGGTGGTGCGCGCCGTATTTTTCCTTGCACGCTACCGCCAGGGAAAATGGAAAAGGATAAAGGTCATTGGCTGAACGCTGCCCCGCGTGCATGACGGACAGTGCATGCCGCGCCGCCGCCTGCCATAACAGGCGGCGGCGCGGCTTTTTACAAGCGCGTCCTCCGCAAGGGGTCTGTTCCCAGCGGGTATTTCTCGGCGCGCGCCGAAACCGACCTCGCCCGCGCCACATGCCATGCAGTCTGCAAATTGGCGGCCGGCTGCTGTGGAAAGGGCGCACCCATTTTCAAAAGTGCACTGCCGGCTGCCTCGCAGGAGGCCGAAGGACAGACTCCTTTACAGGGCGCCTCCACCGGCGTGGCCCGTCCTGCCTTTTCCCTCCCAAGCAAAAGCGCCTGCCGCGCGGCCAAAACCAAAGCCGCACAGCAGGCGTTTGCCTTTTGCTCTCTGCGTCCGCCGCAGCACACGAGGGCGGGAACCGCCTTTCCGCCCGGTGGAAGAAAGCAATTCCGGCTCAGACGGTATACCGTAAGAAACCGCCGTCAGAAAACGGGCGGTTTTGGACCATTACGGCGTCAAAGATATTGACAGGCCAAAGACAGCGCGGCTTCACAAAGCAAAATACCCGTTTATGACAAATTGGACTTTGCCAAAGGCAGCGCAGCTTTACAAAAAAACACACGCCTGCAACAGGCAGGCTTTGCCGGAGCAGGCACAGTTCTGCGAAAAAAACACCCTCCTGCAGCAGGCAGGCTTTGCCGGAGCGGGCGCAGCTTCGCGAAAAAATACCCGCCTGCTGCAGACACCCTTTGCCGGAGCAGCGCGGCCTTGCTGGAAAATTTTCGCCTTGCATCAGGGCCCGCCCTGCCGCAAGGCAGAAGGCGGCGCTTCTCCTGCGTTGTTGCAAAGGCTGCTCATCTCCTGCCGCAAAGCATTTTTGCCTTCCCAAGCAGGTAAAAGCGTCATCAGCACTTTTGAGCACGCCGCCCTCTCACGGGGCTGCGGCGGCATTGCTTTTGCCCCCGCGGCCCCGGAGTATCAGCTGCAGAAAAGAAGGGCCCCGCAAGCCAAAGGCATGTGGGCCCTTCTGAACGCTTCATGCGTCAAAATTCCAAGACAGAACTGTTGTTTTCTGCTGACACACCGGCTTTACCGTCCTTTTTCCATGCTGCGGGTGGCTACAATGTCCGCCCCTGTGCCCAGCACGTTGGGCACTACCACCTGCCCGGCCTTCACAGGGGCCTCCAGCCGCACCTCGTCCAGAAGGCGGACGGCCTCAAACAGCAGGCCCTTGGGGATAGGCGCGCTGGTCTTTACCGGCAGGCGCCGGTGAAGGCCGCCTGCCACCTTTACGGTGCTGGTGAGCACGCGCGTGGGGTGCAGAAGCTCGTTTTTTCCGTATTCCGCCCCGCGCGGGCAGCCGTTGCCTGTGACGGCGCAGCCGTTTTCCTCGTCCACCTTCAAATGGCAGCCCTTGGGGCATACAATGCAGATAAGCTCTTTCATGCCTGTGCCACCTCCTGTACGTGCAGAGTAAGCGCGCCCTGCGCCTTTTGCAGCAGCGCCGCGGGCAGCACGATATGTTCCATCTCGCCCGGGGCCATGTGCTCGCGCCTGTACTGGGCTATCCGCGTGCCCGCACCGTCCTGCACTACGATGCGCGAGGTGCCCAGCACGCGGTTCACACGGAAGAACACCTCTGCCTTCTGTGCGCCCGCGCGTACATGCTGCGGCACGGTATAGCTGACGCCCGCGCCATTTTTCACCTCCAGCACGGCGCCGCCCGCTGCCGGCCGGGCAGCCTGCACATAGGCCGCGGCCGCGGCGCCCGCGCGCTCGCTTTCTGCGGACACATAATCTACAAGGTCGTGCACATGCACCACATTGCCGCAGGCAAAAATGCCCGGCACGCTCGTCTCCATATTCTCGTACACCACGGCGCCGCTGGTGCGCCCATCCATGCAGATGCCCGCCTGCCGCGTCAGCTCGTTTTCCGGAATAAGGCCCACGCTTAAAAGCAGGGTGTCGCAGTCAAACACCATCTCTGTGCCGGGGATAGGCCTGCGCTGTTCATCCACCCGGCTCACCGTCACCTGTTCCAGCCTGTCATGCCCCCTGACGTCGGTGACGGTATGGCTAAGATACAGCGGAATGTCATAGTCGTGCAGGCACTGCACAATATTGCGCGTCAGGCCGCCGGAATAGGGCATCAGCTCCACACAGGCCAGCACCTTGGCCCCCTCCAGCGACATGCGGCGCGCCATGATAAGGCCGATGTCACCGCTGCCCAGAATGACCACGCGGCGGCCCACCATATATCCCTCCATATTGATATAGCGCTGGGCCGCGCCCGCGGTGAAGATGCCGCTGGGGCGCTCGCCCGGAATGGAGATAGCGCCGCGGGTGCGCTCGCGGCAGCCCATGGCAAGCACCACAGCGGCCGTTTCCAGCACCTGATAGCCGTGCTGCGCGCTGACGCAGTGCACCGTGTGCGGCGCGCCCGCTTTGCCGGGCACAAGCTGCAGGGCCATGGTGTCCAGCTGCACCTGCACGCCTGTATCGCGCAGCATACCAATAAAGCGCCCCGCATACTCCGGGCCTGTAAGCTCTTCCTGAAAGCGGTGCAGGCCGAAGCCGTTGTGGATGCACTGGTTCAGAATGCCGCCAAGCTCTTTGTCCCGCTCCAGCACCAAAATACGGCGCAGCCCGTCCTCCCACGCGCGGCACGCCGCCGCAAGCCCTGCCGGGCCGCCGCCTATCACAATAAGGTCAAGCATCCTGCGCACCCCCTCTGCCCTGTTTGGTTTCGCCGGTGATGATATAAGTGCCGTCCTGGTCCATCAGCACGTCCTGCTGCGGAATGCCCAGCTCGCGCGCAATGATGGCCTGCACGCGCGGCCCGCAGAAGCCGCCCTGGCACCGGCCCATGCCCGCATTGCAGCGGCGCTTCACGCCGTTTAGGCTGCGCGGAGGAATGGCGCTGTGCAGCGCGGCCACGATCTCGCCCTCGGTGATGGTCTCACAGCGGCATATCACGCGGCCATATCGCGCGTCCTTTTGTATCAGCGCGTTTTTCTCTTCGGCGCTCAGCGATGCAAAGCAGGCGGCGCGGCGCCTTTCGTGAAAGGCCGGGTTCTCCTCCAGCCTCACGCCCTTTTCGCGCAGCAGCTGCGCCGCCATGGCGCCGATGGCCGGGGCGCTGGTAAGGCCGGGAGATTTGATGCCCGCCAAATCGAAAAAGCCCGGGAAGGCCGCGCTTTCCTCCAGAATGAAGTCGTCCCGCGTGCTGATGGCGCGCAGGCCCGCAAAATTGCGGATATTCTCGCGGAAGTTCAGCCCCGGCACGCTGCGCAGGGCCGTTTCGCGCACATAGGCAAGGCCCGCGCCCGTTGTGCCAAGGTTTCGCCTGTCGGGCATGGGCTCGGCATTGGGGCCCACAATAAGGTTGCCGTGCACGGTGGGCGCCACCAGCACCCCTTTGCCGTTTTGGTTCGGGCACTGGAAGATGACGCGCCCCACCTGCGTGCCCTGGCTTTTATCCATCAGGTAATATTCGCCGCGGCTGGGGGTTATGGCATAGCCGGGATCTTCCAGCAGGGCGTGCACCTCATCGGCCTGCACCCCCGCTGCGTTGAACACATATTTCGCCTCGTACGCGCTGTGCGGCGTCTGCACGCGAAAGCCGCCCTCTGTTTTGCAAATGGCGGTGACGGGGCTTTGCAGGCAAAGCTGCACGCCGTTTTCCACCGCCGTCTCGGCCATGGCAAGGGCAAATTCCCACGGGTTCACAATGCCCGCACTGGGCGCGTGCAAAGCGGCCTGCACGTTTTCGCTGAGGTTCGGCTCCATGGCGCGCGCCTCGGCCCCGCTGAGAATGCGCAGGCCCGGCACACCGTTTACCCGCCCGCGGTGCAAAAGCGTTTCCAGCGTTTTGCACTCGGCCTCGCTGAAGGCCAGCACAAAGCTGCCCACGCGCGCAAAGGGCACGCCAAGCCTTTCGCATATCTCGCCCGCCATGCGGTTGCCCTCTGTGTTCAGCCGGGCCATCAGGGTGCCGGGCTCGGGGTCGTACCCCGCATGGATGATGGCGCTGTTCGCCTTGGTGGTGCCATTGGCCACATCGTTCTGTGCCTCCAGCACCAGTGTGCGAAGCCGGTATCTGGCCATCTGGTACGCCGTGGCCGCGCCCACCACGCCGCAGCCGATGATGATGACGTCGTACATAAGGTACGCCTCCCCACTGTTTTGGATAAAATAAAAAAGAGCAAGCGAAACACGGCCCAAAACGGGCGGCGCATCTGCTTTGCTCTTTCTCTTTGCAGAATATCAAATTTTCCTGTTTTTAATATAACACTCTTTTGAGTAAAAAGCAAGGGGGCAGGCAGACATTTCCGCCTGCCCCTTCGTTCTGTTTTATAAGGGCAGGAACGTACAGGTGTTGGCAACACCCATCATCACAATAATAAGCGTATTTACCATGGCCCCCAGCCATACCTTTCCGGTGCGTTTGAACAGATAACGGCCGATATATGCCGCTACGAACAGTTGGACGATAAGCGGAACGATGACCAGCGGGCGCAGCCAGTCCTCCTGCCAGTGCGGCACGCCGGTAGCAAATACCGTACCGTACTGGATGGCATTCAGGATGATAACGCCAAGCGAGTTGCCCAGCGCACAGATAAACAGGTTGAAGCCTTCTTTCTGCCCTGCCACACGGCTGGAAGAGTTGATGGAAATGGAATTCGCCAAATAGAAGATGAAGAACAGAGGCCAGTATTGAAGTGCCACATACAATTTATCCACCGTAAAGGCGCGGATATCCAGCGTCCAAATGCGGTAATCCGTCTGGAAGAAGTACTGTGAGAACATCACCGTGGAATAGAAGCCGATGAATACGCACACAGCCAGCGCAAGCGTTTTGAAGAAATCTTTCAGGCTGATTTTGATGCCCCACATTTCGCTGGGAACAACGCCGTTCTTGCTGCCCACAAACTTGTACGACAGCCAGAACAGGGCGAGCCCTACAATTCCGTTGAACACTGCCCACAGCAGAATAAAATTCGTAGTGGGCTGCGGGAACCAGTTGCTGAGGCCCCGGTTCGTGACCTCGGGGAAAATGTACTGGTCCAGCTTGCCGATGGGAATAAAGGACAGCCATGAAATGATCCAGCTCAGGCACCAGCTTCCCCAGAAGAAGGCCTTGCTCTTTGCTGTGGTGAGGGCTGGAAGCTTCTTCGGCTCCTCGCCTGCCAGAGATGCAAAACAAGGAACTTTTAACAGCAGGGTGGCCAATGGCACAATAAGAAGCGCTGCCCCAACAAGGCCGATACAGTTGAACAGCTCTTTCCACAGCCAATATTGGTTGCTGCTGGGGATTGGGTTTTCCATTTGAAATGCAGTGGTAAAGAAATCCACCGTATAACCTGCACTCTCGGTAGAAAAATGCTGCCAGGGGTGTATTTCATGCGGGTTGTACACTACACGCAGGGTATCATTGGCTGGGTCGCCGTACATTTTTGCAATTTCAATGGTACCGGTCAGCTTTTCACTTTCCGGCAGGATAGAGTTGACGATAGCCAGCGCCTCTGGCGCATCGTGCAAATCGCCGTCGCCATTCACGCAGCGGTACGCACCTTCATCATAAAAGCCGAAATTGGTGCCGAAGTTGCAATGTATTTCCGCCATGACTTCATCCGTGGTATTTCTCACAGAGGATGTTGGAAACGCAGCCGCCACCTTATTTACAGAATCGGCATAGGCCTGCTCTTCCTCCGTAATTGTTTTCCCTCCATCGGAATCCGGTGCCTGTGCCTCTTCCAGGGCCTGCATATAAAGCCTGCCGTAATGCCGGGCCGTGTTCCATGTATTGCTGCCGCCCATGGAGTGCCCCATCACACCAATTTTCGTATTGTCCACCCAATCCAGCTGGGAATAGGCAAACTCTACTAAAGGAATCATTCCCATTCCTTCTATCACGCCGGAATCTTCGTATGATGAGGACGAGCTGGAATCGCCGTGGAAATAGGCATCCATGGCAATCACCGCGATACCGCGCCGCGAGAGTTCAATGGCACTGATATCCTGCATTTGGTTATTGTTCAGATAACCATGGCTGGTGATTACGATAGGCACCTTGTTTTCGGCCGTGGCAGAAACAGGGCGGAATAAATTTCCTGAGAGCCATTTCCCGTTATCAGTTGGAATTTTGAATTTAATGATTTGCACATTGCCAAAATCTGTCTGCAGCAACGATGCGCCGATACAACTGATAAGGCACAGCACCAGCGCAATACACAGCCAGAAAACAGCCGAACGCTTGTGTCTCGTTTTTTCCACGGTCAATTCCTCCTTTTCATGGTTCCAAATATCCTATCTACCGGCTGACAGCCGGACTTCGCACCCCGTCATTTATCGTATATTCTTTTCCGGCCACAAAAATAACGGGGCTAAAGGCCGCGTATTGCGCGCCCTCATGCCCCGTTTCTCTGTTCTCGGAAAGCAATTTGTCAATTTTAATTTATCAAATGCATAATTCTGTGTCAAGATGCTTTTTCAAAATTATATAAAGCAACAAAAAACGCTGCACAATTTGTATAAAAATACTATTTTTATTCTTTTCACCCAGTTTATCTTTCAAACAGGCCGGTAAAACGGCAGACCGCTCGCCTTTATGGATTTAGATAAAATGACTTGTTTATTTTTTAACAGTTTAATAATAATATGCAAAATATAAAATTTCTATTGACATCCCCCTTCTCCTCTTGTAATATAAAATCAAGATATGGGTGTATCCACGCGAGAAAAGAGTGCGGGTGCAGCAGCCAAAGGGGCTGCTGTGCCTTTTTTATACAAAGCGGGGGCCGCCCATGGGGTATTACCTGTTATTTTCCGGCAGGCGCCGGATAAAAGGGAGGATGAAGTATGTCTGTCACACAAGCGACCAAGGCAAAAGTAAAAAACATTGCCGCCATTGTAACCTGCGCGGCCCTTGTGCTGATCCTGTTCGGGGCGGCACTGGCCCAGTGGGCGCACACAAGCGGCGGTAAAGTGCAAATTGAAGATATCCGCTTTGTCACAGAGGACGGCGGCTACCTGCGCGCACTTTTGTATATCCCGGAAAGCGCTTCCCCGGATGCAAAGGCACCCGCCGTCGTATCCTGCCATGGCTATAACAACACGGCCGAGGTGCAGGACCTGAACTGCGTGGAGCTTTCCAAGCGCGGCTATGTGGTCATGGCCATTGACGCATATGGCCACGGCCATTCAAAATTCCCCGACACGCAAATCAACGGCGGCATTGTGGCCGATATGGGCACTTATGCAGCGCTGCAATACCTGAAAACACTGCCGTATGTGGATTTGGAGCGCGTGGGCATGACAGGGCATTCCATGGGTTCAGCCGCCATTCAGGACGGTGCGTTCCGCGCCTTCGAAGCCCAAAAGGAGGACCCCGGCGTTGTGGTGCCCGCGGCCATCCTCCCTACGGCCAATTCGTTCAACCTGGACGCTGACGGCGAGCTGCTGCTGAAGGATTACCCCGTGAACCTGGGCGCCGTGTACGGCCAGTATGACGAATGGGCGCTGGGCATGTGGGGCACGGTGAAGGGCAGCGATTTGAACACCACCCCGAAGGCCATTGCCGGCATGGGGTTCACCGGCTGTGAGTATGATACATATTACCGCTTTGGCGAAAATACCCCCATCGACCGCGCGCAGGCCGTGGAGGCTGCCAAGGCCAAGGAGCTGCGCATCGTATACCAGCCCCCGCACGACCACCCCATGATGCATTTCAGCTCAGAGGCGGTGGGCGATGTCGTCGACTTTTTCGACATCACCCTGACGGGCGGAACAGGCACGCCCGCTTCAGAGCAGACATGGTTCATCAAACAGCTTGGCACCGGCCTTGCCATGCTTGGCTTTTTCGTGTTCATCGGCGCGTTCGGCATGCTGCTTTTGAAGGCACCGTTCTTCCAGACCATTGTGCGGGAAGAGCCGCAGGGCCTTACCACCGTAAAAACAGCGAAGGACCGTGTGCGCTACTGGCTTATCTATATCATCGGGCTGCTGCCCGCGCCGCTTCTGTATAACTGGTTTGTGGGGTATTCCATCGACATCACGGCGCAGGGCCGCACGGTGCCTATCATGCTGCCTGCCAGCAATGTGCTTCCCATGCCATGTGTGAACGGCATTTTCCTGCTGAATATCGTCACTGGCCTTATTGCGCTGGCGCTGTATCTGGCGGTATTCTTCACCGTGAGCCGCAAGCTGGGCTGTACGGCGGAAAACATGGGCTTCCGCCTGCCCGGCAAACAGATATTCAAGGCCGCCCTGCTGGCGGTTGCCGTGTTCAGCGCGGGCTACCTGCTGCTTGTGCTGTGCGAGCAGTTCTTCGGCGTGGATTTCCGCTTCTTCACGCTCAGCATCAAGACCCTGACGGCCGCCAAATGGCCCATTTACCTGCGCTATCTGCCCTCGTTCCTTATCTTCTTCCTTATCACCAGCATGACGCTGAACACCTTTACACGTGTAAACAACTATAAGGAATGGGTAAACGTGCTGCTTATCACCTTCTCCAGCTTCGGCGGCCTGCTTGTTCTGCACCTGATTGATTACATTTCGCTCAAGCACACAGGCGTGAAGGTGTTCCAGTTCATTCCCTTCACCGCAGACACCACGGCTGCTCTGGCCGGCGTGCTGCTTTGGGGCCTGCTGTTTATCCTGCCGGTGGCGGCCATCCTCTCCCGCCTGTATTTCAAGAAAACGGGCTCTATCTGGGCAGGCGGCTTCATAAATGCGCTGGTAGTGACGCTGTATGCCATTTCCAATACAGTCGTTTCCGCCTACGTGTTATGATGCCATAAAATTCCCCCTGGGGCTTTACGCCCCGGCATTTCTCTGATACCATAGAAAGGGGCGGAACGGGCGGCTGTTCGTTCCGCCTCTCAGTTTGGAATTCCTGTATAAAGGAGTGGTTCTCTTGGATGAGCCGCAGGCATGTATGCAGCGGTTGATGGGCTGCCCGGTCATTGCGGCAGTAAAAAACGAGCAGGACCTAGCCGCCGCGCTGGAAAGTGAATGCGAGGCAGTGTTTTTTCTGTTCGGCACCATTCTCAGCATTGCAGGGCTGGTGCAGCGCGTGAAGGCCGTGGGCAAGGTGGCGCTGGTGCATGCCGACCTTGTGGAGGGCCTTGGCAACCGCGAAATAGCCGTGGATGCGCTGAAGGCCCTGTGCGGGCCGGACGGCATTATCAGCACGCGCCCGCCGCTGGTGCGCCGCGCGCGCCATTTGAAGCTCATTACCGTGCAGCGCGCCTTTATTCTGGATTCCATGTCAATCAGCAGCCTTGCCGGGCAGCTCAGCGTGGGCAAGCCGGATTTTATCGAGGTGCTGCCGGGCATTATGCCGCGCGTCATCACCGAGATAAGCGAGCGCTATGCCACCCCGGTGATAGCGGGCGGGCTTATCAAATATAAAGACGACGTGCTGGCCGCCCTGCGCGCGGGCGCGGCGGCGGTGTCCACCACATGCCACGCCGTATGGCACATGTAAAAATGCACAGCGCGCCGTTTTGCGCGGCAGGCTGCACAGCAAAAAGGAGGCACACAGTATGAAGCAGTATGTCATTGCACTGGACCAGGGCACCACCTCAAGCCGCTGCATCATCTTCGACAAGGGGCAGAATATCGTGGCGCTGGAGCAGCGCGAATTCAGCCAGCATTACCCGAAGCCCGGCTGGGTGGAGCACGACCCCATGGAGATATACTCCAGCCAGTACAGCGTATTAATGGAGGTGCTGGCGCAAAGCGGCATTCTGCCGCAGGATATTGCAGGCATAGGCATCACCAACCAGCGCGAGACCACCATTGTGTGGGACAAAGAAACGGGCAAGCCTGTTTACAACGCCATTGTGTGGCAGTGCCGCCGCACGGCCGCGCTGTGCGAACAGCTGAAAAAGGACGAGGCCTTTACGGAATATGTGAAAGAGAACACCGGCCTTCTGATAGACGCCTATTTCTCCGGCACGAAGATAAAATGGATATTGGACAACGTGCCCGGCGCGCGCGAAAAGGCCGAAGCGGGCAGGCTTTTGTTCGGCACGGTGGACACTTGGCTCATCTGGAAAATGACGGGCGGGCGCACCTATGTGACGGACTATACCAACGCCAGCCGCACCATGCTGTACAACATCAAGACGCTGTGCTGGGACGAGGCCATCTGCCGCCGGCTGGGCATCCCCATGAGCATGCTGCCCGAGGTGTGCGATTCCAGCAAGGTGTACGGCACAGTGAATATTCAGGGCGTGGAGGTGCCCATCGCGGGCATTGCTGGCGACCAGCAGGCCGCACTGTTCGGCCAGACGTGCTTTGCCCCGGGCGAGGCAAAAAACACCTACGGCACAGGCTGCTTTTTGCTGATGAACACAGGCGAAAAGCTGTACCGCAGCCGGAACGGCCTGCTTACTACCATTGCCATCGGCCTTGGCGGCAAGGTTCAGTATGCGCTGGAGGGCAGCGTGTTCGTGGGCGGCGCCGTCATCCAGTGGGTGCGCGACGAGCTGCGGTTCATTACCGAATCGCGCGATGCGGAATACTATGCCCAGAAGGTGCCCGACACGGGCGGCGTGTATCTGGTGCCCGCCTTCACGGGCCTTGGCGCCCCCTATTGGGACATGTACGCCCGCGGCTGCCTTGTGGGACTGACACGCGGCACCACGCGCGAGCACATCATCCGCGCCGCGCAGGAATCCATCGCATATCAAAGCTATGACCTTGTGGCCGCCATGGAAAAGGACACCGGCATCCACATGACAGAGCTGAATGTGGATGGCGGCGCCTCGCGCGACCGTTTTCTGATGCAGTTCCAGGCGGATATCCTGAACAAGACGGTGCGCCGCCCCATGATACGCGAGACGACTGCCCTGGGCGCCGCTTATCTTGCGGGCCTTGCCACCGGCGTGTGGAGCGGGCTGGACGAAATACGCGCCCAGTGGACGCTGGATAAGCTGTACGAGCCGGATATGGACGCCGCCGGGCGCGAAAAGCTGCTGGCAGGCTGGCACAAGGCTGTGGGCCGCAGCCTTGCCTGGGCCGAGCCGGAGGCCACCTGAGCTTCTTGTCTGCTTTGGCATGGGCGCAGGCAAAGGCTTACGGGCAAATGCCTGTGGTTTGCACAAGCCGCCTTAGGGCCTTTTATCGGCCGGGTTATGGGCTCGCTTATAATTTTCCACTGCATACAGTGCCCCACTGCTGTTAAAATAGCGGTGGGGCACTTCTCTTTCAGCCTGCCCCTACTTTCATTTCCCGTTCTTATCCCGGTTTACCGGCTGCTTCCCGCTTTGCCCAAATATTTTGCCGGACTTTGTGAAAGCTTTGGGGCGCCAGCGGCCCTGCCGCCAGCTTTCTTTCACAGGAAAAAGCCCCTTCCGGCGGGAAGGGGCTTTTTCCTTGTTTTGGTCAGCTTTAGCGAAACGCCCCCCCCAGAAGAGCTGGGGAGAGTAAAAAAGCTTTCGCTTCCAGCACCGAGCGAAGCGGGAAGAGATGAACAACTTTACGATTGCCAGAAAGATAATCTTGGACAAACGGCGCCCGTTTACGGGCCGTAGGGCAAGTGATGCAGGCGGCGGATTTTTTCAGCGCCTCTTGAGATGCTTGCCGGTAATATGCCCTTCCAGGGCTTACGCAAGCCCCGGCTTTGCCGTGGAGAGTAAAAGGGCTTCGAGCGAAGCGGGATAGTATTCAATACCCAAAAGCTGCAGCACGCAACGGGAAGAACCCCCGTTTACGGGAGGCGGGGCAGGTGATGCAGGAGACGGGGTATTCGGCGCCTCTTGAGAGACTTGCCGGTACGATGCCCTTTCAGAGCTTACGCAGGCCCCTCCCCCGGCTTTGCC
>OFMI01000400.1_pt1 | contig 38320 bp, 30 predicted proteins | sample 1541741 | NCBI WGS metagenome assembly OFMI01 (sample SAMN04209219, study PRJEB22552) | human gut metagenome | biome: gut; material: feces | host: Homo sapiens | place: USA: Oklahoma | reverse complement strand
GTGGAACAAGATTTCGAATTGTCTCCTGAACATTTTGATCTGATTTTAAAAGATCTATGAATGCACACATATCCATTTTACCGGTGAGCATTTTCTCTATTGCGGTCATAGCATTTGCCCTCCTTTCACTTTATCCCATAGTGGATTATCCTGTGTAAAGTTCTGCTTACAGGCGAGTAGTTGTAAAAACTATTTGCTATTCCATCCCAGTGGTGCAATTGCACGGAATACCCATCCCAACCAATAGGTGCTTTACCTAATGCCATTCGTGAGATGTTTTTTTCTGTTGCCACATATGCACCGTAGTCTTGACCTTTTACCGCAGATTTCGCTGTGTTTTTCCAATAATTGCGTCTCTCTTTGTTCCATGCAGAATTATGATTACACGAATTATGCACCAACACACCATTGTCAGAAACATAATAGGTATGATAATCCGCAACCTGGAAGTTATAGACCTTGACAGGGCTTTCGAGCAGCTCGTGCTGGATTTTTTCGACGACGACATATTCGCCGTTGACCAGGACAAGAATGTCCCCCGCACGGAGGTGCGCTGCATCCGTCCAGCCCTTGACCGGACAATAGAACGGGTGCGTCGGCGTGGCAACAATTTCCTCGCCGCCCACGAAAATGTGCGTCAGCTCCGTCGTCTCGTTGATATAGGTTTCGACGACCTGCTTGAGTGCAACGTCTCCGGTTTCTTCATCCCACGCCCAAACAAGATCTCCCGCTTTGATTTTCTCAATTGCAACATACCCTGTTGCTGTAGCAACCAGCGTTCCAGCGACAAAGCATGAGCCATATCTTAGATGGTTCGCATAGCCGCTCATGCCGCCTTGTATTGCGCCGGTGATTGCGCCGGTAAGAGCGCCGTCGCCCATGCCTTCCAGTGCAGCCTGCCCGGCGCCTTTCCAGCTTCCGGTTTTTAATCGGTGGCTGCCAGCAGCCCTGCGCCCGCGGCATCGACAGGGCAGTCGTAGTCACGCAGGAACAGGAACCCGGCGTGGGCAAAGGCCTCCTGCGCGCTTCGCCAGAGAATGGCAAGGTGGGCGGAATAGACGCTGATGCGGATGCAGTGCGGCGGCGCCTCTCTGGCGAGAAACCAGTTGACGGCCGTCGTCTTGCCGTAGCCCATGGGTGCAACGACCGCCGTCAGCGCACAGCGGGAGACCGGCCGCAGGCTCTCCTGCAGCCGCCCGGAAATATAGATCGTGTTAAGATCATGCCTGATGCGCGCCATCCGCTCACCTCCGGAAATATCGTGTCTGCAGGCATTATAGCATATGTCGCATTTTGGCGCAACTGGCCGCACGATGCGGCGGGAAAACATGCATTGATTTCCGAAAAGTGATGTGCTATACTATTTAATATAGATATCAAACCAGAGGAGGGCCTCCCGAATGGAGCGTATCACAAGCAGTCACAATCCGCTCGTGCAGCACATGCGGAAGCTGCAGACCTCGCGCGCCTATCGCGAGAGCTGCGGCGAATTTGTGGCGGACGGCTGGAAGCTTCTGGAGGAGGCACTCAAGTGGTATCCCGAGGTGACGGCCGTTTTGACGAGCGAGCCGGAGCGCTGCCCGGCACTCCCATCGTCGGCACGTCTGGTCGAGGTCCCTGCGTCATTGATGCAGAGCGTTTCGAGTATGCGCACGCCGCAGGGCGTTTTATTCTCCCTGCGCCTGCCGCAGGAGGGCGCGCTCCGGGTGCAGCCCGGCATGCTCCTGCTCGACCGCATCCAGGACCCCGGAAACCTCGGCACGATCCTGCGCACGGCCGACGCCTTCGACCTGCCGGTCCTGCTGACGAACGGCTGCGCCGATCCGTTTTCCGAAAAGACGGTGCGCGCCTCCATGGGCGCGGTGTTCCGCCGCCCGCCGCAGAGCGCACCGATGGAGGACGTCCTCCGTGTCTGCCATGCCGCCGGGATCCCCGTTGCGGCGACGGCGCTGTCCGACACGGCGTGCGATCTGCGCGAGGTCGATCTGATGCGCCATCTTGTCGTCATCGGCAGCGAGGGGCAGGGCATTTGCCCGGAGCTGCTCGCCGCCTCGGACCGGCAGATCATCATTCCCATGCAGCCGCGCTGCGAGTCGCTCAATGCGGCCGTCGCGGCGGCGATTGTGCTGTGGCAGATGCGGCCGTAGCGCGGGAGAACACGGAAGGAGGGCGCGCAGATGCAGAAGCACTGGGTTTGGCTGGCAACGCGAAGCGGCATCGCGGTCCGGGGCCGCGCGGAGCTGCTGCGCCGGTTCGGCACGGCAGAGCGCATTTATGCCATGGACCGGGCCGCGCTGCAGGCGGAGGAAGGCCTGCGGCGGAGCTGGCTCGAGCCGCTGCTCGACAAAACGCTGGACGGCGCGGAGCGCATTCTGGCGCAGTGTGACCGTTTTGACATCCGCCTTCTGACCTATGCGGAGCCTGCCTATCCCGAGCGGCTGCGCAACATTGCAGACCCGCCCGCTCTTTTGTATTATCAGGGCCGCCTGCCGGACTTCGACCACGAGGCCGCGATCGCCGTTGTCGGCTCACGCCGGTGCAGCGCCTACGGCCTGCTGCACGCCAAGCAGTTCTCCCGCCTGATCGCCGCAAGCGGCGGGCTTGTGATGTCCGGCGGTGCACGCGGCATCGATACCATGGCGCTGCAGAGCGCGATGGACCTGCCGGAGCCGGTCGTTTGTGTGCTGGCCTGCGGGCTCGACATCGCCTATCCACCGGAAAACGGCCAGCTGTTTGCGCAGATCGCGTCGAGAGGCTGCCTCCTGAGCGAATACCCGCCGGGGACGAGCCCGATGCGCGGCAATTTCCCGGTGCGCAACCGTATTCTGAGCGGCCTTTCCGTTGGCGTTCTCGTGGTCGAGGCCTCGGCGCAGAGCGGTGCGCTCATCACGGCGCGGCTGGCGCTGGAGCAGGGCAGGGACGTATTTGCCATTCCCGGCAATCTCGGCGTCGCCTCGTGCGAGGGGACGAATCGCCTGCTGCGCGAGGGGGCGCTCATGCCCGAAAACGGCTGGGAGCTGCTGCAGGAATACACGCACCTGTTTCCGGGCAAGCTGGCGGACGGTCGCCGCCGCGAGGTGATGGAGCAGCGCTTTGGGTCGCATTACGCAGCGGCCGTCCCTGCGCAGCCCCTGCCGGAGAGACCGGCAAAACCGGCCCGCCCGGCAGCGCCTTCACCGGAAAAGTCCCCAGCCCTCGACAAAAAAGACATTGACAATCCGCCTGCAAGGCCTTATAGTGACAGAAAGAAAGCACCGCCCGCCCTGTCCGGCGACGAAGCGGCGGTCTATGCCGCCCTGACGCCGGAGCCGATCCTTGCGGATCTTCTCACGGAGCATACGGGCCTTCCGCCGCAGCGCCTGCTTGCGGCCATGACCATGCTCCAGATCAAGGGGCTGGCAAAAAAGCTTCCCGGCAACCGCTATCAGCGCGCCGGAGGATAATGGATATATGGAGGTTCCCTTCATGACAAAGGGATCGAATCTGGTGATCGTCGAGTCACCGTCTAAAGCAAAGACCATTGGAAAATATCTCGGCCCGGATTATCGCGTCGAGGCCTGCATGGGCCACCTGCGCGACCTGCCCAAGAGCAAGATGGGCGTCGATCTGGAGCACGATTTTGAACCGGACTATCAGCCACTGGCCAGCAAGGCCGCGATCATCTCCGAGCTGCGCAGCGCTTCCAAAGCCGCAAAGCACATCTATCTTGCAACTGACCCTGACCGCGAGGGAGAGGCGATCTCGTGGCATCTGAAGGAGCTGCTGGAGCTGCCGGACGACAAGACGGAGCGCGTGACGTTCAACGAGATCACGAAAAATGTCGTAACGCGCAGCATTCAGGAGCCGCGCAGCATCGATTATAATCTGGTGGACGCCCAGCAGGCCCGCCGGATCCTTGACCGCATCGTCGGCTACCAGCTCAGCCCGCTGCTGTGGAAGAAGATCCGCCGCGGCCTGTCCGCCGGGCGCGTGCAGTCTGTTGCCACGCGTCTTGTCGTGGAGCGCGAGCAGGAGATCGAGGCCTTCGTGCCGAAGGAATACTGGACGATCGACGTGCTGCTGCGCTGCCTGAACAAGCCGGGCAGCTTCACGGCGCACTATTACGGCGAGGAAAAGAAGCGCGAGCTGCACAGCGAGGCCGAGGCCGACGAGGTCCTGCGCGACATCGCCGGGCAGGAATTCACCATTGCGGGTATCAAGCGCACGGAAAAGCGCCGCTCGCCGACGCCGCCGTTCATCACCTCCACGCTGCAGCAGGAGGCCTCCCGCAAGCTCAATATGACGCCGCGCCGCACGATGGCCGTTGCGCAGCAGCTCTATGAGGGCGTCGACGTCAGCGGCGAGGGCACCGTCGGCCTCATCACCTATATGCGTACCGACTCCCTGCGCCTGTCCGAGGAGGCGCTGGCCGCTGCGCGTGATTTTATCACCGATCGCTACGGCCCGGCCTACTATCCCGGCCAGCCCCGCCATTTCCGCAAGAAGGAGGGCGCGCAGGACGCGCATGAGGCCATTCGCCCCAGCAATGTCCGGCTCGACCCCGAGAGCATTCAGGCAGACCTGACGCGCGAGCAGTACCGGCTGTACAAGCTGATCTGGAGCCGCTTTGTCGCCTGCCAGATGTCCGATGCACGCTATGACGCCGTGCAGATCGACGCACGCTGTGCGGGCCATGCCTTCCGCGCCAGCGACCAGATCCTGAAATTCTCCGGCTTTACCGCCGTGTATGAAGAGGGCCGCGACGACGAGGCCGAGGAGCGCTCCTCTTCGCTGCCCGATCTCGACGGCTCCGAACGCCTGACTGCCGAAAAGCAGGAAAAGGCCCAGCATTTCACCCAGCCGCCCGCCCGCTACACCGAGGCGACGCTTGTCAAGGCGATGGAGGAGCGCGGCGTGGGCCGCCCGTCGACCTATGCGTCGATCGTCGCGACGATCCAGGACCGCGAGTACGTCATCAAGAAGGACAAGCGCCTCTGGCCGACACCGCTCGGCCGTGTCGTGACCGAGCTGATGATCGAGCGCTTCCGCGACATCATCGATGTCGAGTTCACGGCGAATATGGAGCACCAGCTCGACGAGGTCGAGGCCGGAAAGGTCGGCTGGAAGACCGTCCTGCGCGATTTCTATCAGGATTTCCACCGCGAGATGGAGGATGCCGAGAAAGCTCTCGACGGTGTGCGCATCAAGGTGCCGGATGAAGAGACCGATGAGGTCTGTGAGCTGTGCGGGCGCAAAATGGTCATCAAGAGCGGCCGCTTCGGCCGGTTTTTGGCTTGCCCCGGCTTCCCGGAGTGCAAAAATACCAAGCCGCTCGTCGAGCGTATGCCGGGCCGCTGCCCGCGCTGCGGCAGTGGGATGCTCAAGCGCAAGTCAAAAAAGGGCTATGTCTACTATGCCTGCGAGCGCGGCGCGGAGTGCGGCTTTATGACGTGGGACGTGCCCACGGCGCAGGATTGCCCGAGCTGCGGCCAGACGATGTTCAAGAAATCCGGCCGCGGCCAGATGAAGCCGTTCTGCATCAACGAAAAGTGCCCGGACTTCCTGCCGGAGGACAAGCGCGGCTATAAGCGCCGCATGCCGAAGGCCACGACGGACACCGTCGAGAATGCCGAGGAGATCGCCCCGGCTGCGGAGGAGGCCGAAAAGAAGCCCGCCAAAACGGCCAAGACATCGAAGACCGGGAAGACGGCCAAGGCCACCAAGGCCGCAAAAACTGCGAAGGCCACGAAAAAAGCGGCGGCGAAAAAGCCTGCCGCACGCAAAAAGACAAAAACGGAGAGCAAAGCATGACCGAAGTACGCGTGATCGGCGCGGGACTTGCGGGCAGTGAGGCCGCATGGCAGCTTGCCGAGCGCGGCTTTGCCGTCCGCCTGTCCGAGATGAAGCCGGTAAAAATGACCCCTGCGCACCACTGCGCGGATTTTGCGGAGCTTGTCTGCTCCAACTCCCTGCGCGGCGACCGGCTGGAAAATGCCGTCGGCCTGCTCAAGGAGGAGCTGCGGCGGCTCGGGAGCCTCATCCTGCAGTGCGCCGACGCCACACGCGTCGAGGCGGGCGGCTGCCTTGCCGTCGACCGCTACGGCTTTTCTGGTATGGTGACGGAGCGCATCCGCAGCCACCCGAATATCACGGTCATCTCCGAGGAGGTGACCGAGGTCCCGGCGGGGCCGGTCATCATCGCGACGGGCCCCCTGACGTCCGACGCCATGAGCGAGGCCATCGGCCGCTATTTCGGCCAGACGGACTATCTCCATTTCTTTGACGCGGCTGCGCCGCTCGTCACGCTGGAGTCCATCGATATGACGAAGGCGTGGTACGCCTCCCGCTATGACCGCGGGAGCGCGGATTACATCAACTGCGCCATGACGCGCGAGGAATATCAGGCCTTCGTCCGGGAGCTGGCCGCCGCCGAGGAAGCGGAGGTGCACGGCTTTGAGGACAAGAATGTCTTTGAGGGCTGCATGCCGGTCGAGGTCATGGCCCGCCGCGGCGAGGACACGCTGCGCTACGGCCCTCTGAAGCCCGTCGGCCTGCGGGACCCGGCAACGGGCCGTGAGCCCTATGCTGTCGTTCAGCTCCGGCGCGACAATGCGGCCGGAAACATCTACAATCTCGTCGGGTTCCAGACGCACCTGCGTTTTCCGGAGCAGAAGCGCGTGTTCTCCATGATCCCGGCGCTGCACGATGCGGAATTCGTCCGCTACGGCGTGATGCACCGCAATACGTTCCTGAATTCGCCGAAGCTGCTCGACGCGTGCTACGCAGACCGGCGCGACCCCAAGGTCGCCTTTGCCGGGCAGATGACGGGCGTGGAGGGCTATGTCGAATCGTGCGCCTCCGGCTATCTTGCCGCCGTCAGCATGGCGGCGCGGCTGGAGGGAAGGCCCGTCCCGGACTTCGGCACCATGACGGCCATCGGCGCGCTGGCGCACTATGTCAGCGACAGCACCGTGGCATCGTTCCAGCCGATGAATGTGAATTTCGGCATCATCGCCCCGCTCGAGCAGCGGGTGCGTGGAAAAGCAAACAAGAATCTGACCATTGCCAACCGGTCGCTTGCGCACCTGGAGGCCATGGAGAAATGAGGGAACAGGCATGAAAATCATTCTGGATGCAATGGGAGGCGACAACGCCCCGGATGCCGTGGTGCGCGGTGCACTGGAGGCGGCAAAGGAGTTCGGCGTGCAGATCGTTCTGGTCGGCCGCGGCGCGGATATCCTTGCCAGCATGAAGGCCCAGGGCTGGGATACGCTCCCGGACGGCGTGGAGCTTGCCAATGCCGAGGATGTGGTGGACATGCACTGCGATCCCGCCGCGGTCGTGAAGCAGCATCCGAACTCTTCGCTCGTGCTGGGCGCAAGAATGCTGGCGCAGGGCGGCGGTGATGCGTTCATCTCGGCCGGCAATACCGGCGCGCTGCTCACGGCGGCCACGCTGCTCGTCAAGCGCATCCGCGGTATCCGCCGCGCGGCGTTCTCGCCGGTCCTTCCGACGAAGGACGGCCACGCCATTCTCATCGATGCGGGCGCGAATGCCGAGTGCACGCCGGAATTCCTGCTGCAGTTCGGCTGCATGGGCTCGTTCTACGCGCAGAAGGCGCTCGGCATCGAGTCGCCGCGCGTGGGCCTTCTGAACAACGGCGCGGAAGATACGAAGGGCGACCCGCTCCACCGCGAGGCCCATCAGCTTCTGAAGCGCGCCGCGGAGCAGGGGACCATCCACTTCGTCGGCAATGTCGAGGCGCGCGATGTGCCGTTCGGTGCGGCGGATGTTATCGTGGCGGACGGCTTCTCCGGCAACGTCCTGCTCAAGACCATGGAGGGCACAGCCATGTTCATGTCCGACATGATGAAGCAGATGTTCTACCGCAATCCGCTGACAATGCTCGGCGCGCTGCTGTGCAAAAAGGGCATCAACGGTATCCGCAAGACCATGGACTACCGCGAAACGGGCGGGTCCATCGTCATCGGCATCAGCCGCCCGGTCATCAAGGCGCACGGCTCGTCCGACGACGCCGCCATCCGCGGCGCGATCCGGCAGGCCATCCGCGCGGTCGAGAGCGGCTTCTGCGAGGAAATTCGTGCCAATATCGGGCAGATGATCCTGCCCAGGGAGGAAGAACATGCTGAATAAGCTGGAAAAGGCGTTGGGCTACAAGTTCCGCGATCCGGAGCTTCTGCGCATGGCGCTGACCCACACCTCCTGTGCAAACGAGATCTATCAGGACCCGCTGCGCAGCTATGAGCGGCTGGAATTCCTTGGGGATTCCATTGTCGGCTTCGTGACGGCGGAGTATCTGTACCGGACCTTCCCCAAAAAGCTCGAAGGCGATCTGACGCGCATCCGCGCGGAGCTCGTCTGCGAAAAGAGCCTTGCCGCCGTGGCGGAGCGTCTCTCGCTCGGCGAGCATCTGCTGCTCGGAAACGGCGAGGATCAAAGCGGCGGCCGCCGCCGCCCGAGCATCCTCTGCGATGTTATGGAGGCCGTTGTGGCTGCCAGCTATCTGGACGGAGGCTTTGCCGTGGCCAGCGACATCGTGACGCGGCTCATCCTGCCGCAGCTCGCCGAGGCGGAAAAGACCCACGATTATAAGACGGAGCTGCAGGAGCTCGTGCAGCGCAAAAAATCGCAGCAGCTGAGCTATGAGCTCATCTCGGAGACTGGCCCGGACCACTGCAAGGAATTTAACGTTCATGTCCTGCTCAACGGCAGGGAGGTCGGTACCGGCTCCGGCACGAGTAAAAAGCGCGCCGAGCAGGCAGCGGCGGCGCAGGCCATTGTGCGGCTCTTCCCGGAACAGAAATAAAACGATTGGGACCACCGGCGGCAGCCGATGGTCCCAATTCTGTTTTATAGCGTGCGTTCGCGGGTCGAGCGGCGCATGGCGTTGGCCAGCTCCGTGATGCACAGCAGCGTTGCCACAAGGAACACACCGGGGATGACGATGATCCACCATGCGTCCGTGAGCAGAGCCTTTTCGGACAGGGAAAGCATGCTGCCCCACGAGACGACCTCGATCGGCAGGCCGATGCCGAGGAAGCTCAGCGTCGATTCCGCCGTGATGGCGCTGCGGATGTTCATAACGACCATGAACGAGATGGACGAGAAGAAATTCGGCGCAAGGTGCTGCCGCAGGACGTGGAAGAAGCCGCCGCCCATGCAGCGCGAGGCCAGCACATATTCGCTGCTGCGCAGCCTGCGCACCTCCGTGCGAACGACCTTGGCGATGCTGGCCCAGCTCGTCAGCCCGATGACGAGCGAGAGCGTGAGCACATTTGCCGTGCCCAGAATGGCCTGCAGCAGCACGACGAGCAGCAGGTTCGGCACGCTCAGCAGAATTTCGGTCAGCCGCATCAGGAGACGGTCCAGCCAGTCCGGCGCGCAGCCGCTGACCGTGCCGAACAGAATGGCGATGGCTGTGGACAGCAGCGTGGACAGAACGCCGATGGTCAGCGAAATGCGCCCGCCGTACCAGATCATGGAGAAAATATCGCGGCCCATCGGGTCCGTCCCGAAGAGAAATTCCCGCGACGGCGCTTCATTGCAGTGCGCAAGGTCGAGATAGGTCGGATCGTGCGTCAGGAGCACCTCGCAGAACAGGCAGCCGAGCACGATGAGCGTCAGAACGGCGGCCGAAAAAATCGGCTTGCCGCGGTACCACGGTGTGCGGCGTACCGGTGCTGCGGGCGACTGCGGCCGGACGCCGACCAGACGAAAGCGGTCGTCTGTCATTTTGAGGTCACCTCCCGTTCCGTCGGGCGAAGGCGCGGGTCGAGCCGCGCGTTCATGGCCTGCGCCAGCAGACTGCATGCGATGACGACCGCGCCGGAGAGCAGGCACAGCACCATCAGCAGGTTGTAGTCCTTGTAGCGCGCGCTCTCGTAGGACAGCGTGCCGAGGCCGGGGTAGGAGAACACGGCCTCCACGATATAGGTCCCGCCCATCACATGCGGCACGGAGATGGCCATGAGGCTGAGATAGGACGGAAGCACATTGCGCAGGCACTGCCGCAGCACGATGTGCGCCCGGCCCATTCCCTCGCTGCGCGCCAGCAGCACATAGTCCGCGCGCAGCTCCTCCACCAGCCGGTTGCGCACAAGGTAGGCATAGTACCACAGGTGGCTCAGCACGACGACGGACATCGGCAGGATCAGGTGCACGATCCGGTCGCCGACATCGTCCGCATGGCCGACGCTGTAGGCCCCGGAGCTCGGCAGCCAGCGCAGCGTGACGGAAAACAGCAGGATCAGCATCAGTGACAGCCAGAATTCCGGGATGCAGCTCGTCACCGTGCCAAGCTTGCAGAGGATGCGGTCGAGCGGCCGGTCCTCCTTCCATGCGCACAGCGCGCCGAGCAGCAGAGCCAGCACGAACAGCAGCACGAAGCCGAGCCCGCCGAGCAGCAGGGTGTTGCCAATGCGGTCACCGATCAGCTCCAGAACATCTATCTTATATTTATAGGAGATGCCGAAATCGCCGTGCAGCGCGCGGCTGAACCAGCGGGCGTACTGCGTGGGCAGGGGATCATTCAGGCCGAGCTTGTCCTCAGCCCATTCGCGCTCGGCGGGGGACATTTTTTCCACGCGGTCGCCGTAGTAGGAGACAAGCGGGTCGCCGGGAGCGAGGCGGGAGATATAGAATGTCAGAACGGACAGCAGCAGCACGCTCAGCACGAAAATGCCGAGGCGCGGCAGCAGCCGCAGGAAAAACCGGCGGACCTTCATACGGCGCCCCCTCCTTCCAGCAGAACGTAATGCTCCGGCGCGACCTCCGTCCATGTGCCGCCGTCCGGCAGCGGCCCCTCAAAGACGAGCGGCCTGCGGGCGCGCTCGAGGCGCGGGTCCGGGATGGGGATGGACGAGAGCAGCGCGCGCGTATAGGGGTGCTGCGGCGCGGCGAACAGCGATGCCGTCGGGGCCAGCTCCACGAGCCTGCCCTGATACAGCACGCCGACGCGGTCACAGAGGAATTCCACGACAGCCAGATCGTGGGCAATAAACAGGAAGGAGAACCCGTGCTCCTCCTGCAGATGGCGGAACAGATTGATGATCTGTGCCTGAATGGAGACATCCAGCGAGGCGACCGGCTCGTCCGCAACGAGCAGCTCCGGCTCCATGGACAGGGCGCGCGCAATGGCGACGCGCTGGCGCTGCCCGCCGGAAAGCTCACCGGGGTATTTGTCCAGATAGCCCGCGTCCAGACCAACATAGCGCATCTGGAATTCCGCCTCGGCGCGGTAGCTGCCGCGCGGCGGGCGGACGTGCTGGATGCGCATCGGCTCTGCAATGATATCGCACACGCGCATGCGCCCGTTCAGGCTCGAGCCGGAGTCCTGAAAGATGATCTGCCGCTCTGCCTGCAGCGTGCGGCGGTTCGCGCGGAAGGCGCGGCGGTCACAGATGTCGATGCCGCGATAGAGGACCTGCCCGCTCTGTGGCCGCAGCAGATTCATCACGCAGCGCGCGATGGTCGATTTGCCGGAGCCGGATTCGCCGACGAGACCGAGAACCTCGCCGCGCCGGAGCGTGAACGAGACGTGATCCACAGCGCGGAGCACGGCCCTTCGCCCGAGCGGGAAGGCGTGCGTCAGACCGCGCACCTCGAGAAGCGGCTCAGCCATGGCGCTCGCCTCCAATCGGCGGCGTGATGTGCGGGACCCGGGGGTCGAGCAGCCACGTCGCGGCAAAATGGGTGTCGGAAATGCGGAACATCGGCGGCTCCTCCTCATAGTCGATGGCCAGGGCATATTCGTTGCGGCAGGCGAAGGCATCGCCCTTCGGCGGGTCGATCAGCGTGGGCGGCATGCCGGGAATGGTATGCAGCCGCGGCTTCCCGCGGGACAGCGCCGGGAGCGACTGCAGCAGGCCCCAGGTGTAGGGGTGGCGCGGATCATAGAAAATATCCTCCGCCGTGCCGAGCTCCACGAGCTTCCCTGCGTACATGACGGCCACACGATCCGCCACGCGCGCCACAGCGCCGAGGTCGTGCGTGACGAAAACCGTTGCCGTGCCGAGCTTCTGCTGAATTTCGCGCAGCAGATCGAGAATCTGGGCCTGAATGGTCACGTCCAGCGCGGTCGTCGGCTCGTCGGCAAACAGGATCGACGGGTCGCCCGCCAGCGCAATGGCCAGCACGACGCGCTGGCGCATGCCGCCGGAAAAGTGGTGCGGATACAGGCCACGCCGCTCCTCCGGCCGGTCGATGCCGACAAGGCGCATCAGCTCGAGCACGCGCTGCTCCAGAGCCGCGCCGCGCAGGCGGGGCGCATGAACACGGACAGCGGCCGCCAGCTGCGCGCCGACGGTCATGCTGGGGTTCAGCGCAGTCATCGGGTCCTGAAATACCATGGAAAACAGCGAGCCGCGAAGCTTCTGCAGCTCGCGTTCCCGCAGCTGCGTGATATCACGGCCATTTACCGCGATCGTGCCGCTCTTGCGCCGCGCGCTCGGCGGCAGCAGGTGCAGGATGCTCTTACACAGCACGCTTTTGCCGCAGCCGGATTCGCCCACGATGGCGAGGACCTCACCCGCGCGCAGCGAAAAGCTGACGTCGCGCACGGCCTGGACCTCTCCCGCCGGGGTGAAAAAGCTGACGGACAGATTTTTTACTTCCAGTAGCTCTGCCATAGGATCACCTGTCAAAACGTACATGCGGGAGGCCCGGTTCTGCGAGCCTCCCGATGCTTTTTTCCGTTGTTATTTCTCGATCGTCCATTCCTGAACATTCCAGAAAATGCCGACGCCGTGGTGGCCGAGTACGGTATCCGCCGCGATGCCCTGCAGACCGTCGACGGCGACATAGTTCGCGTCGATGTAGCAGATGAAGGCATAGGCGGGATCGGCGGCCAGAGCCTCCTGGAACTTGGCGTAATACTGGCGGCGCTGCTCCGGGTCGGAGGTCTCGCGGGCCAGCTTCAGGTAGCTGTCCACGGCGGCATTGGAGTAGCCGGAGTAGTTTGCGCCCTTGTCCGTGCCGAAGACCTTATAGGTGTGGTCGTCAGCGTCGAACGGGCTGCCCCAGCCGATGAGGCAGGCCATCTGTCCGCCCCAGTCCATCTGCGCGGGAATGTCGACCGTGCAGTTGATGCCGATATCGCGCAGCTGCTGTGCGGCAGCCTGTGCAATGTCGATGCGGTCCTGCTCACCGGCCATGACGCTGATGACAAAGCCGATCTCCTTGCCGTTTCGTTCGTAGAAGCCGTTTTCACTCATCGTGCAGCCTGCGTCCTCCAGAATGGTCTTTGCCTTTTCCGGGTCATAGTCGTAGTGCTCTACATTGGAGTCGTTATAAATGTTGCGCTGCAGGGGACTGTAGGCGGCCATACCCTGCCCGAGCAGGACAGAGTCGATGATGGCCTGCCGGTCAATGCCGTAGCAGATGGCGGGGATGAGGTCGCGGTTCTCCGTCCAGTAGTCGTTCCAGAAGTTGAAGAGAATGCCGCGGTAGTCTGCCGTCGTCATGTCATAGCAGGTATAGCCCTCTTTGTCCGTAAAGTCCTTTGCGTTTTTCGGATCGAGCAGGGCCAGATCGATCTCGCCGGACTTCAGCTGCAGAGCCTGTGCATTGTCGTCCGTGACGATCTTGAAGATGATGCGGTCGATCTTCGGCGCACCGAGGTAATAATCCTCGTTTTTGACCAACACGATGGACTGCCCGGCGTCCCAGCTCTCCAGCTTATACGGGCCGGTGCCGACCGGATGGCGGAAGAAGTCCGACTCCTGCATGTCCTCGCCCTGCAGCAGGTGCTGCGGCAGAATGGCCATGGTCATATAGTCAAGAAAGGCCACGTTCGGTGCGGACAGGCGGAACACGACGGTCTTGTCGTCGGGAACGGTGATCTCCTCCACGTCTTCGAAGTTCGGCGCGTTCTCCGAGCTGTTTTCGGGGTCCATGATGGCTTCGATCGTGAATTTTACGTCCGCAGCCGTGAACGGCTCGCCGTCATGCCACTTCACGCCGTCGCGCAGGTGGAAGGTGTAGGTGCAGGCGCTCTCATCGTATTCCCACGATTCAGCCAGACCGGCAACGACCTCGTTGCTGCCGTTGTGGGCGGTCAGACCGCTGAAGAGCAGCACGTTGATCTCACCGTGCTCATCCATGGCGGGGTTGATGCGGGTGTAGTCGCCGCTGCCGTAAACAAGCGTTGTTCCTTCGTCTTCGGTCACTGCCGGGCTTTTGCTGCATGCGGCCAGCGCCAGAAGGGCACTCAGCACCAGCAGCAGTGCAAGAATTCGTTTCATTGGGGGTGGTCCTCCTGTCATTTCGGGCCCTTTCGCCCGTTCTCGTGATGCATTTTAGCATACGAAATTCGGTTCCGGAAGCTCCCCCGGGGGATATTCGATGCAAAAAGATCGAAAAAAGTTGTGCCGGCTTTGTTTCGTGAAAAAGTGGCCATAGCCGCTTTGACCTATGTTCGGAAACAAAACCGGACCGGCATCTACTGAATCTGGTCCACACCGGGACGGTCCGCCAGCACCTGGCGCACCTGACGCCGCCGCAGAAATACCGTCAGCCAGCACACCGCCATGGTGATCAGACCGCAGACGGTCATGCAGAGGCGGTAATCCAGCACCTCTCCCAGTGCGCCGATGGCCAGAGAGAGCGCCGCTCCCGCCGCTGTGCAGAGCATGGACTCATAGGCATTGAGCCGGGCGCGCAGCCGGTCGGGGATATAGCGCTGGACTGCCGCCTGACGGATGGTGGCGCTTTGAATGCCCAGAAAGCCGCAGATCGCCCGATTCACCAGCATCAGGGGATATGGCAGCCACAGCAGGCAGGTGTCCATTAACTCATAGGTCTGATATACACCGAACAGAAAGCCAAAGCGCTTTTTCTCCGGGAGAGAGTAGCGGTAGCGGATGGCTCCGCCGATGGTGCGCCCGGCAAATTCCGCAACGGAGAAAAAGGAATACATGGCGGTAGTGAAGCCCGGCGCCGTGCGGAAAAAGGCGATGAGCAAGGGAGAATAGCCCGAGGCCATGCCGTTGGTAACGGACATGTACGCATAGAGCCCGTGCAGGCCGTGCTCCTGCCGCAGATAGGCGGCTGCTTCCCGGACATCCCGCCACCATGTTTTCAGAGACAGCAGCGGCTCCTGATCCCGGCGGCTTTCCTGCACGCGAATGCGACTTTCCAGGAAGGCCGCCAGCACCGAAAGCGCGGCCTGTATCAGCAGCAGCCGTCCCACGCCCAGCTTATCGTACAGCACCGCCGCCAGCGGCATCATCAGAACCTTCAAAATGGGATAGAGCATGGCTGAGACGGTGTAGGCCCGCTCTTCCTGCCCCTTCGGCAACAGCAGGGGATAAAAGCTGTTGTAGGCCAGCTCGTCGAAGGCCCCGAGGCACGACACGAGCAGGGAAAAGGCCAGATAAGCAATATAGGAAAAGGAACTGTGCAACAGAAACAGTCCTGCTCCGGCGTAGCACACGCCGTTGAGCAGGTCGCCCCACACCAGAAAAGGCTTACGCGGCAGACGATCCATCATGGGAGCGACGACCAGCGGCAGCAGCACCATCGGGATCAGCTGGATGGCGACCACCAGCGCTGCTGCCAGCGTGCTGCCTGTTTCATCAAAGACCAGAAACGATAGGGCAAACTGACTGATGATGCCGCCTGCTGCGCCCAGTGCTGTGGCGGCAGTAATGCGGGTAAATTCCCGCGTCCAGAGTGTTTGTTTCATAGTGTTCACCTCGCGGTTATCATTATCGCACAGCTCCTTACAAAAGAAAAGCATGTCATCATGGGAAAATTATTCCCAGAATGACACGCTTAGATTGGCAAAAACACTATATTACAGGAAACTCCTCCAGCAGGCGGCAAGCTTGGCGGTACTGGCGGTTCGCCTTGTACCATGCCAGCACCCACTGCAGGTGGAACCGGGTGAAGCCCATGGGGTATGTCTCCTGCAGCTGCCGGAAGCAATCCAGCAGCTGCGCGCCGTAGGCGCTGTCGTGAAGGTAATCCGCATGCTCCAGCCGATAGCGTACCAGCGCCAGCATCTGCCGCTCTGTCTCGCCGGCGGCCAGAGACTCCGCCTGTTGGACGGCTGCCAATGCCTGCTCCCGGTGCCCTAACTGTTCATGGCAAATGGCGAGCTTGTGCAGGTCCAGAAAGCTGGGATGCGGGAGGCTGGAAAAGTAGGACAGGGCTTTTTCCGGCTGGCCGAGCTGCAGCTGCGTGGCAGCGGTATTGTAGCGGAGGGAGGCCAGACTGTCCGTGTCGCCAAGAGCCTCTGCCAGATGCTCCGCTACAGAAAAATGGGTCATCATTTCCTCCATGCGGCCCAGATCCGAGTAGCAGTTTCCTATAAGAATACGGCAGGAAAGCATCATATGGGGATAACCTGCGTCTGCCGCCGAGCGGTAGGCGTCTCGCAGCAGCACCTCGATGGCGGTTGTATACTCCCCCTTTGTGTAGAGGGCTTTCCCGTGGAGCGAGGACAGCAGCGGCAGCGGATCCAGCCGCGCGGCCTCGTCCCACCGCCCCTGCAGAGCACGCTGCAGAGCCAGCTGCCGGGTGGAGAGAAACGGCTCCCATTCCTCCGACAGGGGCTGCATGGTATCTGTGTAAAAGGCAGCCAGCAACAGGATGTCCGCCGCCAGCGGACTGCAGGCAAGTCTCTCCTGCTGGGGCAGTACCAGCTGCTCATAGCAAAGGAAAAAGCCGGGACTGCCGGAAAGCAGGGCGTTCCAGCAGGGCTTCAGATCCTCCGGCTCCGGTATCCAGACAAGGCCCAGACGACGAAGCAGAAGCTCCGTCACCTCCGGAGAGGGCTCTGCCTTGCCCTGCTCGATCTTGGACAGGTAGGAGGGAGTGCAGATGCCCAGGCACAGGCCGTCCTGACTCCAGTCCCGCCGGAGACGGGCCTGGCGAATCAGCAGCCCGGCGATCCTTGCGCCCCTCATCTGATGAGACCCCGCAGAATGCATGCAGCCGAATGGAGGGCAAAGAGTTTGCGCCCGATGTTGGCAGCAGGACCAGTCTGTCCGATTGTTCCTTTTTTCATTTTTTGCTTCCTCCAGAAAATCAAATTGCGGATCGTCTCGACCGGAACACCGCTTAGCCCCTCCCGCGTCATACTTCTGGGCTTCTACACGCGGAGCCCCGTACTCCGGAAGGAATACGGGGCCAATACGGTTCGGTCAGAGATCGAAATAGCGGTCGAACTCCGCTGGGTGCGGGATGCGGCTGATCTCCTGCGCGTCGGCGCGGAGCGTTTTGACGAGCGTCTCGAGCAGCGGCATCGGGAACACGCCGTCGCGCGTGAGATAGTCGTGATCCGCTTCCAGCGCGTCGAGCGCTTCGTCGAGGCTGGCGGGCAGGTGGCCGAGGCGCTTGCGCTCGTCTGCCGGGAGGTCGAAGAGATTGAAGTCAAACGGCCCCCAGCCACGTCCTGCCGGATCGATCTCGCGCTCAATACCGTCGAGGCCTGCCATCAGAATGGCAGCGTAGGCAAAGTACGGGTTGCACATCGCGTCCGGGTTGCGGAGCTCGAAGCGTTTCTTGTCCGGCGATTTAACATAGGCCGGGATGCGCACGACGGCGCTGCGGTTCGCCATGGCATAGCCGATGGTGACAGGAGCCTCGAAGCCGGGGATGAGGCGCTTGTAGGAATTCGTGCTGGGGTTCGTGATGGCGCAGAGGCTGCGGGCGTGCTTCAGCAGGCCGCCGATGAAGTGCATGGCCGTGCGGCTGAGCTGGCCATAGCCATCCGGATCGTAGAACACGGGCTGACCGTTCTTGCGCAGGAGCATGTGTACGTGCATGCCGTTGCCGGCCTCGCCGTAGATGGGCTTCGGCATCAGTGTGGCCGTCATGCCGTTCGCGGCGGCCGTATTGCGGATGACGTATTTCGCGGCCATCGTGGCGTCTGCCAGACGGGTCATCTCGCCCAGCTCGACCTCGATCTCCAGCTGGCCGGAGCCGCCGACCTCGTGGTGGTGATACTTGACGTCCACGCCCCACTTGGCAAGTTCCAGACAGATCTGGTTGCGCAGGTCAAACGTGCGGTCGCCGGGCAGATCGGCGTGGTAGCCATCGTGCGGGCCGGTGTGAAAGCCGTTGTTCGGGAATTCCCCGGCGGACCAGACGGACTCGCTGCACTGCAGGCGGTAGCCGACGGCATCCGGGCGCAGGGTGCGCGTCATGCCGTCAAAGACATGGAATTCATACTCCGGTCCGATGATCATCTCGTCCGCGACGCCGAGAGCCTGCATGTGGGCGATGGCGCTCTTGGCGACATTGCGCGGATACTGGTCGAACGGGCGGTTTGCCGGATGGTCGATGACCATGACATCGCCGATCATCGTGAGCGTTGGTGCCTTGACGAACGGGTCGACGACCGCCGTTGTGATGTCCGGCAGGAAGACCATGTCACTGCGCTCAACCTGGGCATAGCCGTAGTTCGACCCGTCGAAGCCGATGCCGTGCGTCATGATGTCCTCGTTGAAGCGGGCTGCGGGGATGGACAGGTGCTTCCACCTGCCGCGAAGGTCGATCATCTTGAAATCGAGAAATGCGATGCCGTTCTGGCGGATAAAATCCTGGATCTGCTGTACATTCTGAAACATGAAGGTTCCTCCTGCTCACATAGTTTCCGCGGGGATGTTCCGAACTCGGAAAGAGTGCGATTGGTAAAAATGACGGAGATTCTGGATTTGCGCTCGACTGCATTATAGTAAATTCACGAAAGAAAAGCAAGCCCATTCCGGGCTCTGCAGAAAATTTTGTATATCACGATGAATATACACGGACGAATGTCCGCGGGCGGTGTAATTTGCGGAAAAACCTTGACACCGCAGACCCTTGATGGTAATATAATACCAATAATATAGGCGTTGTGACCGGGAAGAGTAGCCGGGCCGTCTGCCGCAGAGAGCGTCCGTCATTGGCTGAGAGCGGGCGCGGCGGACTCCGTGCGAAGCGTGCGCCCGTGAGCGCCGGGGAGACCCCGTTGGCCGCGTCAAGGCCGGAGCAAGAAATCAGAGTGGAACCGCGAGCACTGCCCGCCTCTGGAGCAATCCGAGGCTGGCAGTTTTTTGTTTGGAGGCGAAAGAATGCGGTTAAAAGAAACCATAGAGGCATACCGCCGCAATGATCCCGCAGCGCGCAGCGGCTGGGAGGTCTTCTGGTTATATAACGGCCTGCACGCCACGATGTATTACCGCGTGGCGCACTGGCTCTATGAACACCGGCTGCGCTTTCTCGGCCGCTGGGTCTCACAGTTTGCGCGGCGGCGCACGGGTATCGAGATCCATCCTGCTGCGAAGATCGGCAGGCGGCTCGTCATCGACCACGGCACCGGCATCGTCATCGGCGCGACAACGGAGATCGGCGACGACTGCCTGCTCTATCAGAACGTCACGCTCGGCGGCACGGGCATGACGAGCGGCAAGCGCCACCCGACGCTCGGCAACAACGTCATGGTCGGCAGCGGCGCGAAGGTGCTCGGTCCGTTCATGGTCGGCGATAATGCCCGTATCGCGGCGAACTCCGTTGTGCTGCACGAGGTGCCGCCGGATTCCACCGTCGTCGGCGTGCCCGGCCGTGTCGTTCGGCGCAACGGCGAGAAGCTCGACCATATCCACACGCCAGACCCTGTCCGGCTGGAGCTGGACGCCCTGTATGCGCGTATCGAAAAATTAGAGGAAAAATTGAAGGAGGATCAAGATGTATCTCTATAATTCCCTGAGCCATAAGAAGGAGCTCTTCACCCCCATCGATCCGAAGCTCGTCAAAATGTATACCTGCGGCCCGACGGTCTATCACTTTGCCCACATCGGCAACCTGCGCAGCTATATTATGGAGGACGTGCTCGAGAAGAGTCTGCGCTACATGGGCTATCCCGTCAAGCGCGTTATGAACATCACGGACGTCGGCCATCTGGCCTCGGATGCCGATACCGGCGAGGACAAGATGCTCAAGGGTGCGCGCCGCGAGCATAAGACCGTCATGGAGATCGCAAAGTTCTATACTGATGCGTTCTTCGCTGACTGTGCCAAGCTGAACATCAAGCGGCCGGATGTTGTGGAGCCTGCCACGAACTGCATCCCGGAATACATCCACATGGTGCAGACCCTGCTGGACAAGGGCTATGCCTATCTTGCGGGCGGCAATGTCTATTTTGACACGTCCAAGCTGGAAAAATACTATGTCTTCAACGACCATAAGGAGGAGGACCTTGCCGTCGGCGTGCGCGAGGGCGTCGAGGAGGATTCCAACAAGCGCAATCAGAATGACTTCGTTCTCTGGTTCACGAAGTCCAAGTTCGAGGATCAGGCCCTCAAGTGGGACTCCCCGTGGGGCGTCGGCTATCCCGGCTGGCATATCGAGTGCTCCTGCATCAGCATCAAGCACCTCGGCGAATATCTGGATATCCACTGCGGCGGCATCGACAATGCCTTCCCGCATCACACGAATGAGATCGCCCAGTCCGAGGCCTACCTCGGCCACAAGTGGTGCAACTACTGGTTCCATGTGCATCATCTGAATACGGAGTCCGGTAAGATGTCCAAGTCGAAGGGCGAATTCCTCACGGTGTCCCTGCTGGAGGAGAAGGGCTATGATCCCATCGTCTACCGCCTGTTCTGCCTGCAGAGCCATTATCGCCGTAACCTTGTGTTCTCGTGGGAGAACCTCGACAACGCGGCACAGACCTACGAAAAGCTCATCGCCCGCATCGCGGCCCTGCACCCGGAGGACGGCGCGGTCGATGCGGAAGCCTTCGAGGCGCTGAAGGAGCGCTTCCTCGGCGCGCTGAACGCCGACCTCAACACGTCGCTTGCCGTGACGGCCGTCTATGATGTGCTCAAGGCCAGGACGAACGATGCCACGAAGCTCGCGGCTCTTGCCAGCTTCGACGAGGTGCTCGGCCTGAACCTGCTCTCCGCGGCAGAGAAGGCACGCAGCGCCCGGCCGGAGGAGGAGCACGACCCGGAGATCGACGCGCTTGTCGCCGCCCGTACCGAAGCAAAGCGCGCAAAGAACTGGCCGGAGGCCGATCGCATCCGCGAAGAGCTGAAGGCACGCGGCATCGAGGTCATCGATACGCCGCAGGGCGCAAAGTGGAAGCGCATCTGATCGAAGGAGATACCATATGAAGCTGATGATCCTGGACGGGAACAGCGTCATCAACCGCGCGTTTTACGGCGTGCGGCCGCTGACGACCCGGGACGGACTTTATACCAATGCGATCTACGGCTTTCTGAATATTCTGGAAAAGGAGCGCAGCGAGGAAAAACCGGACGCGCTGTGCGTGGCCTTTGACCTGCACGCGCCGACGTTCCGCCATCTGCGTTATGACGGCTACAAGGCTACGCGCCACCCCATGCCGGAGGAGCTTGCCATGCAGATGCCGGTCATGAAGCAGGTGCTCGCCGCGATGAGCATCCCGGTCTATGCCTGCGAGGGCTGGGAGGCGGACGATGTGCTCGGCACGGTCGGCCGTCTGTGCGAGGAGGCCGGGTGGGACTGCGTTATCCTGACGGGAGACCGCGACAGCCTGCAGCTCGTCGACGAGCACGTCTCCGTGCGCCTGGTGCACACGCAGGGCGGGCAGACGCGGACGGAGCGCTATACGCCGGACGTCTTCCGCGCGGAATACGGGCTGGAGCCGAAGCGCCTCATCGATCTGAAGGCTCTTATGGGCGACAGCTCGGACAATATCCCGGGTGTAGCGGGCGTCGGGCCGAAGACGGCAAACGACCTGCTGAAGCGCTTCGGTACGCTCGACGGCGTCTATGCCAACCTTTCCCGGGAAAACATGAAGGGAAAGCTGTTTGATAAGCTCGAAAACGGCCGCGAGTCGGCCTACCTTTCCTATGAGCTGGCGACGATCCGCTGCGATGCGCCCATCGACTTCACGCCGGGGAACAATCTCATCCGGCCGCCGAAGCGCCGGGCGCTGTATGACCTGTTCACCACGCTGGAATTCCAGCGCCTCATCGACCGCTACGGCCTGCGCAGCGCCGCTTTGGAGCAGGACGAGTCGGAGGAACCGGCGCAGCCCGTGACAGGCTCCTGCACGCTTCTGGACGTGCAGACCCCGGAGCAGGCGCAGCAGCTGTTATCAGGCGTGACGCTCAGCATTGCTGCCGCAGACGATCTCTCCCTGCTCGTGGCCGCGCCGCACATGGACGGCCCGGACCAGACGGCCTATGTGCTGCGCCGCGAAACGCTCGGAACGGATTTCATGCCGCTGCTGCAGCGCCTGTTTGCGGCGGACGTGCCGAAGACCGTGCACGACAGCAAGCCGCTGCTGCGTGCGCTGCTGGCTCTCGGCGTGGAGCCTGCGGGGATCGTGTTCGACACGGCCGTGGCGGCCTATCTGCTCGATGCGACGCGCGGGGCCTACGCCCTGCCGCAGCTGGCGCAGGACTATCTGCACATCCCGCCTGCGGACGAGGCCTCGCTCCCGCAGGAAAGCGTCCTTGCCATCCGGACGGCCTGCATCGACGGCCTGACGGAGGAGCTCGGCAAGCGCCTGCGCGAGCAGGGCATGCAGCCGCTGTTCGAGAACATCGAGCTGCCGCTGTGCCCGGTGCTGGCGCAGATGGAGCACGACGGCATCCTCGTCGACGCGCAGGCCCTGCATGACTTCGGCGAGATGCTCTCCGAGCGCATCGACGCCTGCGAGAGCCTGATCTTCGGCTATGCCGGAGAGACGTTCAATCTCAATTCCACGCGCCAGCTCGGCGTGTTTCTGTTTGAAACGCTCGGCCTGCCGCCCGTCAAAAAGACGAAGAGCGGCTATTCCACGAATGCCGAGGTACTGGAAAAGCTCCGTGACCGCCATCCGGCCGTGCAGGCCATCATGGACTACCGCATGCTCACGAAGCTGAAGTCCACCTATGCCGACGGCCTGCAGAAGGTCATCGGGCCGGACGGCCGAATCCGCACGACGTTTCAGAACACGGTCACGGCGACGGGCCGCCTTTCCTCCACGGACCCGAACCTGCAGAACATCCCCGTGCGCACGGAGCTCGGCAGCGAAATTCGCCGCATGTTCGTCCCGCGCCCCGGCTGGGTGCTGGTCGACGCGGACTACAGCCAGATCGAGCTGCGCGTGCTGGCGCATATCGCGGACGATACGCGCATGCAGGAGGCGTTCCGCTCCGGCGAGGACTTCCATGCCGTGACGGCTTCGCAGGTGTTCGGCGTGCCGCTGGAATCCGTCACGCCGCTCATGCGCCGCCATGCCAAGGCCGTGAACTTCGGCATCGTCTACGGCATCTCGGAGTTCTCCCTGGCGCAGGACATCGGCGTGTCCCGCGCGGAGGCCAAGGCCTATATCGACAGCTATCTCGAGAAATACAGCGGCGTGCGTGCCTATATGCACGATATCAAGGAGACGGCGCGCGAAAAGGGCTATGTGGAGACGATCTTCGGCCGCCGCCGCGCCATTCCGGAGATCAAAAGCTCGAATTTCAACGTCCGCTCCGGTGCGGAGCGCATCGCGCTCAACACGCCCGTGCAGGGCAGCGCGGCGGACATCATCAAGCTGGCCATGGTGCGCGTGTTCCATGCGCTCGAGGGGCTGCAGGCCCGGCTGCTGCTGCAGGTGCACGATGAGCTGATCGTCGAGTGCCCGCAGGAAGAGGCGCAGCAGGTCATGCAGATCGTCACGAACGAGATGGAGCACGCCGCTGCGCTGCGGGTCCCGCTCGTGGCCGAGGCCAAGCAGGGAGAAAGCTGGTACGCTGCCAAATGATCGAAATTCAGGAAATGACCGCCGCCGATGTGGCGGATATCGCCGCGCTGGAACGTCTGTGCTTCTCCGCGCCTTGGAGCGAAAACTCCATTGCGGAGGAGTTGGATACCGGCTTCAGCCTCTGGCTCGTTGCGCGGCTGGACGGCGCATTTGCGGGCTATGTCGGCGCGCAGCTCGTGCCGCCGGAGGCCGATATGATGAATCTGGCCGTCGTGCCGGAGCTGCGCCGCCGCGGTACGGCACAGGCGCTTCTGCAGGCGCTGCAGGAAAGGCTGGCTGCGCGCGGCATCGGCTCTCTGACGCTGGAGGTCCGTGCCTCCAATCTCCCGGCCCAGCGGCTCTATACCGCAGCGGGCTTTGCCTGCATCGGGCGCAGGCCCAATTACTATCTCGCGCCCCGAGAGGACGCGCTGATCCTCAGAAAGGAGCTCGATCATGCGGATCCTTGCCATTGAATCCTCCTGCGACGAGACTGCCGTTGCCATCGTAGAGGACGGAAGGCGTGTCCTGACGGACTGCATCGCCTCGCAGGTGGCGCTGCACCGTGAATACGGCGGCGTTGTGCCGGAGATCGCCTCGCGCAAGCATATTGAGGCCATCTACGGTCTTGCCGAGCAGGCGCTGGAGAACACCGGCCTGACGCGCGGCGAGCTGGACGCCGTCGCCGTGACCTATGCGCCCGGCCTTATCGGCGCGCTGCTCGTCGGCGTGAATTTTGCCAAGGCGGCTGCACTGGCGCTCGATGTGCCGCTCATTCCGGTCCACCACATCAAGGGCCATATCGCGGCCAACTATCTGGCCTACCCGGACCTGGAGCCGCCGTTTCTGTGCCTTGTCGTTTCCGGTGGGCATACCATGTTCGTCGATGTCGAGGACTATACGAAGCTGCGCATTCTCGGCGGCACGCGCGACGACGCGGCAGGGGAGTGCTTCGACAAGGTCGCGCGGCTGCTCGGCATGCCATACCCCGGCGGCGCGGCCCTTGACCGCGCGGCGCAGGGCGGAGACCCGTCGCGCTATCCCATGCCCCGGCCGCACCTGAGCGGCAATCCGCTAGACCTGTCGTTCTCCGGCCTGAAGACTTCGGCCGTGAATCTCATCCATAACGCCGGGCAGAAGGGCGAGCAGATCGTCATCCCGGACCTCTGCGCCGCCTTCTCGGAGGCTGTGTGTGGTATGCTCGTGCCGCGCGCCATGCTGGCGCTGGAGCAGACGGGGCGGAAAACGCTGGCCGTGGCGGGCGGTGTGGCCGCCAACAGCCGCATCCGCGCTGCGCTGCAGCGGGAGACGGCTGCCCGCGGCGTGCGCCTTTGCATGCCGCCGCTGTCGCTGTGCGGTGACAACGGCGCGATGATCGGCGCGCAGGCGTATTATGAGTATCTCGCTGGCAACATCGCCGACCAGACGCTCAACGCCTATGCCACGCGCTCCATGGAGGGCGAGGCCTTATAAGACCCAAAAAATCAATGCAGGATGTCGATCGGCATCCTGCATTTAAATTTCCTGTTACCTGTCTGTAAATTTTTGTCACAAACGGGGTTATGTCAACTCCGGAACATGGCACTGCTGTGCAGAGGCGTTTTTACAGGCCTGTGCACAACTGCCCGAAATCCCCCGCGAAAGCCCGCTAAATCAGGGATCCTGCTGTGCACAACCTTGTGCAGAATGTGAATAACTCCTGTGGATGGCAGTTTTGCCCTTCATTATTGTCAACTTCCGACGGGATCGGCCTGCGGGCAGAAAAGGAAATGATTCCTGCATTTTTATCTTTCGGCAGGAACGGCAAACGGCTTTCCGGCCAGTACGACCTCGCGCAGGAAACGGAACGTCTCCTTTTCGCCGCGGTCGCGCAGCATGGTCAGCACATAGAGAAGCTCGCGGCGCGTGTCCGGGTGCATCATCGAGCCATCGCGGACCTCCTCGGCGTGGACGAGATAGTTGAGGGCATCGGCGTCCGTGTAGGCGCTGCCGTGGTAAATTTTACAGGCGGCGATGCGGTCCATGACCATCTCCACAAAGAATTTGCGCGGCATCGGCACGGCGCGGTAGACCTTCGTCTTCGGGTCGATGTCCGTCCAGTATTCGTAGTGGTGGCGGTTGCGGCCCTTGTGGTGCATCCATGCGGCGGAGTAGCCGTAGAGCTCGCGCTCATAGGAGTTCGGGCTGCGCGTGCCCTGATAGTATTTTGCGCCGGTCCAGAACTCCGTGGGGGAGTATTTGGACAGGTCGTGCGTCAGGCCGCGCCAGTACAACCCGACGCGGAAGCAGTGACTGCGCACCTTCCAGCGGTGGTGCGTAATGGTACAGAAATGTTTCCATGGATGCATTTGTGATCGTTCCCTTCAGGTTTCTTTTGTCAGCGCGTCCTCCAGCTTCTGCAGGGCGCGTTTTTCGATGCGGCTGACGTAGCTGCGGCTGATGCCGCACTGCACGGCGATCTCCCGCTGTGTCAGCGGCTTGCGGTTGCCCAGCCCGTAGCGCAGCAGAATGATGCGCTGCTCGCGCGGGGTCAGGCAGGTGTTCACGGCGGTGTGGAGCCTGCCGTAGATCTCTTTTTCGGACAGCTGCTCAAACAGATCCTCCTCCGAGCAGATCACGTCCATCAGCGACAGCGCGTTGCCGTCCCGCCCGGTCTCGATGCACTCCGAGAGCGAAACATCCGAGGCGCTCTTCCGCTGCCCGCGGAAGTACATGAGGATTTCATTCGCTATCCTCTCCCAACGGATACATAGGTTGGTCAATGGGCGGCAAATTCGCCTCTCCATCCTCCGCAAAGAGGTAAACATAGGCATTTTTGCCGTCCCAGACCACCTTTTTGACGATGGTGCGCAGCAGACGGCGTTTTTCCTCCAGCGTGGCAGAATCCACCGCGCTGGCGAAGGATTCGATCATTTCCTGATGGAAGGCAAACTCCTGATGGAGCATTCGGCTCTGTTCAGTCAGGGCTTCCAGCTCAGCAAGGCGCAGCCGCTGCGTCTCGCTCTCCTGATGGAGCGCGTCGATCTGCTCCATGACGTACTTCGCGGAGGTCTCGCTGGCAACGGACAGGGACTCCACCAACCGCTTGATGCGGTCCTCCGTTTCGGCGTGTTTTTCCCGGAGCAGCGCCAGCTCTGCGTCGTAGCCCTCCTTGCTGCCGCTGATGACCTTTTTGGTCTGCGCCAGCAGCCGGGTAAGGGTCTCCTTGTCGGCGGACAGCTTGCGGATCTCTTCGATGATCTTGGCGTCCAGCGTGTTGCCGTTGCAGTTTTTCATAGAGCAGACTGTACCGTGGCTGCGCTCCTTGGTGGAGCACATGTAGGTGTAGATCAGCTCACCGTCCGCTGTGCGGCGGTTGGTCAGCTTCGGGCGCATATAGTCGCCGCATTCGCCGCAGCGCAGCAGCCCGGACAGCAGCGCCACGTTGCTGCGGGGTCTGCGGTAGCTCTTGGATTTGTTGACATCCAGCATGGCCTGCACCCGCACCCAGTCGCTGCCCGCGATGATGCCGGGATGCTTACCCACCGCCACGATCCATTCCTCCATCGGACGGATCTGGTTTGCCTTGCCAGGGCGCTGGAGCGTGCGGTTGTACGCCATGATACCGTGCTCGCCGTCGAATTCTGCGCGCTCGGCAAACAGGTCAACATTGTTCTCTTTCAGATACTGATACGCCGTGTCGTCGGCGATCATATAGACTGGATTGGTCAGAATGCCCCGGATGGCAAAGCGCGTGAACTGCTTTCCGCGCTTCGTGACACAGCGGTGCTCCAACAGGTACTGGTCGGTCTTGCTGAGAGAGCCGGTCTCCATGAATACGGAGAAAATTGTTTTGACCAGCTGGATTTCCTCCGGAATGGGCTTCAGCTTGTAGGCCTTGCGCTCCTTGCCGTCCACCGTTATCTTGGATTCACTCTCTGAAGCGTAGCCGGTGGGCGTGGTACCGCCCAGCCAGCGCCCGGTCTTGGACAGCTCATGCATATTATCCCGGATGCGCTCGGCGATGGTCTCCCGCTCCAGCTGGGAGAACACGGACGCAATGTACATCATGGCGCGGCCCATGGGGGAGGACGTGTCGAACTGCTCACGGATGGAAATGAAGTCAATGTGCCGGTCGCCCAAGTCCTCAATGAGCTTGGCAAAGTCGCCGATGTTGCGGCTGATACGGTCGAGACGGTAAACCACGATGGCGGCAAAGGCGATTTTCTGGGAGTCCTTCATCATTTTCTTGAACTGCGGGCGCTCCAGATTGCCGCCGGAAAAGCCCTCGTCCTCGTAGACCAGCACGTTTTCCGCCGCATCCTCGCCAAAGTGCATGGCGATGTACTGGCGGCACAGCTCGATCTGGTTCTCGATGCTCTCGCCCTTGCCGGTGAATTTGGACTTGCGGGAGTAGATAACGTATTGCTTCGGCGTATCTTTCGTTTTCATGGCGGCACCTCGCGTTATTCGTTAGGTTGGTAGATATATTATAACGGATTGGAATCCATTTGAAAAGGTACCCAAGGGAAGAATCTGAAAAAATGTTGGATTTCAGGGCATCGCTCATGCCATTTGATAAAATAATTGATGGAATGAGCGATGGAAAACCGCCGCCCCGATTTTTCGTTCGGGACGGCGGCTCTGTTATACAAGGCTTCTCAGATATTCTTCCACATTCTGATACTGAATGCCGTCTATCACTTGGTTTTCCCCCCGGTAGAGGACAAACTTTCCAGTAATCGGGCCGTAGCGGTGCTCGGTCTGGGTGCATTTTTGCTCGTCGATCAGATGGCGGTACTGCTGCGACGCAGCTTCCTCGCTGTGCTTGATCTCGAAAATCCGGCAGGAGCCTGCATCCGGGTCAAACACCACCATGTCAAATTCGCCCACGGGGAATTGCAGGACAAATACCTGCTTCTTGGGGTTTGCCAGCTTGGTTTCCAGCAGGACAATGTCCTCCAGCATCCGCCCCTTGATCTCGGTCAGGACGCGCTGCTGCACGGCGGTACGCTCCGAAAGAGACAGGGCGCTGAACGTCTCATCCAGCAGCAGGCTGCGGATCAGCGCATCCGCCTGCGCATAGCGGAGACCTGGCTGTGCGATCACCGTGCGGCCGGATTTCGTGCTGACATCCGGCAGATGCAGCACATCGATCTCCCGCGTTAAGTCCAGCAAGTCCAGATACTCCTTGATCTCCGCCGCGTGAACATCGTCCAGCGCTACGGTCTGCTCCGCCTTGTTGCGGATCTCCAGCAGCTTCCGCAGGCTGTCGGTGACAAGCGCAAGGTCGATGCGGTCGAGGATGTCCGTCGGGTTCTTCCGATCCCGGCGCAGATTGCTGGCGGAAATACCAAGGTCGTGGGACTTCCAATCCTGCGACAACACCTCCAGCGTGAAGCGGTGGTTGATGTCCTCCACCACCCGGTTGATGGCGCTGGTCAGCTCGCCCTTCTCGTATAAATCCCGCAGATGGCGGAAGTGCCCCTCGTACTGATAGCAGCGCAGGGAGTGCTGGATGTTGCGGGCAATGGCGGTGTCCACATATTCGTCGGTGCTTTCCTTGCTGGCAAAGGTGGAGGTCTCGTTGTAGTGAACGCCGCCGAGACTCATGGTACCGCCGTAGCGGATATACTCGTCGATGCCGCGAACGCCGAGGACAGCTTCAAACTCGCGGTAAGGGATGAATGTGGTGTGCAGCAGAACGCAGCGGTCGTAAAGCTGCTGGTCCTCGGTAAAGAGAAAGCCCAGCGAGTCCGTGCCGGAGAGCACGATCTTCATACCGCAAGCAGCGAACACATCAGAAAACAGCGCCGCGCCCTCGATAAAATCCTCCATCAGCGTCACTTCGTCGAGGAACACATAGCGAAAGCCCTGCGTTTCCAACTGCTTGAGGTCGCGGTTTACATCTGCCAGTGTGTCTTTTGCAGTGATCTGAATGAACGCTGCCTTGGCAAGCTGCATGTCGCTCATCTCCGCGAAAATCTGGCGGATCATAGTGGTTTTCCCCGTCCGGCGCAGGCCGTAGAGGATGAATACCTTGTCCTGCGGCTCGCCGTAGACAAAGTCGTGCAGCTGCCGGAAGCACTCGCGCCTGCGATAGCCGCGAACAGATGCCGCAAAGGAACGCAGCGCCTCGCCGGTGCGGACATTGGTGGTAAACGCAGAAAGGTTCGCAGATTTCGCCTTGGGCAGCTGCTTTTTCAGCGCTTTCAGCTCCTGCTCCAGTTCCTTCCGCCGCTCGATCTGAGCGCGGAAGCTCTCCAGTTCATCCGCAGGAATATACTTCTCCCGCCGCTTCTTGTTCTCCGTCCAACGGTGGTAGAAATACTCCTTACCGTTGACGGTTTTCTTCGTAACAGAGCCAGCGGGCAAATCAGAAATCTGCTGTTCCAGCTCTGCCGCACGGGTTTGCATTTCGGATAAGTCCATAGCGCACCTCCTGTTCATCGGTGGTATTCTATGCAGAATTATACCCCATTATACCCTCAAAATCAAGGGTATAACGGGGTATAATTGCTTTTATTTAGGTTGCTTAGTCGCTGATACTATAACGGTATACTATTATCTAACTACTTGATAATATTTACGGGTATCGGCTCACAATTTCTGCAAACGCCGCAACAATTTTCTAATATTTGTCTCCGCTTTGTGCTTTTTACTGGTCTTCAAACACAATATCGCTATCATCCATCAGCGATAGCTGTACTGCTCCATCACCCATCTGATCTTTCTTTCCGTTGTATTTAATCAAGTAGTAAGGCAATATTTCTCGAAATTGTTCAGGACAAGGTGTTTGCTTCAACTCCGCTACTGTATGTGAAGTGAACTCCATAAGTTCCTTCTTTTGCTCGTCACTCATCGCTTGATACAGTTTCTTCCATGTTGCTGTTGTTCCATTTTCCTCAAAGTGGTGACGAAACATGATCAATTCACGAGGCATCGCCAGCAATTCGAAGTACTCTTCGAGCGTATTCCCGAAAGCCTTATAAAAAAAGTCAGATCCAGCAGCAACCACACCTTTAGTCACCTGGAGAATCGCGGAAATTGCTCTGATAGATTTCTTCGTCCAATTGACGCCAATGTAAGACCGATCTGTTCGGTTAATTGGCGAATACTTCATCGGAAATGAGAAAATCTGAATACCAAGTTCTCTGTTCAGCTCAATATTTATCTTCAACCGCTCATAGAGATCCTCGGGCTTATCCTTGTAATTAAAAAGAATATAGTTGGAAATCTCTTTAATTCCATGCCTGTGCGCAGTCCGGACGGCAGCACAGTAAGTGTCTTTCAGCTTTATATCATCAAACGCAATTCGCAGGGGCTTAATGGCAAGACGAGCAAGCTGAGTCATATTATCATCGTTAATCTTTCTGCCATCTACCCCTTGATTGAAGTCTAAATAACGAGCTTTCGGAGTCTTGCTGCGGTACTTTTCGACAATAGGGGACAGTTCATCCTCGTGTTCAAGCATATATCCAGCGTAATCCTCCGCATCTTCTGCCCCGATGACAATCTGAAGAAATGTATCGAGTTTTTCTGGAGATTTTATGCGCTTTTTGAACTTGTCCAAATATGCTATCATTTTTTTGTCCAAAAACTCAGCTCGGTCGCCGTTGTGATAGCGCATCATCACAATATTGTAGGTACCCGGATCTACATATTTTGCGTCGCGCCCGAACCCTGCGGCACACAAATCATCGACCAATGACTCAAGATTAGGTGTATTCAGCACGTTATTGTCCAGCAAAAGAAGATGCTGCTTAGGACCATATTTCTGATCAATTACTTTGATTTGCTCAACGATGTTGTTTGTAACATGAAAGTTTGGCTCTAAAATCGGAACCGCACAAAAAGAGCAATGATTGGGACACCCGCGCGTTGTATAAGCAAAATAGTTATCTCCTGCCGGGTATTTATAATTGACATCTTCTAAGATATCATAGTCCAGAGGAAGCTGATCCACATTGATGTCATTATTGTCCCCTACAACAGAAGTATCCGTAAATAATCCTGTCAAAATATGAGAGCGGTCAATGCCAGTCGCCTCAACAATACTCTCTGGCATGAGAGACGCCATAATGCCGCCGACATATAATGAGCTAACATCATCAACGAGCCGCATATAATGCAGAATCGTTTCTGCGGAAATTGAAAAGTCAAATGTGAATAGTGTGGTTATATATATTCTGTCCCAAACCGCAGCATCAACGTTCGGATCCACTCCCTTGACAAAGCGCACTTCATCACCGAGCATCTTATGATAGGTGCTTATTTTCATCAATCCCATTGGTGGGTATTTGTTCTTGTAATTCGGTTCTACTAATAGTACTCTCATTTTTTCTTCACGCTCAGTTCCAACTTTATCTTCTCACGCAGCGCCTCTGCTGTTTGGGGTTCACTTGCAAAGTAGGAATCTATTATAGAGATAATGCGCTGATACAGCTTTCGTTCATCACGGCTATACGAAGAAGGCAAATCGTTTTTCGTTGCATATCCTGCATTTACAATCTTTGTGTTTAATGCAGTCACTTTTTTTGTCGCGGCTTCTGTCTGAGAAAGGGCTTTTTCTACAGTCTCTTTACGCTCGTCATCAAAGGTACCACGCTCCATTGCTTTACGAACTGTTTTTTCTTCTTTTTCGCGTGTGCGAGCGATCTTTTCAAGTCGTTCAGCAATCTGTTCTCTTTTTTCATCGGAGGTAATTGCGCCAGAGTCGATTTTTCCCTCTAATTCCTTCTGCTCTTCGTTGAGCTTTGTTAAGTTACGAAGCGCAGAAGTCGCCTCTGATGTTCCTCGACGGTATTTCCTGTTAATCGTTCCCGCCAATTCGGAAAGCGATTTTCTCATCTCATTATAAGCTGTGCTTGGTTCAAAATCGTCTCTCTGAGAATTGGGAACCAACTCATCATGAAGCACATGGATTTCCCCTGCAAACATTCTGTTTGCATTGTGTCCTTCAGATGGGAAGAAGTTCGCAAAAGTGGTTCCATTGCCAACAAGAATGTTACCCTTTCGAAAACGGATACCCTGAACAGATTCATCAGAGATAACACCAGAAAAATCCGTAATAGCCAACCACCCTATATACAGCGGTTTGCCGTCAGATGCCTCTTTGTAGATGAATTCAACATCACGAACAAAGTCTTTTGTTTTAGTGCGTCCCTGTTTTCCCGTTGACAAACTACGGGAATATAATTTGTAAATCGGCTTTTTACGTGCGCCCCGGAGAATTTTGTAGCAGGTGATCGGAAAGCCCTTTTCAGAGAAATGATCCCGGATTTTGCGTGCCTGAGGAAATTGTTGACTATCAAAATCAATTGGTGCCGTCTCAGAAAGATAGCGAATAACGTCATCTTCGTCAAGCAGTCCAGATTCCTGAGGGACGCCAAGCAACCGCACTTCGAAATAATGCTCATTACTGTCTTCTGGCTGCTCTTCAAAAGTACTGATGGCTTTGAAGGTTTCCATGATGTCGGATGTCTCATTGTTCGGCTTTTGGAGCAACTGCTGCATTCGAACGCAGTCACAAGTCATAATAGTTTTTGTGGCGTCTCCAATGGCAGTGGTGACAAATTGCACTTTTTCTGCATATGCAAGTCCGCCTAAACGTCCGATACCCCGAAAGCCACGTTCGGTTATGCCATCTTTATCAGAGGCACCAACGTTCATCAGTTTTATTCTTGCGATATCCAATGGTATTCCAAGACCATTGTCTCTAATGATGATGCTGCGTCCTTTTTCGTCAATAGAGATATGTATCGCAGCATCGGCGGATTGCAGAATTCCCGCCTCTATAGCTTTGTCGATGGAGTCAGAAGAATTCTGAATGTACTCGCGGTAGATGTGCATCGGATTCGAATACATTCCTCTTGTTAATATTTCCAGGAGGAACTTTCCGGCAACTGGCTCATTCATTATTTGCTACCTCCTTGATTATAGGACGGAAACGGGAATTGGATTTTTAGCAAGGTTTTGAACACAGGATGATGAACAATCAGGTCTCCTTTTTTCAAGCGCGTCATCATATTAGCATAAACTGACGGAACGAACTTGTAATCAGGTCGGGATACCTCTATTGCGTTGGTACGTCCATAGATGTTTGTACCGCAGTTTCCTTTGATGCGGTCGTGAATTGCGCTTCTAAACTGCTCCGCAGAAAAGAGGATCACACCTTCGGAGCGACCTCTTTCCGTAATATCCAACAAGTTGGCAAGCAGAGGAGAATTCTTGCTTGATGTGGAAGGCGCATACTTATTCAGTTCGTCAACAAAAATGATGATTCTCTTCGGAATCGGTTTTTTACTGGTACGTTCATCCTCAAAATCGCCGTGCTTTAGTGAATATACGGATCGTATAATATCACCGAACACAAGACATTGAAGTTGCTCGGTAAGCCCAGCAATGTCAACAACCTTCATCTCACCGCCATTTATATTCATAATCTCATCAGAGAGATATACTTGATGTTGTTCTTTCTTGCTCGATTTCGCGTTAACAAAAATATCGTCGTTAATCGAGTTGTTTATAAGACGCCGGAAGCGCTGCCACGACTGAATCAAAATGCTGGATTTGTCCTTTTTGTCGCTTCCTTTGCTGCAAAATTCCTTCAAGACTTCTTTGAAGTTTGCCCAGCTCAAATCTCCTTTGAACTCCGAACCATAATCAATATAATTCAAAATAGATTCGATGGTATAGTTGGGGTCATCTACATTAGAAAACAGCATATCAACTTTACTGATATCGTGTTCAAACGTATAGATGAAATTTGCAGCCTGACCTCCATTAAATTGCTCAGTTAAATCTTCGACTGGCAGTGCGGTATTCGCATAGAGCTTGTCCTTTTGCTGACGGTATGGGTATAGATATTTTACATTTTCAAATGGCGTACACGGCACACCAAGGTCATCCCAATCTTTGCGCTGTGCATTCGTAATCTTTTCGTTTGGCTGATGAACATGGAGCAAATCGTCACCCTTAACATTCATCACAATGATTGCAACATCGTCCTTACATTTATGTTGAATCGCTTTCAGCAGGAACATGACATAGCTGGTCTTTGTTGCCAAGCCAGAAATGCCAGAAATATTCATATGCGCGCCTTCCGGACCGATAAGAAAATCTCCATTAAACTTAATTGGCACAGAAACGTTATTTCCGGCTTTCATAAGTCCAGCAGGAATAGCCGACTTCTCATCAATATTGTCAAGCCCAAGTGCTACCTGAATATCATCCTCATTTGCCGTATATACTGCAGAGCCCTCGAAAACTGGCATAAAGTTTTCTTTGGTATTATGGATGACCGAAACCTTGGCATAAGAAAGAGACAACCGGTGCGTCATGGGAGCTATATCTACGTTTCCAAAATCCGAGGAAACATAGTTGCTGATGTGTCCCGTACCATCTGTAATGTGAAAGATATCTTGAACGACGCCATATGTGATAGAGTCATCCGTTTTGTTCTGAACAAGGACAATATCAAATGGACTTAAAATTGTATCATCGGACATCCAAAATTGAAATTCATCGCAGGATGAAGGATTCTTTTCGGTGGCAGATACTTTGCCGATCAACTTTCTTGTACTCATATTCCGTCTCCTTATTACTTGAAATCTCGCTTGAAATTATTGATAAAAACCAAATCGCTCTCAAACGTAGATTTGATAAGTGTTTCGGTCAAATATACGGGGTATAGATGACTCGCCCAACGTTCATCTCGCCCATAGCAAGTTGGCGAACACTCATTGAGCAATGACAGAGAAATTGTGTCAATGATATCCGTTGGGATTCCGCTGTCATAATAGTCTTCCAATGCCATCTTCTCGATTTTTATAATTCCTTCAAGAGGATTAGATACTCTGTTTTTGGGGCGTATTCTTAGATACCATACTCCAAATCGTCTGCCGCGGTCATTTTCCTTCATAAACACAGGAGTACGCTCTCCATATTCAAGTTTCAAAAGCTCTGCTCCAATCTGCGTTCCACCCCGTTTGGACTTACCCGATGCAGGGAGCATGGGATTAAAGCTCTTTGATACACCAATTACATTGTAGAACAGATCGGAAAATTCTGCTTTTCCAGTGTCTTGCCGCAAAAATTGAAGTGGACCGTCCACTATAAGCATACGATCTGTATCCAGCGAGCCAGACTTCACCATGTTTGACAAGATCTCAATTTCCATATCGTGCATCATGGAATTGGCTTTGGCAATTGCGGCATTAACAGGAATATTGTGCTTTTCTGATTCGAATCGGTAACTGACCACTTCAAGAAACATTTCTTTTGCAACCGCAGTTCGCATGAGTCGCTGCTGTATTTCTTTGAAGTCCACCGTATTGATCTTATCACTCAAGAGCAGCAGATTTTTTCGTAGTATTGTCTGATGAGAATGAAGCTTTTTTGCACCGTCCCTTTCAGTGCAGCCAGCCCGGATTTGGGCGATGACAACCGGATAAATCTTCTTGCCACCATCAATTACAATATCACCAATTTTGTATGTCCGACGAGAACCGTCCATAAAGAATGAAAAATTTGAAAAAGTACGATCCTCAGCAAATAGATCATACGGTCTGATCTTTTTAGACTTGTCAGTCTCAAACGGTTCTCCGATTACTTTAATTTCATCGCCCTCATCTTGGTACGGTTCCTGATAATAGTGGTCGAGATCAAGGCTTTCATTCTGATAAAGTGCGACGCCGCATTTGTCAAATATATTTTTCAAAGTAGCCATGATAACCCTCCATGTGATAACCATTATTACAAAGCCCTATTATGTATCGAGCTGACATTGGCGCCTATTTGAACCCACTAGGGGTAAATTGTGTCCTATTTTCGAGTCCGGGTCGCTGAAAATAACTACCCGACCAAAGTCCTCACCACATCTATAATCTGCTCGTAGGTAATATCCTGCGCGTAAGCGAACTGCTTACGGTATTTATCCCACATGGCGCGGAGTTCTGGGCTTTCCTCGATGTTGTGCAGTATTTCAGGGACATCTGTGATCTGCTCCGCAGTGCCGCGATGCTTGGCTGTTGCACTCAGCGCCTCAGCAAACACGGCTTTATCAAATTTCTGTGTTGTGGTCAGTATGTAGGCATCATAGAAATCTCTGGGGCGGGTATTGAACACACCACGCTGCAGGATGGTTTCCACCTTTTCTGCCATGACTGTTTCAATGTTATACGCCCACAGCTCATAGGACTTTTCATCATCAAAAATCTCGGAGAAGTTGTACTGCACCGCATGAGGTGTGATGGCATCACCGGTGGACACATCAATACTCATCGGGGTCAGAAGTGTGTCGAACCTGGCGTTCAGCATGACGCGGTAGCCGCCGTAAATATCATCCTCCCGGATGGGAGAGATGGTTCCAATCTCGAATACCACGCCATCGTCCAAAGAAATGGCGCAGACCTGCTCCAACGCACTGCGGATCGCATCCGGTGTGAGGGGCAGGTTTTTCAATGTGGTGTCCAAGTCCATCGTAGCCCGGTTGTCCAGACCGACGATGGCCGCCACCAGCATACCGCCCTTCAGAACGAACTTCTCTTTATACGCTGAAGCAGAAAGGCGTACAAGCAGCCGCTCAAACATATAGTTCTGCAAGATCACCTGAGCCGGGATGTTTTTCTTCTTGGCAATGTTGCGGATCTTTGCTTTCAGGCTCATTGCTTTGCTCACAGAAGCACCTCCAAGTATTGACGCAGGATGTTCGCCACACGCATCTTCTTCGCGTAAGAATTGAGCTTGTTCAAATCCTTCTTGGGATTGGCAGCGTACAGTTTCAGCGCCGCCAAAAAGGTTTCCGTTCCGAGCTTATTACGGCTGCGGATCACATCGCAAACGGTGCGTTCCAGATCGTAGCAGGGAACGAGATTACCGGCAGGCGTTTTCAGCTCGGTCTTGCCGAGATCAAACAGCTCCGGCTTGATGTAGTACACTTTACACTCTGCTTTGATTGCTGCAGAAGGGATGCATCCGGACGGTGCAGTGATTGTGTGTTCAAAAGGTGTTCTGTCCGAAATACCATGTAAGAACAGAGCTGTTTCATGAGAGAATATGATTTGTGTTGAACGCTTGCTTATCGACAGCAGTTCATCCTCCATATCATCGGGAAGGATGTACTGTCCCTTTACAATGCGATGGATTCTATCTTCTTTGCACAGCTTGTAGAGCATAGCTTTTGAGATGCCATGCTGCGCTGCGATTTTTGTTTCAATGATACCGCCATGCTCCTTGGCAATGGCAGCGAGTTCAGCAATATAATCCATTCAAACACCTCGTTGCAATAACTCAATAATATTATACTCAGAATTACGATCACAGTCAATACGTCTTCAAGGACATTCGGAAAATATTCACAATTAAATTATGACGATAATCAACACAGAGTAAAGGGTTTGGGATACTCCCAACAAACAAAAATTTCCGGTGTGTACGGACAGCGGCTGTGCTTGCTATTCTCTCAAATCCCAGTTTTCTCTGTCCCAACGCCGCTCTTTCTCTCCGCCGAAATCTGTGCTATACTGTAAGAAAATCAGCGGAAGGAGGGCTTATTCATGGCGCTCAAACGGGTATTTGCCGGGTTTTACAAGCGATACGACGGAAAGCCCATCTTCGTTGTCCGGGTGCTCAAGGACATCGACACCGGCG
>OFMI01000398.1_pt1 | contig 38598 bp, 52 predicted proteins | sample 1541741 | NCBI WGS metagenome assembly OFMI01 (sample SAMN04209219, study PRJEB22552) | human gut metagenome | biome: gut; material: feces | host: Homo sapiens | place: USA: Oklahoma | reverse complement strand
CTCTGAGGTATTTTCAATTTTCAACATCCACATTTTTTATTATACAGGAAGCTCCCTTTAAACGAATTCCACGATATAATTACATACCATGGCATCTTCATGATAATAGATTATCTCATCATTTCTCAAAGCGCTGCCTGCATGTGCATGAACACAGTTGTATCCCCGCATAGTCAACGTTCTTTGCGTATAGTTGCCGGATGTATAAACATCCAAAGGATTGCCATATGCGGTTGCATACAATCCCATGAAGCCCGTGTCTGCATTTCCATTTGCCCAGGAAGTCCCATAATAACTGGTGTAGTTCCAACTTTTCATGGAAGACGGAGCGAAATAGACACCCTTTCCGAACATCTTACCTGTGATTTTGGCGTTCGGATTTAATACCAGACCGTTTTTAAGAATACTGAACCAATTTTCATTTCTGGACCCATGCCAGAGCTGTTTCACTTTCTTGATTTGATTTTTCTTTAGATAGTTATCAAATCGTTTCTGCTGCTCTTTTGGAATAACGCGGTAGATTTCTTTTACTTTTCCTTTCAAAGAATCGGAAAGCAGAGATAGAACCTGCTGTTTCTGTTTATCTGTCGCGATATAGACCTCGATTCCAAGGGAGCTGAAATCTACTCCATCTGCACCTAAGAATCCCTTATTCGCAACCGCTTCCATGGCAGCAATCAGATTTTCTTCCCTTGCCATAATATCAGGAAAATCAGCTGTTGTCTGAGCGAGCAGGTCCTTTACATGCCGGCATTTATGTGGACATACGGTAAGCAGATTCAAAAGCTGTGCATTAAACCCTTTTACGGTTTTTCGTTTTCCCATTTCATTCAGGAAACGTCTGCTCTGCTTTACCTGAGCCTCCGTAACATGTACATTGGTTAATCGTTGGTCTACTACATGATGCGCGTAATCCTTTAATCTCTGGTATAACTGCGCGGATACCGGATTCACCTTGCCGCTGGATTTTTTTACAATCTTTTTAGTATCTGGCTTTATTTCTGGAGACTCCAGATACGTTTTCGTTTTATCCTCATAACACTTGCTGAGTTTTTCGTAATAACGAATCCAATACAAGTGGCTAGGATAAGGCTTTGTCAAATCCTTCACGCCACAACGCTCACCGCGTTCTGAACCCTGACGCCCATAAGTGGCGTCAAGCCCATTTGGTCCCGGTTTCATGTGATAAAACTTATTGTTGTTTGACTCTGGATTCACACATACCAGATAGACCGGTTTGTAAATGCTTGAAGGCAATCCATATATGGAATTTCTTACTTCCTTTACATACATGGATGGTCTTCTGATGCCGTCTTTTACAAATGTACCTCTGCCTCCGACACTAAATGTAGCGTCCCCATAAGGCGTACTAACTTGCAGTTTGTTCGGAATTGCCATATCTACCAGATTTTGTGCCACTTCTTTATAAAGCGCGCTTTCGTTTTCCTCAACTTCTGTAGAATAGGAATTTTCATTCCATGAAATGTTAATTTTCAATTTGTTATCCTCCTGTATAGAAATTGAATCTTTTGACTATAAAATTTTCCTCCCTTTCGTCAGTGATTTAGATTCTATACATAGAATGGAAGATAAAATTGCAAATAAAAAAGAGCCTGAATAAAGGCTCTTTTTCTCCTGAATATTCAATTTGTTATTCTAATTTGCGTGCTTCAATGTAACGAAAGGTTGGACGTTCCGCATGTTTTCTCTTTGCATTTTCTTCATTCCTGTAACACCCTACAAGCACATCCGTCTGTTCTCCATATTCAAATACAAGAAAAATTTTTACCTTTTCCATAGTCTTTTCTCCTTATTAGCAGAAACCATAAACCTGACCTACAGGTCTTGCGACATAATGCACTATCCCACCACTAGAACGGGAAAAACCTTATATTTTCCATTATTCTTTTTGTGACTCTTTCGAATACATTTCAGCAGATTCTTTATCCGGAAAGGCGTATTGAATATAGTCTGTATAACTAACTTCCAGCTCTTCTTCTCTCTCTTCTCCTCCATCTAATATTTTCAGCTGAATGTCCTTACAAAGATAATTATTTTTGTCGCGGTATATTTTTATGCCCTGAACATGCACTTTGGTAACTTCCCGTGTATCTTTTTCCGGAACGTATACACAAAAATACAAAGTCGTTCCGACTGTTGATTCTACTTGAAGAAGTGACTCCACTATATCATACTCATTACAATATTTCTCATATAAAACAGACACTAAGTCGTTTATCTTACAGATGGCATTTTGTACACCGTCCCTATATTTCAGAAACTCATTTTTAGTTAATCCGCTGATAAGCGAAGTCTTCATAGCAAACATATTAATATGCTCTTCAATTTGTCTTCTATTTTTTTGTTCTTTAATTGGCAATTCTATTTTCATATGTATGTCCTCACATCTTCTCTTTCGGTACATAAACTGTATAAGATTCCGGTTTTGTTTCTTCGAGAATCAGCCAAAGCCATAATTTCCGTTTCTTATCCTTTACCGGCCGTTCCTTATGCAATTCTACCTTTGCTTTTCCGCCTGTCGGTACAAATGTCACCGTATCTTCAGATAGTTCTATTGTTTCCGTGTAGTCTTCCTTCTCTACATAAATCACCGCATTTCCGATAGCCAATGCAGTAAAAATGCTACTATTGCAAGGATAATGCAAATGCCCGTGCGTTTACCTTCTTGTACAACAGGCACATGGCGATAAATGTAAGAATCAGGACAATGATTGATATAATGATATAAAGCATTCAAATCCCCTTATTTCACTGCCAGATATCTTGTGACGTAACCATCTACTCTTTCCCGGAACATACATGCGATATCACGGACATCTGCATCGCAATTATTATCCGCAGCAGTGTGGATTTCTCTTTGTAGCTCTAAATTTCGTTATCGCTTAATCCGACATAATAGTTGTTGACCATTTTTGCTATTTTGGATAGGTGTGGGGTTGAAATTGGAATAGTTCCAAGTTCGACATTTCTTCCTTTCATCTAATTATCCTCCTTTTTTCAAATTGAACATACAGTATTTTTCATTCTCCTCCATTCATCTGTATAATTTGTTCTAACAGTAGAATGGGAAATAAACTGCAAATTAAAATACCGCAAGATAATCCTGCGGTATCTGTTTGAGCTGTATTTAGTTTTTCTTTGCTTTTTCAAGCTCTTCAGCCGTCACTCCGATATTCAGAATCAGAATGATATCATCAGACACCCCACTCTGAATTAAGTTCCGGATAAATGACAGTCGTTCTTCCGCACGACCTTCCGCACGACCTTCCGCACGACCTTCCGCACGACCTTCCGCACGACCTTCTTTGCGCGCTTGTTTCTTAGCGTCTTCAATCGTTACTGATAAAAACGTGTACTCACTCCTCCATTCTTCATGGAGCATTGCCTTGTTGACTTCATCCTGAATTAGTTTTCCGATGCCGTCATGCAGGACTTCTCCACGCAAAAGAGAAAAGAAACTAGGAATATCCTTCTCTGGTTCTCCGTTTTCGTCCAATATCGGATAATCATGGAAATTTCCAAACGGATTGATAAAGATGATTGTGCTGCCGTCCTGCAGCTGTAAATCCGGTGTTGTAGTTTCCCGGTATTTGAATTCGTATTTTGCCCGGCTTTCTTTAAAAGGGTCAAACATACACAGGAAAATGATATATGAATTTGGCAATTCATCATAATCGCATCCCGCTTCCATAGAATTCAAATCCATTACACTTTGGTAATACCTCGCACGTCGGTTCGCGTTTCCAAGATTAGCATTCAGCATTTCCACGTTGTACATGGTTCCTTCATCATCCTCAAAATACACATCCATTCGGATACCCTTGTTCTCATATGCAAGGTCCATGGTTTTCTGCGTTTCGTGATACTTGATTTTGGAAATTTTCTTGCCGATACAGATTTCTGCGACACGTTTGCACATTTCCGGATTTGCCCTCATCGTTTTCACAAACATGAAGTCATCGGTAAACTTGAGTTCATCGAAAGATTTTCTTTTTAACATTGTTGCTTTCCTCGCTTTCTAAGTTATTTTTATAAATAAACAGGGAAAGCCCAATGCCGTCCCTGAATATTTCATACATCAGGGACACAGCCCAATATTCTATTCTTCCATTTCTTCGTTAATTTAGTAGTCATATATAGTATGACAAATCTCTGTACATATATTATAACAGAACCGAAAGAAAAGAAAAACCCGAAAGCATCTGCTCTCAGGTTTTAAACATCACTTTTTTGTTTCAAATTCTTTTGGCATGCTGGATTCCTGCCCTATTTTTATTTGAGCATTCATTGGAATATTGCATTTTTCAAGAAATTCTTTCACCCCTATCCTCGGCACTTCCTGCCTTGGACCAACGAATGAACCATCAATTATTTTCACTGATATCCTCCTTGAATAATTCTGTTTTTACACGAACGCCCAAATATTCTTCTGTACTATGCATACAAGATGGGCAAGGGTTGTGTTGGATATCAACATCTTCTAAAACACCTTTCTCGCATAAAGATTTTAATGTTCGCAGGTTTATTTTTATTGGATTGAAGCCATACTCAAAGGCTGCATTAAAGTATCTGCTTCCTTTTTTATGGAAAACAAAGCAGTATCCATATCTGTCATTCACAAATCGGATAAATACTTCATCTGCAACAGGTCCATGCTCCAGCTCAATAGCTTTATCTATAATCTCTTTCTGTTTTGGAGTCAATTTCATAGTATCCTTCCTATTCTATCATAGTGATTGCGATTTTCTTTTTGTTAGCAAATACCTTCTCCCACATTTCTTTGCATTTATCCGTATCACAAATACTTTCAAACGGACATTCATCGCACTGGATACGCTCTTCTATGTATGCAACGATTTTTCTGATATTTTCAGCTGACATTGTGTATTCCCCTTTTCTCATTTAATCTTGATATATCTTCCGGTTCCAGATTGGAGATAAACGTTCGGTATTGGATACCAAAAGACCTCAGTTTTTCACAGTCCACTCCGAACCGTTCTCCCAAATTTTGAAAATTACTCTGCTTTTTTGTAGGACAAAATTCTGCGTTTAACAGATATCCGTATCCATCTACTCCAGTCCCTGCAAATTTTGGGTGCTTTACGAGAACATCCTCTCTCGTAACACAAAGAGGTGGTTTTAAAAGCCAAACCTCTCCTGTATACTTCACATCCGGAACCTCTTCCTTTGTAGGCATATAAACCTCTCTCTCAGTTTCCAGTTTATACACATGTAAGACAACAGGAAGACCTAATGCCTGCATATTCTGGATGACTTTGGAAGATTGCGGGATAGAACAGACTGCACCTGATAAAGTGGATGCAGCACAAATCCTCGGTGTCACCACATCTTCAGATTCGGCTCTTTGCTGTGGAATACGGGGAACAAAGTTTGTTTCAACCACATCAAATGAACAATGATAATACTGCATAACCCCACCTACATTTTCAATTCAATCAGGTATTGAATCGTTGTCTGCTGTTCTCCATAAATAATGATTTCATCATTTAAAAGGTCAGCTCCTGCATGGGCATAAAGCGCGTCATAAGGACGAATAGAATGTGTATTTAATGAACTCATAGAAGAATCCCATTTCTGTACATTTCTTTCATTCTTGTAAGCAACTTTATAAACTGCCAGATATGCCTGATTGTTATGGCCGCCAGCCCAATAAGAACCACGCAGACTGGTATAGCCGATAGATTTCTTCGCACGGGGAGCAAAATATAAACCATATCCGAACATCTTTCCGGTAATTGGAGCATTCGGGTGCAATTTTAACCCTTCACTTATGATTCCCATATAATTTGCATTTTTTGAACCATGGTAATAATAGTGCGTTTTTGCTCCTGTTTTTTTACAGTAATCCTTAAATTCCTTATCTGTTTTCAAGTTATTAACACGGAATGCCCGCTTAAATAAAGATTCGGACTCTTTTGTAAGATGTTTTCGAATCTGCTCTTCTTCTTTTTCCGTACAAGGTCTGATTTTAAGGCCAAGTGCTTCCAAGATAGTCACATCATGTGCATAGGACTTTTCACTCAATCTTGCCCGCTGACTTACTTTTGTTTCCATGACTTCTAAAAGTTCCCGTTCTCGTTCTATGATTGCAGCAAACTCGGAGGTATCCTTTGCCAGCATTTCCAGCACGTCTTTCATCTTTCTCGGAATTATCGTAAAAAAATTACACAATTCCAGATTGAAAGTTTCTAAATCCTGCTGTCTGGACAGATTGGATAGCGCTTCCTGCGCTTTCTCAATCATTGCCGCTGAAGTTTCCTGATATGTTACTGTATATGATGTTTCAAGTGTACGATTGGCATAGCGCATCAGGTCATGGATGAGGGCATCCACATTTTTGTCAGGAATCGGCTTATAATCCGTTTTTACGTTTTTGAATGTTTCTGTGCAGTCACTTCTGTCTACATAGCCTTCTTTAAGTTTTGCATCCAGAGTGGCCTGCCACAACCCGATTGGCCGTACATTCGTAACCGGTCTGGCTCCGACTCTCCCAGTTTCAATTTGAAAATAGGAACCTTTATTTATCATGCGGTAATAACGGTTATTATTGTTTTCCGGAGATATTTTGATTAAAGATATAAAATCTCCCATGTAGTTATCCTCCATTCGTTAAATTTGAACAAAAAATATAAATTATCTATCCTCCTTCTCATCTTTAATATTTGTTCTAATGGTAGAATGGTAAATAATCCCGTAAACAAAAAGAGAACGCACAAAACACGTTCTCTTCTTTTGCAGTGTCATTATGACCTCTGCTTTTTTGAGCGCCGGTCCTGGTACTCATAGATAGCATCTAAGATATCATCATTATCACCAAAACTATTGATAGGGTATGCGGTTTTGATGGTAAATGGATTGTATCCGCCGCCTACGGTGAGCACGATTCGAATTCCATGAACCGGAACTGGCTGTCTCCAGTCCCCATTGTAGGCAATCCCTTCTCCAGTAATCTCTGAAAGAGTTTCCTGAAAAGCAAATTCCATGCCATTCCAATTTTTCAGCCATGATTCGATTTCTTTCTCCCTTATCAGCAGCGCCTCTGCAATCGCATGCAAGGCCTGTTCTTCTGAAATCCATCTTGTTGCCAGCACGATATCATCTTCATATTGTGGTTTTCTGCCTTTTCTGACCTTTTGAACCAATTCATAGTCTGACAGAATGTGATTATATAGTGCGTGTCCTCTTATTTCGTGATTAATGATGTATAATTCACGATTTTCTGTTTCATTGATAAAATCATGTATCTTTTTCATTGTATCCATCCTTTCTGCCTTGAAAGTAAGGCAAAAAATAGACCGGCTCATCCAAAGCCAGTCTGTTGATTCTTTGTTTCTTATAGCACTAAAAAGCTGGTGCGTCCGCTTGCCTGCATCAATTCCGTGAATGCGGCCGGATTTTCGGATTCTTCTTTTGTAATATAGAAATTTCCGGTCTCCAAAGATTTTTTTTCACATTTCGCCCGCTGAACAATTTTATGAAACTGCGTGCCGGATAACCCCTCGACTTGTATCAATAGTTCTCCCTCTTTTTCAATATACTGATAAGGCACGTTTTTCCGTTTCAATACGCCGTTTATGTATTGTCTCAGTGGTTTACTGACCCTGAATGTTCTCATATTTTGATTCTCCTTTCGTCATAAAACTCTTGTTATATCCATAGTATGCAAATAAAGAACTAAAATAAAAAAGCATGGCTATAAAAACTATCTGCCATGCTGTCATCATCTATTATCCGGAACAGGCACATCTCAATATGTTCCCTGAGAGTAGGGAAAACCTATTCCTTCTGAGTCTACGATACCACAACCAATGCGAAATTGCAACTTTCTTTTCTGCGATATGCCGGCCCGAACAGTACCGGCATACCAAATGAAATACTTATTGAGGATAACAATGTGTATTCCAAAAAGAAGTATACCAAGAAATACATTAATAGTAAACTGCTTTTCTGGTTTTTATTATATCTTATATGTAATAATCTACAATTTTTCGGACAGAAAAAAAGACTCAGGAATCCCAAGTCTTTTTTTAGTTATGTTTCAAATTTTGATAGTTTTTTCCTTATCTCCGTAATAATTCCATTGCCAGTCATTCGGAAATTCGTCCAAAATCTTTTGAATTCCCCAGTTCTTTAAACCGGCAGTATCAAAGAGAGTTTTGATTTCATCTACTTTTTCCTGAACCTCTTCAGCACTTTTATTCTTTACAGTTAAAACGCCCAAGAGTTCATTTGTTTCAACGCTTACAAGTCTTGCAACCATATTGTTATTCTCCTATTCAATCGTTACACACCACCAGCCGGTGTAATAATCTTCACATTCATCCCGCTTATCTTCTTCCGGGTCGTAATATTTCGTATTTACAGAAGTCTCTTTTCCCTGAGAACGATATAATAGTTCCAGCATATCGGCAATAGCATCCCATCCGCCGCGCTCTCGGTCGGAACTAGAATCTGACCGTTCTCATCACACCAGAACGAATCGGCTGACCGGTTCTTCAGCCTGTCAGTGATTTTATGAAACCAACCAGGCTCTTCCTTCTGCTAAACTTCCTTAACAGTACGATTTGATTCATCTACCTTATCAAGCAACCGTTTGATAATTATTTTTGCTACTTCCAATTCCGTGATTTTACTTACTTCCTCATATTGTTCAAAGTTAGGATAGCTTTTAGATAATATCTTGTCTAAAGTATCATCTGCTAATTGAGTAATTCTTGCTCTTTCTACAAAATCTATCATACTAATCTCCTCCTTAATTCCATGACTCCCCTGCATCAATCTTTGCAAATGGCAGTTTCATCAGCTTTGCCACCTGTTCGCACAGATTCAAGTAACGTGTCGGGGATAATACGTTGATTTTTGAATGTCGTTCCACGATATCATTGAGTGCAAGATATACATCTACCGCAGTACCGCCATTCGGAAATTGAATGCGGAGGTCTTCTTCCACTTTTTCCGCTACGGTTTTGGGAAGGAATGTATAGACTTCCCTGATTTTTTCCACACATCCCGCAACATCTTTGATATCAATATTTCCTAGCTGTTCAATCCGCTCTTCTGATTCTTTGAGAATCATTCCCAGATTTTCCATGGCATTTCCAAATTTTTCAATAGATGCATCTCCAACATGTTTCATAACAATCCCGTCTCCCAATGAGGTGCGGATACCGTTTGTCTCGTAGAAAACGTTCGCAAAAACACTGGAACTGCCGGTGTCAGATGTAGAAAAACGGATGCCCGCTTTTAACGTGGAGATATCTGCACCTGCATTATTTAATGCCTGCCGGAAAGATTCCTCCATCAAAACGTCATTCAGCATGTACTCAGCGACCAGAAATTCATGATTCACATGACCGCCAGCATAGGTGAAATCCGGATGGTCTTTCTTCAGCTGTGCTTCCAGTTTCTCCAGCAGCTCATCTGCCGGAAGAATTGCGTAGTCTTTGGAAAGCGCCGCACTGACTTTACCGTCACGCAGCAGAATCTTGCAGTTATCGGAATACAGCAGGTAATCCCTGGTCAGCCGCTCCGCCTTTTCATTGATAGGTAGAATAGACTTGCTCGGTTTTACATCAAACCGGAGCATAGTTCCGCAGGCATCATCTGCACGCATACAAATAGTATTATACGCGGTATTCCGGGTCGGGTATGCGATAAGTTTGCTTTTGTATGGGAACACAAGAAACAGTCCAGTATCCTTAATGCATTCCTGATTCTCAGGATTGTCATAATCAATATCCGGAATATCCACTGTATATCCATTCTTTTTCAAGGTAATGCCCGAACAATATTGTGGAATGAACAGAGGTTCATTTGGGATACCAACAGCTCCCATCTCATTGATGTAGACATTGAGCCATTCATCATTTTCTTTCCGGAACTTCAGATATTCCCATAAGTCCTTGTGCGTATTTAATGCAGCTACAGATTCATCCGTTTGTAAATATTTTTTCATTTTGTTATCCTCCAAAAATCTTTATTTGAACATAACAGATATAAACATTTCGCTCCTTTCTTCTGTGATTTATGTTCTATATGTAGAATGAAGAATAAGTTTAAAAATAAAAAGTGCCCGACCCTGCGCCAGACACTTTCTGCTGTTATGTGATTTTTAAGAGAAGATTTTATCAGTAACAAAATTCACTTCTTGCTAAATTTCCTGCATGATAGATTCTTCTACGATTTAATCGTCTTGTAATTCTCCTTCATATTTTTTAATTGCTATGCGCTCAACATGCGAAAATTCAATCGCACTGTAGTCAATGTGGAAGTCGCAATAACGTCCATAGGCATACAGTTCCCACAATTCTCGTTCTTCCACATCTTCTATTGACTCTGTACCGCGGTTCCACTCGTCAAATCCTTCCTCTTCTATACATTTCCGGTCATAGTCTGCCATTTCAACTAATTTCTGCTTAACTTCTTCTTTTGTTCCGTAGAAACGGAACATTGAAACTCTGTCACCATCCATATTGGATACACCAATTAACCAATCAGTTCTTAACATCTTTGTAACCCTCCTATAATTCTGAATATAATACATGGCCGAATAATTTCCTGCAGCCTTTGCAGAGCAGGTCCTCGTTTGAACCTTCCGTGATACTGCCGCAGTACTTGCAACGGTGGTGTGTATTTGGCATTTCCTGAAATACACCGCTTTTTAACATATCCGTTACCCAAATGGAAAATTCTGAATATTCATTCTTGTCCACCTGTTCGATATAAAGCCCTCTCATTTCAGAAAGCGAGAATACTTTTCCCTTATACGGGTGTTCATAAGTCACAAAGGAAGTCTGTCTGTATTTCCGTACGAGTTCTTTATCCAGTTCTGAGATATAGATGTATTCCGGATGCACGACCATTTCGGCGAACCGATAGGGAACAGACTGGATATGCTGTCTCCGGCACTCTTCTATCATTTCTTCCAGATACAAATTTTCCGTAATAATACCGTGTTTTTTCAAAGCATTTTCGAATTTTTGAATAATGGAATCGTTGATATAGATGTCCAGCCGCTCAACAATTCTCATTACGGAATCTGTGGAAACCGGGTAACGTTCCATCTCGATGTCTCCGAGATTACCATTTTGCAAATCTGTCAAACGGATTAAACCACAATCCAACTCTTCCGGCGGCAAATCACCACGTTCAATGAGCATTTCTCTGATTTCCCGTTCTCCTATTGTATCAGTTGTCACAATCTTATAATCAAAATGAAAATAAGATAAAAAATTTTCTAAGTCCATTGGTCTTAACATAATGTCATTCTCCTTTTTTAATAGCAGTGGTCAGTTGCGGAATAATGTTTGATGTTTCTACAAGATATTTTTCTGGATTTAACATCATATTCTCATAGGCTGTCTTTCCTTCAAAGGAATCTACAACCTGCTTTTCTTCCGCTGTCATATCCTGATAATGTTTCTTTCCATAGCACGGAGGCAACCAACCCTTTTTCTGACTGCCATAGATGTTGAATTTTTTTAGAAGTTCTTCACTCTTGAATGTGATGTGGCAGGTTCCTTTTTTGCAGAAAGTAACCGTAAAATAGCGGCACTCAATGTTTTTTGTCTGCTGGATTTTTTCTGACTCCATTAATATCTTTACGAGAGAATTATCTGCGCGTTTCCCGTCCAGATAACAGAACGCTTTTTCGATATCCTGCAGTTTTTCTACAAACTCACGCTGATACCAGTATTTTTTAAGCAGTGCAGAATAAATACCAAACATCGGAATGATGACTTTCCGGTTCACGATATGTGCCTTATTTGTAACCCATCCATCGTAATAATGAATATTCTTGCCTGTTTCCGGCAGATATGAATGCTCATAAGACAGCTCATCAAACAAACCTATGATACACTCTTCCACGCCTCTTGATAAATCCTTTGCAATCCGCTCCTGAATCGTCTTGATGTTGTAATAGCTGAAGTCATAATCTTTCAGCTTATCTGTCTTGTAACGGTATTCATCCAGCTGATTCGTGGTCATATTACAAATGAACCGCTCATCTTCAAACAGGGCCTTCCAGTATTTCATCCGAATCCGTTCAAGTACCGTATTTTCAGCGTTTTCGCCCACAGGAGTTCCGCTGGAAACCAGTTCCAGAATCGGTTTTGTGTGTGCATTCTCTTTCACGTCATCCAGGATATAAGGTTTCATTCCATTGTATTCCCGGATAAGCCGCATACAGGCCTCTGTTTCGATTTCATACTGTTTGATGACCGCTTCCAGATAATCGTTTACAGCAAGGTCCGTCATATTCTTTTCCGAAGTTCTTTCATGCAGTTTTGCAGCTCTCAGCTCTTCAAAGATGAACGAATGCTGAGGTCTTTCCGGAATATGAACCCGGATGACAGCAACATCCACCATCGTCCTGCGTTCTGCGTCTTTGAACATTTCCTTATGGAATGTGATTTCCGCATGGAAACGCTCCTGTTTATTTAATAATCTCTTTCGTGATACACTGTAAGGATTCCGGATGCTTTCGGCGTTCAGGATGCAGATGATATTCCCACCGTCTTCCTGAAGGCTCAATGCCTTTAACAAATGCTGCTCTCCATTGGAAAATGGCGGGTTCATAAGAATCAAGTCATATTTCTTGTAACCACGATAAGTCAGGAAATTATCATGGATGACTCTCATTCCTTTTCCTTCCAGAATCATCCGGAGTTCAGGTTCTGCTTCAATACAGTCAATGTCATACTCTTTGTAATTTTCTTTCCCTTTCCGCTGCAGATATTCCGCGATATCTCCTTTTCCTGCTGATGGCTCCAGAATCGTATTAATTTTTCTGAAATCACAGCCTTTTGTAGCAATATCCAGCAGGGAATCTGGGGTTGGATAGAATTCATCAAAATTCTTCATGTAGTTATCCTCCATTATTCTTCATTTGAACATAACAGTATTTTTTCTCTCTCCCTTCTTCTGTGATTTATGTTCTATGTGTAGAATGACGAATATTTTTCCAAACAAAAAAGCCATGGAATCCCACAGCTTTCATGCATTCTATTTCTGTTTTTGTCTTGCTATTCTTTCCTTGCAAGCAAATCCTTAACCCGCATTTTGATTGATGTTTCCAAGATATCTTCAGGCAGTAGTTTTTCTATTCCTGTCTTGATTTTCCAGTATAGCTGAAACCATGTGCTGCCCTCTTTTTGAATTTCCGATTTAACTTTTCTCAAATATTGAGCAACTTCTGTAGCAGATTCAAAATTACCGGGGCCTTCCAGTAACGCCAAGGATTCAATCATCCGGCTGACCAGACTCTCACAACGACTTTCCTTTGTATACTGTTTCACATACTGCATCAGCTTTTCTGTAGTGTCCCCTGTATCGTAGAAATGGTTTCGGATGCTGTTTCCATCCAGAAGAACAGTACAAATTCCATCCCTTGCCGGAATACCGGAAGGCATGATACGTTCCCAAGTCGCTTCCCTGAACTTCCATTCCTCTTCCGTAACAGATTCCGGTCGGTCCGTTTGATTCTGGTAATGAAAATCTCTTACATCATATTCAGCAAAAAATACCAATGCTTCTTTTGACAGCCTTTCCGGATTCCAGCATGCATGATAAAACAAGTCTTCTATTTGGCTACCGAATACTTGAAAAACAATCTTTCTTTCGACCGTTTGAAAGAAAACAATCTCATTCCGGTAATCCCAGCTGTCGTTTCGCTCCGATAACATGGAGTATTCGGATTTGCTCAAGATATCTTCCACGCACAAATGTTCCAAAATAGTAGCAAGAAAAAACCGGTTATCTTTCTCAATTTTATAAAAATTCTGCGGATTCGCCTGCATCCGTTTTGGAGGATTCACGATATTTATGTACATCTCGACAAGAGACTTCGGAAAATCATCATACAAAACATCAATCGGACTAGATGAAAAATATTCACTATGTTCTGTGCGGTACAGGACTGCTTCGTCATGGATTTGGACAATTTTATCCGCAATCCTTTTGTATATCTGCCGTTTTGTCTCCTCAACAGCCAGTTGCTGCAAGCCTTTAACAAATTGATGATATTCTTTGTAATCTTTTAATTCTACTATATAAGCGTTATAAATTTTCGTACTCATTCTTATGGTCTCCTAATTCTCAGTATAATACATGCAATTACCTGTACAAAATTCTTCTCCTATTGGACATTCTTCAATTTCCAATGGACTCCTTCTTTTTTCACCCGACACACATGATGCTTCATCTGGTAAATTCCAAACCCGAACACCGTCCTGATACATTTCCATCACTAATACCTCCAGTTATACCTCTTCTACTACACCGATGCGCTTGAAAATAATTCCCACGATTTCACAGCACGACCCTTTTCTTCATGAACCGCATCCCGTTCTTCATCTGAAAGTGGAAGAATGATGCCTTCATCTGCAAGCATGTCCATCACAGCACAAAGCTGTTCGAATTCCTGCATGATTCGTTTCTCATTTGTTTGTTTCGGTTTCTCCGGATGATGATTTTGTAGTCCAAAACGTAATGCTTTTGCAATCTCATGCTGTATTTCAACACACTCTTCTGCGGCTATAATCAATAAGTTTTCACTATACGTCACTTTATTGCCCTCTTTTTAATCTTCATTTCTTTCACTTACTGTCGAACTCCTCTGCACTCCGCAGAATGACCGTCACCCCTTTTTTTAATTTTCTTCAAACCAATGTTCAATTTCTTGAAGTAATCGTTTGTTATCCTTTTCTGGAAGTCCAAGTGGTTTCCAGTATTTGATGATATCCATGGCTGCAAATCCCGGTTCCCAATCTTCGCCACAGACTCTTGCATCCAGACTCCATTTTTCAGATACATCCAAAAAATAGTCGCAATCTGGATAGAGCCAGTCGGCCTTTCTAAATTGATAGATTTCGGGAGTTTGATTTCCGTATCTGTGTACAACTACACACAATTGTTTGTCTTCCGGCATGACATTGCATCCGCTTTGGAACCATCCATCATCCGGGATATGTACATTCACAATACTCATTTTTTCTTATTTCCTTTCTATAGTCTCGAAATACCACCGTTCTTCCAGAATTTCATCTGCAACATTTAAAATCCTGTCAAAGCATTTGTACTGCAGCATTCGGTAATAACAGAGTGGATATAGTTTCTTTGATACACCCCTGCCTTCTTTCTCCATATACAGAAGGAATTTTTCAAGATGTTCTTTTTTAAGATTGTCATAGTCCGTAATTCTGTAGTTCCCCGGCTCAAGAAAAGATGACACAAACATATCTGATATGGTTTCTTTTTTATAAATATAAGCCGGCTCCTGTTTCCATCCACGATATGACTCATCCTCTTCTTTCTGTTTCTGAACTGTCCGATTGATAATCTGTGTGATATTATTCAATGAAACATCATTTTCTTCAAGCCACATATCTACTTCGGATTTGATAGATTTCAATTTACACTTGTCCATATCCGCCCGTTCTTTGATATCATCTGCAGTAGATTCGTTGTTGAATTTGGCTTTTTCGTATTCCCCGCCATATCCGTAAAACGGATGATTTTCTCCGGTACTTTCCATCCATCTAATATAGTGATGATTTCCAAATTCATAAATGTCCGTAGTGCTAAAAGAACCGTGAAGGTCCGGTTTGTTACTTTTATATGCAGCATCGAATAAATGCGCCATTTCAAAACAGGTTCCCTGTAACAGATATTTTGCAAACCGCTTAGCCTGATAGTCCGTCATGTGATGCACTTTCTTCGCAATCTTCCAGTGCGACAGCAATATCTGCCATTCGTCATAATCTTCCAGATTTACATACGGTTTTAAATAGTCAGCCTCTTCTTTTTCCCGGTTTCTTAGATACTCAAGCGCCTGTTTGAAAAATGGAATCAAATAAGCATAATCTAATGTTGTATAACGTCCGTACCGGTCTAACTTTCTGCCAAAATCCCCAATCTTCTTCGTCATAACGTAATACTCAAGCCACATGGAGTTCATAAAAGTCAGATTCAGAAATTCTCCTTTTTCGATAAGGAAATTGGAACGTGCGCCGTAAATCGAATACTCTTTCACAGCAGAAACATAAATGTTTCCAGACTTATCAATCATGTTAATCGTATTCAGTCCGGAGCTGACAGAACAGTCATGGGTGCGGTTCACCTGTGCATCTTCCAAACCTCGTAACGGTCCGTTCTTATGAGAGTTCCAAGATTCCGAAGCACTTGTAATCAGCAGAATCTTATCTTTTTCACGGTCATAGTAATGCAGATTCTTCACAAGTGTCGCAAAATCGCCATAACGGTTGTCGTCCAGCCATGCATCCGCATAGTTATGGATGACATATTTACTCGGTTTCAGTAAATCCTCGCCGGCCGGCAGTTCCATGATTTTGCCATTGCTCAACAATCCTCGCAATACATTGATTGCAAACATCCGGCTCACGCGTTCTTTCAAAGGGGTAGATACCGCTTCATCCCCTGCTGTTACATCTTTCTTTCCAGCACGCAAAATTACGTTTTCAGCAAAGGTTAATTCTCGTTCTTCTTCCCATTCCTCTTCCAGCCATCCAAGGTATAACTGCTCTCCATTTCTGACTGCAAAGCCGATTTTCTTGCCGTGAAGCATTGCGTAGGAGTCCAGACAACAGAGGTCCGTATTGAATGATGTAATTTCAGCACTCTTCGAAACCCGGAAAAACGTGATGCATTTGTTTTGCGGACAGAAACTTTCAAATACCGCATCATTAAATTTTAAAGCCTCTTCCAGCAGCTTGTAGTTTTCTAAATTGGTCTGATAGATGCTCATCATACGCCCCAGGTCTTCGTCCAAATATAATATCTTCTGGTTTAATACCACCGGTTCATTCACCGGAGCAGCCTTTCCACTGCGAACTCCGATTAATTCCACGGTTTCTCCCTTGAAACAGCGGATGGAATAAATCTCGGTCTGGAGCATGTAAATCTGTGCTTCCAGTTCTTTTTTCTGCTGCTCAAAAGCCGCCATCTTCTGATTCAGCTCCTGCAGCATGATTTCTTTCTTTTTCTTCATTTCTGCAAGAAGATTGTCAATCTGCTCCTGCATTTCTTTGAGTTCACCGGTCTTTGCTTCTTTGATATCAATTCTATCCTGTCTCAACTGCTTGATTTTCGCATCTACGGTATCGGAATCATTCTGTACTTCCGTAAGTGTTTTATCATTCAGCCCCGCTGGAAGCATGGATACATTATCTGATATGCGTGTATTTAATGCTGACATAGTAATTCGGGAATAATCGGTTTCTTCCTTATATTCAAGATATAAATCTAAAATAAGCAACTCAATGGTTCCGTAGTGGACGATTGCATATCCATGTTTTTGTACTGGGATTTCCCAGTAAAAACCGTTTTCTTCAATATACCGATTGATGTAGTCAGCTTTTTCGCACAACGAATCGGAAACATATGTGCCATTGCACCCCCATGTATCAACCAGACTTTTGCATGCAGTCCGCAGTCTTTTGCTGTCGTCATCCGCATCCCCCTGCAATTTATCGTAAAAGGCATTACAAAACGCTTTTGGATTCTCTTTAACATGTGCTATGTATTTATCCAAATCCTTAATTTTCGCCTTCTTCATGATTCTCCATCCTCTCCATATTCCGTACTGCATCCAGTGCCGCCATATGTACAGTTTCCACAATCTTCCCAATTGATGCAGCTTTCGCCTTCGCATTCTTCATCATCAAAATTACAGATTCCATACTGTTGATGGATACACTCAAAATTATCGCACATCTTCCATATCCCCTTTCTTTTCTATGATTCCAGATTACCAAATACAACATCAAACATCGAATCTGTGGACACTATTTCATGTAACATGGAAAAAACCAGATGATTTCTTTTTTTCTGTTTTTTGCATAGTCTATGCAATTTTTTGTTCCTCCACTACTTCCATTCCATACCGCAATCACTTTATCAGAGTGGTTTACCATATATTCGTTTCGTTGCTGCATACAGGAAGGAGTATACGGAGCATCCGTTACCATCGTGACAATATCTGCTTTTTCAAGAATCATATGATAACGGTCTTTGTCCGGCTGTTTCCAGAATTTATCCTGGTTTTGGCAGGGAATTGCACAATGCAGCTGAATCGGATATCCTTCCAGTTTTAGTTCCAATACGGCAAGTGCGAATACCGTATCAACACCGAGAGCCATTCCGGAAATAGCTTCGCTACAGTTATTTTCTTTTAAAATCGTTTTTAATTTCTCTTTTAATACCATGTACCGCCAGTCTGACAGTTCATATCCATATAATTTGTCCGGTCTGTGTCCGGTTACGCATATTACCATAGTTCTCTCCTTCTTTAAATCCGCAAACCCCTTCTTGTTTCAAACCTTTTCACACTCTCTAAATCTCATAGTCTGTTGCAGGGTAATACTGTCTACTTCCTGCAGGCATTTCCGCCTTTGCAATGACGCATTATTGTATCATCTTTGATTATCGACTTCATTTAACACGATTTCTCGGATATATCTTGCTATATTTTCTGTGCACCCCTCTCCATCTTTTATATTGCATGGTTTATCTCGGCACACTTTACAAAACCCACAACCGCTCCCATTCAACAGAAGCCATGCGATTTGTTCTATTTTTCCGCTCGGCATACCTTTGTCTTTTAATCTAAGATATGGTTTCAATCCTCTATCGCCATCTAACCATAAATGCTTTTCATATTCTGTCATTTTCATTTCATTACCTCCATTAATTACTGGGTGATTACAACATCAGATTTATTCTGGGATTTTTTTGATTTCTAAAATATAGTATTTCTCTCCCGGTTCTGCTCCCAATTCTTCCTTCCCTATTCCAATCCGTAGTGAACATTCAGCGATGAAATACGGTTTATCATTTCCATATCCATTCCGGAATAGGACTTTCTTCGTGGTTTCAACGGATTTCTTTTGAGGTTTCTCCGGCGTTTTTCCAATATGCTGACAGAATTTCAGATACCCATCCACGCACTGCTCAAATGCAGTTTGCACATTTGTTATGTCGTGGCATTCAAAATAGTCTGCAAAGTCTTTGAGGCCTTCTAATTTTCCAAACCAGATACCATCTTGATAATGTACGGTCGTATGGTATCCTTTATATTCCATAATCCATCCAAAATAATTCCGTAACCGCGTCTCCCAGTACGGTTTCATTTCCCGGTACTCCTCCTTTTTTTCTCCGGATAATATCATATCGAACCATTTCTTCTTAATTGGTAGAATCAGCATATCTGATTATCCTCCTTTTTCTATTCAACTATCAGAAGATACCCCATACTTGACCATACTTCGTTTACAGTTGCGGATATCTTTTTTACACTTTAAAAGTTCTTCCAATTATAGTTTTTCAACTCATCTTCGTTTGTGTTCATCCATGTACGGTATGGTTCTATATCAGGACGGTATTTTATTACATATTCAAAATCAAACTCGTTTTTATTTAATCCTTCAGGTAATTCTAACCCAAAGTAAAATGTCCTTGTATCTTCATACCAATTTATTTTCATTTCAGGTTGCAGTTCTGCAAGCCCTCTTCTATATTGTTTGTAATGATACACTGTTTCCAGCACATTTAAGATTTCCTTACTCATTCTAATTACCATATTCGTTTTTCTCCTATAAAATTATGTTTTTATATACTTTGCATAATCGTTTCGCTGAGTCTCTTTTCTTTATTCAATCACCAGCAGATAATCCATTCTGGACCACGCTCCGTTTGCAGTTGCGAATGTTACTTTTTTGCAAAGAATATTTTCCGGAAAATCATCTATTTTCCTGCCATATTCATAGCGAATACAAGGTTTTCCAAATACACTCTTCCCATTAGATATACCGATATATCCCCAATCCTTTGTTCTTGTCAATACAGCCTCTACAAATTCCTTAACCATATATTCTTTCTCGAACAATACATTAAACGAAGTCATGCACCCGTCTTCTAGCCAATTTTTGCGTACCAGTCTAAACATCTCCACTCTACCTCTTCTATTCCTGTATTTGAACCTCATTCATAGAACCACTCTGCTATCACAGTAAGAAAATGGTCTACGGAATCAAGAATTTTCAACAAAATATTTGCCATAGCTTCCCTTCCTTTTTCCTAATTATTTTTCAACCTCTTCACTATCCCGAAAATGTCTTTGCTGTTTACAGCTCACTCAAATTCTAAGTTCAGCATACAGGTCATCTCTTCAATATCTTCTTTGATGCTATCAAGTTGTTCTACGGTGAGGGTGGAATTTCCCAGTTTTTCTGCCAGTTCTTTCAATCCTTTCATTGCGCTTTTTAATGCATTCTCTTTTTCTCTCAATTTATCATTGGTGTCTTCCAGTTCATCGTTCGCCCAATCAGCTTCTTCTCTTGCTTCATCCAATTCATTCTGGACTTCCTCCAATTTATCATTCAGAGATTCATTTGTCGTGATGAAATTAGCTCTGATGCAGTTGGCAAATTCAGAACCCATGTATTCTTCGATACATTCAATAAGTCCACTCGCGCTTTCTGTATCGACTGCCCGCATCTCATAATCGCCGCTGTTCTTTATTAAAATATTATGCATATTGAATGCTCCTTTCTTATTTCAGCTTTTTATATTTGTATATATTATGGAAAATAATCTTGCATTTGTCGAACTTGCGGACAGCAAAAAAGACCGCCAAAGCAGTCTTTCTATTCCTTTGAAAATTCCGGTATCCATTCTTCTTTTATTGCATTCAATCCCCTCACCTTTTCCGAAAAGGCAGAGTTTACGGCTAATGCCATATCAATCACATAGAAATTCTTGCCGTTCTGCATGATATCCAGACTCCACTGTCCGGTCAGATTGAGGTGAGATAACAGTTCCGTCACATGCCGGATTACATCCTCTTTATTCTCATCATATCTCTGCATTAGGATTTCCTTATGTAATTTGTAGATAATATAATCATGGACATTGTGCGGAGAGTCCGCGTCTTCTTCCTGTCCAAACCGTTTTTCCATTGTTTCTGGTTCCCAGTATGGAAAGCATCCCAAAACTGTTTTTTGGTCACAGTCAATGAACACACGATATTCCGTATGCAGCGGCATCCCTTTATAGATGCATGGATTTTCTTCCGTATCCTTAATATATTCCCGTACCGCCCATTCATTTGTCGTGTTCACTCCATAAAAGGAAGTGGAGGTCAGACCACCGCTCATAATACAGCTCTGACTTTGGATGAACAGCAGATATTCGCCCAGTTCCCGGACTTCTTTTTCTCCGTACACATGTGCATTGCGGAAATCGAACTTACTGGAAAATACACCGGTCTTTATAAAATATTCCCGGCTTACATCCAGTTCAAATACTTTCTGACAGTATACATCTACGATACGAAGGGTTGTCCATGTCAGAGATTCATAGTCAAGACGGCTTAACTGCAGCAGAGGAATCGGAACTTTTATCAAGGTTGTTTCCGGCATTTTAAAAAACTTCTGTTTCATTACAGCTTTTGCCAAAGCCGGGAGCCAGTTTCCCATGGAATTTCGATTCATTCCCAATATTTCATACATTAAAGGGTCCAAGTCCAGAACATCCAACCCCCATCGAAACTGCTGATACCACAGTTTCTTTTTCTTTTCTGAATCTGCTTCCATATACTGTTTGTAATCGTATAACACGTAGTTGGAAGCGTTCGGATTGACTTGTATCTGCATATATGTTCCGGTCAGCTGCGGACGCAGTTCTTTGGGAAGGCGGTTGATTTCATCCTGCGTAACCGGTTTCATCAGTCTTTTCGGGAACGGAACAATATGTTCTGCATAAAAATCATGACTATTGCAGTGGAAAACATGAGTGCCTTCCAGCAACTCATATACTATCCGTTCTACAATATCATTTATAATATCTGCCCATTTTCCATATGGGACAACCATCTTTTCTGCATTTTCTTTTTGTTCTCTGATACCTGTATCAAAGAGACCGGTTGTGTCTTGAAAAGCATGCATCTGATAGGATTCTTCAAAAGCCTGCAATGCCTCTGGTGTGGTTTTCAGAAGTTTCACAACTTCCTCTTTGGATAGTCCGGGACGGCTGGATTTTGGTTTGTTGCGGAATATATCCATAAGATTCTTTATTTTTTCCATTTCATTCTCCTTTTTTATCGGATTGTTGCTTTGGAACTGCCATATCCATCCATTCCAAAATTCTCCGGACGCATTGGACAGTTCGGACATTCTTCAATTGGATAGCAGCATACGCCGTACCCATGCACGCAGTCTTCTGGCTGCTCCATATTCCGATAATCATATCCTGCATCCTTGTAGGACTCAAGAACTTCCTTGACACTCCCCACAGATAAATCAGGGGGATTCTTGCTTCCATCACCACTGCGTTCGTAATGCCTTACGGCATTCTGGCGTCTTACACAATGTCCACAAGCGTAGATTATCCTGTTTCCGCATGTCCTGCGGTACAGCGTTTATATGTTATGCCGACAGCAGTTTCAATCCCTTGTTCCGGATATTCACTGCTGCGTTGATATCTCTGTCATGCAACGTATGGCAGGACGGACACATCCATGCACGCACAGACAGGTCTTTGACTTTTGGATTCTTATATCCGCAGACGGAACAGGTCTGGCTGCTGGGATACATGACCGGAATCCGTTGAACAGTCCGTCCATACCATGCAGCTTTATATTCTAGCATAGCAAAAAACTTTGACCAGGAGGCACTGGAAACAGCTTTCGCCAGTTTGTGATTTTTAACCATACTTTTTACATGAAGGTCTTCGATGCAGATAGTTTGGTTTTCGCGTATCAGCATGGTAGACTGCTTCTGTAAAAAGTCATTCCGTTGATTAAAAATCTTTTCATGAACAATGGCAACTTTCCGACGCTGTTTCTCTCGGTTTCTGGAACCTTTCTGTTTCCTAGAAAGACGGCGCTGCTCCCGGAGGAGCTTCTTCATGGATGTTTCCATATACTTTGGATTTTTGACCGTCCTGCCGTCACTGTCAGTATAGAATGCTTTAATGCCGACATCTATGCCGAGTGCATTCTCACTGACAGGCAAGGATTTTGGCATGAATTCTGTATTTACGACTGCAAAGTATTTTCCACAGGGAGTACGCTCCACGGTAACGTTATGAATCCTTCCAACTTCCATAGACTGACGGAGTTTTACATATCCCAGTTTCGGAAGACGGATATCCTTTCCTGAAATATGGATTTTATCCTTCTGATTCAATGTACGATAGGACTGCCAATGACAATGTTTGCTCTTGAACGAAGGATAGCCTGTACGCTTTTGAAAAAAATTCACAAGCGCTCTGTCTAAATCTCGCAAGGACTGCTGCAGGGCAACAGAATCTGCTTCTTTCAAAAACGCATACTCATCCTGCCGTTTCAACTCCGTCAGCATGGCAGAGGTCTGCGTATAGCTAATTTTATTGCCATTCTCATAGGCTTCCTTACGCATAGCCAGTCCTTTATTGTAGACAAGCCTGCAACAGCCAAGTGTTTGATTGATTAAATTTTGCTGTTCCCTGTTCGGATAGATTCGAAATTTGATTCCTTTTTGCATAGGTCAATATCATCCTTTTGTGCATGGCTAACAAGTTCCTATACCTTTAGTATGCGAAATATTTGTACAATTAGAATACGTGTCTTATATCCCCATAGCTAAAGCAAGAGGTTTTACGACACATTGGATAACCGAAGACAATGCAATCATTTCTATATCTTTTCCGAATAACTGGATTTGAAATGCCCGGTTCTGAATCCGTTCCTTTGCTTCATTTAAGATTTTTTCGATATCGTTCATACTTTCCCTCGTTTCTTATTATTTTAACTTCGGCATCTGCGGTTTTGTAGTGTCTGTCCAGATGATGAGTTTTCTGCAGTGGGGACAGACATGCTTTGAATTTGCGTAATTCAAGTCTCGACCGCAATGTGGACATACACCTGTCCTCATATTTGCAACTACGTTTGACTGTGGAAGAACATTGTATTTTTCCGGCTCCAAACGCATCATATTAGCTTCTGCGATTCCATATATGTGATGGACGGCGCTCCTAATCATGGATATGATTTCCTCCGGGCTGTCTGTCACATACATCCGGTTAATGCACCCCTGCAGCATATCCTTGCTATAGTTTGCTTTCTTGCGGTTATTTTCCATACAGTTTCTCCTCTCTTTGTACAGCCATGGTATACAGCACCATGTCTTTTGTGTTTCTATCAGTTTTCGTGAGTCCCATTTCGGTAACGACCCGAATTTGTGCATCAGTTAAGATTGCATCTTTTTTATAACAGGTCCGCTTTCCGTAATTCTCCCATGTATACGGAGCCGTTCTGGAGATTGTCGCCCATCCCAAATCTTCCAATTTTCTTTGTGCAAATGAAGTGGGCTGGTTCTGTTCTTCTAAAATAGCAGCGGCGCAATCATAATGTCCTTCAAAACCACAGGCATAGGTATTGCCTTCCGGGTCAATCCATCCATACCTGAACTCATTTACCGGGAGGTTTTTGGGAAATTCCTCTTCCCGGCTGACCGGATACGTTTCACCGGTCCGGAACTCTACAAAATTTTCTGTTTCAAAACTGGTACGTCCACCCATTCCGTTTACGACTATGGGTTCATCGGTATCTTTTAACAGATGTCCACCTGGAATATCCTTGCATTTTTCGATGGAATTGATATACTCCATTGCATACAGCCGTCTTCTATCCTCGGTTCGGTACACCGCCCATACCCGTTTCTTTTTGTCCGGGATTTCCACGAGATAGGAAGACGGATGCACGTATTCGCATTTAACAATAAGAGACTCTAAGGCTTTTTCAGCTCTTACTTTTGTTGTATAGCCTTTGGTACGCATGACAATCTTTTTATCATAAATCGGATAATAGCTGTACTGATACTAATAACAGTTTCCGGCGTAATATCCGTATGCATTGGAGTCCGAACAATGTTCCGGTCCGCTTCTTAAATACAGCGCATACATTCTGATGTCCCCTTTCCTTTTTCTTCCTTTATTATTACAAAAAATATCATAAAAATCGAATCTTTGGACAGGCGAAAAGCCGGTGCAAAACCGGCTCTCTCCTGCATTTTCTTATTTATAAGCTATTCCTGCGACTGGAATGCCATTGACTTCAACCACATTTTCATTCAGAGGTATCATAATATAGGTTCGTCCGTCTATCCGGCGTGTCTCAATATCATGGATATATGACGCATCTATTTTAATGGATGCATTTTCTGTGTGAATCGTTGTCTTATTTTTGTCTACCAGACTGGACAGATGGATTTCTTTCTTCTCTCCCAACCTGGTTTTGCATCCATTTGTTACATTCGCCGATTCTTCTGCATCAAGTCCCGCTTTTTCAAGCATCCCTGCAAGTTGTTTTGGAGATACCTGAACCGCTTCTGTGTTTCCCTCATGTTCTTCCAAAATCTCCATTACTTCTTCTGAAAATGATTTTATGGTATCAAACGTGATATTGGTTCCTTCTTTCAAAACGCCGGCCACTAATTCACATTCTTCTTCATTAGATAAAAGTGCATCTTCTTTTCCGGTCAGTTCATACACGAGTTCCTGCTGTAGTACTGGGCTTTTCTTTGAATAATAAAGCATGGAATGGATATCTGTACTGCGGTCATTGAATGCAGGGTAAAGGAACGCATCCGCAGGCATTTCTACTACCCAGTCCCGAATCCGGTCCTCAACCTTTCCTTTTTCGGAATTAACGGAAAGTCCGGGTTTCGATAAAGAAACCGGGCAGATGCAGCACATGATATGTTCATATACTTCCTCTGAGGCGTCTTCCATCATCAGGTCATCACTCGTTTTTCCGGGTATGTCATACAACCCGTGTATCAGAAGAATCAGATAGTTTTCTCCAAAATCATAAGAATCAATGATTCTTCCGTAGAATTCTTCCAGAATCTCATCATCATCCAGTTTGGATTTCCGCAGGTCGTTTAAGAAATTCTCCTGTTCGGAACTGCCGTCAACAACCGGAAAATCAACATCATACAGATTCTTTCCCTTGCTGCCGGATAAAGACTTGCGGAAGATATCAAAATACTTGAACATCTCCTCTTCCGGAAGGGAAAGGAATGCTTCGGTTTTGCTTAGGATAATCTCCTTTTCATGATTGACATAGCACATCGCAATTCTTGTGATGTTGCAGTTTGCTGCGGTAAACTGTTTCTTGATTTCCATGATTTCCTTCTTATTCATAGCAATTCTCCTTATCTATGCGTTTTATGCTCTGATGATAGTATGAAAAAGAAATGTGGATTTGTCACATTTCTGGACACGCAATTTTCTGCTGTCTGTCTGTCCTTTGTACCTTTCGGTATTGCAGCGCCCTAATATTTTTTCTGCAACTTTTTACTGTTCTTGGGCAGAGGGCTTGGCGAGAGACCGGGTATTCCGGAGCGCTTCACCTTCTGGCCGGCAAAACGACCTGTACAAAACATAGTATGGGAAATTATTTGTACACAGTAGCTTTTCAGACTCAAAAAAAAGACCGCTTTCGCAGTCTTTTTTAGTCTTTCCATATCAGTTTCCATTCCTGCCGCTCCGGGTAATAAAGGAGCCGAAAAGTAGATATTCGTTCCGCGATTTCTGTTTCACAGTCATATTCCAATGTAGGAATTCCGCAATAATTCCTCTGCCGATGACCTGTTACCCGGATGTGGCTGATTTGAACGATAGTTCCATCCGCCAAGCGTGTTTTCAGCATTTTCGGCATGACATTTCCTTCGGATGTAAACCAGACGAAACAGGCGACAGATTCCTGTCTACCTTTTAACCTTCCTTCATCCGGTTTGGTATCGTTGGTTCCGATTCCCATGCTCATAACTTATTCCTCCTAAATAACATTTAGTTTTGTGTAATCTACCGTCCGTTTCTCTCTGGATATGCCACCTTCCATGTGGTCAATAGGTCTGATTCCCGACTGACATAAGAATACGGCGCGTTTTACACTATCCATTCCATATCTGCCCCGGATTGTATCCACGGTCATATCCAGATTTTCATATTTCACATAATCAAAATCTGCAAAGAAATCAAGTTGCCGAAAAGATGCTGCATCACACAGTCTGGAAGTATGGATACCAAACTGCCGAATTGATGTCTTTCCATCCCACAGCTCTTCTAAAAGCCGACAGCTCTCCCGATATAATTCCACAGTGATATTCGTTTCATCCCGCAGTACCCGCTGATGCCCCATCCGCTTCAACCCACTGGTGCAGATGCTGACTGAAAGAACACCTGCTTTTACTTTGTCTTTCCGTAGTCTCGTACCAACGGTTTCCGCCAGCGCAAGCAGTATCATCCTTGCTGTGTCCATGTCACGGATATCATAAGGAGCGGTCGTGGAGTTTCCGTATCCTTTTTGTTTGGGTGGCTGTTTTATTACTTCAGAAGTATCTATGCCATTGGCAAATCCCCATAAAATCTGTCCCTGCGATTTCATATGCATCCGTAGTAAATCTGGTGAGGCGTTCGCCAACTGACCGATGGTATCAATCCCCAGTTTCTTCAGTTTCTCTTCAGAAGCTCTACCACAGAAAAACAGTTCCCGTACCGGCAGCGGCCATAGCTTTTCCGGTATTTCTTCCGGAAACAGAGTATGTGTATAATCCGGTTTCCGCAGCTCTCCTGCCATTTTTGCCAGCAATTTGTTTTCTGAAATTCCTACATTGACAGTAAACCCAAGTTCCTCACGGATACGTTCTCTTATTTCATCTGCAACATCCACCGCATTTCTATACAGATGCATTACCCCGGTCATGTCAAGGAAGGCTTCATCTATGGAATAAACTTCTACATCAGGGGTGTACTCTCTCAATATGCTAAGGAATGCTTTGGAACACCTCTGGTATAAGGAATAATTGGGTGGAGCGAGATAAAGACCGGGACATTTTTGCATAGCTTCTACCGTTGTCATGCCTGTGGTGATGCCATATTTCTTTGCAGGTGTGCTTTTTGCTAGGATGATGCCGTGGCGCATTTCCGTACTGCCACTAATCGCTGACGGAATCAGCCGCAAATCCAGTGACCCGCCCAGGTGATGAATCCGGTAAGCGGCTTCCCATGACAGGAATGCACTGTTTACGTCAATATGGAAGATTGTTTTCTTAATCACACCCATCCCCTCCTTTTCTGTACTAAGTATTATAATCGAACACTTGTTCTTTATCAAGTGGTAATTTCATTCAATAAAAAAAGAGGATTTCTCCTCTTACTTTCAATCGTTGATTATTCTTGAGAACTATGCTATTTTATATAGCCCCAGAACTTCTTGAACAGATACTTTTTGAGACCCTTGTTATTTTATACGGCCCCAGAACTTGTCTACATCTTGCTGAGTATAGTCATAACTTGAGAACTATGTTATTTTATATAGTTCCAGAACCTCAAATAACAGTTCTTTGCAACGCTCCGTACATTTGTACTTTTGCTGCAACTTTTTACCGTTTTCCACGGAGAGTTTGGCGAGAGGTCAGTTGTCTTATCGGACGCACTGCACTATCTCACCAATAGGACGGCAAGACGCCCTTTTGTCCGCTCTTTTGGCGAACCTAATTATTTCATCTAACTCACAATGAAAACTGTGGTTTTTGATATATGTCCTTTCTGCATCTCGATTATCTTCATTACATTTTCATAAAAAAACCTTTCTGAAATATCCGTAGAAACATTGAAAACAGCCGTTCCATTTTCTCTCATTTCCTCCAGCATTTCTTCAATATCACCATTTTCCGTAAATGTCATCACCGCATTTTCTATCAGATTGTGATATTTTATGTATGTAGGACGTTCACAGTTAGGTCCATCTATTCCAAAACAAGCTCGCGAATATAACTCCCGAATCGCATCTTCTGCCTTTTCTGCAGTTTTATCAGAAACTACAATAATTGATTTAACATTAGGGATGCTTTTATTTCCTAGCTCCCATAATTCTATAATAATATTTCTGAAAACAGGAAATGTACTAAAAAAATCAATAACTATCCAATATACTTCTACCATTTATTATTTCCTCATTGATAATTTGAATTTTTAATTTCGGTGGTTTTCTCACCTTGAGAACCATGCTATTTTATATGAATCCAGAACCTCAAATAACAGATTCTTCACAGCACTCCGTACATTTGTACTTTTGCTGCGGGTTTACTGCTTTCCGCAGAGACTTGGCGAGAGGTCAGCTGTCATATGGGATTCACTGCACTATCTCACCTTCAGACCGGCAAGACGGCCACAATATTCTTCAATACCTCAATTTTGCATCATGCAGTCCACATAAATTCCTGTTTTTTAAATCTTCCCTAAACACTTGATTTGCATTTATTACCATATAGCAAGGTCTGTCATCAAAGAATACAATATAAATGTCTGTCAAAAGTTCATGAAAAACACAGGTATAGGCTTTTGTCATTGCACATCCGCTCATGACCAAATCTCCATCTTCCGTTTCATCAAAGCCTGTACATGTGCTTCCCCATAACTGAGGAAAAACCTCTGTTTCAAATTCAATTACCGCATAACGGTTATTTTTTCTGATTTCTTCCAGTTTCTTTTTTATGCTTTCGTCTTTATTAAACATTTGCTTTGCAATATATTCGAGTAATTCCAAATTTGGATATTTAGCAGCTAAACTCATTTTTTCCCCTTTCCTTTGAGAATTATGATATTTAATATGACTCAGTTACCCTTGAGAACCATGTTATTATATATGGTTTTAGAACAACAATCAACTCGTACCTAATCTTGAGAACCATGCTATTTTATACGGTTCCAGAACCTCAAACAATAGATTCTTCACAGCGCTCCGCATGTTTTGCTTTTGCTGTAACTTTTTACTGCTTTTCGCAGAGAGCTTGGCGAGAGGTCAGCTGGTCTTATCGGACGCACTGCACTATCTCACCTTCAGGTCGGCAAGACGGCATTGCATTTACATATTAAGCCATTTCTATCTCTTCTTTTTTGGAAGACACTTCCATAACTTCGAGTCCTTTCTCCTGCGCTTTGTATGTAATCTTCTGCTGAAGGTCGTAATAAGTCCAGTCTCCGAATGCAACATTCTCCGTTTCCGAAAAATCTTCCAATTCAATCAGTCCACAGTCATACCGCTGTGCCATATCCACGATATACCGGCTGATTTTGTGATTGAAGGTATCTCGGAAGCGTCTTTCTTTATCCTGAAGTTTTAGGAGTTTATCTGCTCTTTTCCGGTATCCTTTTCCGCAGTTGTTGTCACTGGCAATCCTTGTCGCATTTCCGTAGGTTCTTCTAAGTTCCATGAATTTCTTTCTTACAGCAGCCAGTTCTTCAAGTCCCGGAACTACTTTATCGTATGGTTTCATGCGTAACTCTGTTTCACCTTTCTTTGCGGTAAGTCGGAGCAGTACCTCTTCTTCCAGACGGACATTTAACGTATTTTCGCCGGTACACTCTTCCGGTGTAAATGTATAGGACATTGCAAGCATCCACTTTTTCTTATGTTTATTATAGGTGAGGCTGCCGCTTCCCTGCTTATATTCCTTTGACATCATCCGAGTAAGGATGCTCTTCTCTCCAACGTTTATGTGTGGCAGTGAAAATGTGATGATTCCATTTTTTAAACCTAATTCTTTTGAATGTGACTTACTGAACAGGCTGATTTTTACTCCGAGTCCCTTTTCTGTTTCAAACAGTGTATACGATTTATTATGCAGGTAAATAGCACCATCCCGCCGGAAGTTCGTTAAAGAACAGTTTCCTTTCAGCAGACCTTTCTTGACATCTTTAGAAAACTGATTTTCCACAAACGCCCTTGCCTGTGAAATATTGGCTGAATTGGATGTTGTCATGATTTCTGCCATCTTATTGTATAGATACGTCATCCGTGATTTTCCATATAACTCCGTTGGAGCAGGGATGTCTATGCCTGCATCTTTCATGATGAATTCCTGCTGCTTGTCTGCATACAGGAATGTCATAATCCGGTTGCTTGCTTTTGCAGACAGATACTGCATTTCAAACAATTCTTTGCATAAATCCTTGTACTCGATATCGTCCTGATTCAGTGAGATTGCCAGTTTGATAGTTTTGTTCATAATCGTTCTCCTCTATTTGTTCAGTTATTCTTGCTGCATGTAGCTTGGCGAGTGCATTTTATCCGTGTGCAAGAGATTCTGTACTTTATCCTCACCTTATGGCCGGCAAGACGGCCGTTTCTTGTTATATCCTTAGTATGAGCTATCCGGAGGCAGCTGTTAAATTTCTGGACAGCTTATTTTTTCTTTCAGAAATAGTATGGAAAAGATTTTTGCTTTTGTAGAAATTACAGATATCTTATTGTTTTCAGTATATGGATAAAGAGATGTTTCATTTTTCTATTTTGTAACCGTGAAATCCTTTGTATTCCGTACACTTGATTTGTTTTAGGCTCAGCGTATTTGTTTTGCTTTAATAATTTTCCATACTAAAAACATAAAAGGAAAAGGAGCGCTTTTGATATGGACATAAAAGAATGTTTTTTATATCTTGCCGACAAACTAAAAACAAATATTTTTACTCGTGAATATAAAAATTCTTATTATCAATACATGATTCTCACGACCTGCCACCATACACCGGAAGAATTTGAAATACTGAAAAACGCAAACTTACTGGATAAGAACTATGTCCCGCAAACAAAAATCAATTTTTGCAAAATTGAATATGCACCGAATTCACCGGGGAAAGAACGGCTTACCTTTTCTTTCCGCGAAAGGACCGCATTTACCCGAAATATAACCGGACTGCAATATCCCTCTGCTACACTGGAAGATTTTAAATCTTCTTATTGGAGTACCGGCAGAAGCATTGTTTTTTATCCAAATAACAATATCTGGTGTTTTCAGAATAAAAAGAAAAAGACAGGCTATCCCTGTTCGCTGAAGGATTTCTTTTATTATCAGGAAAAATCAAATATTGAATATAAGCCTTATCTTCTGCTTTTTCAATTCCTCGGCAAAACCTATCCCATTTTCAAAGACCTCGCCACAGACTTTGAAAATGGTTCTGCATACACTTCCATTCCAATGTCAGAAGTCTTTTCCTGTAATACCAGACGGGAATTATTGGGAAAATATTATGGTACAGATGGTTTGAAACGGAATAACAAGGAATGTATCGGGGACGGAATTTTCCTCCACAGAGCAAGCCGTCTGGTCAATAAAAATGAAATTCAGAAACTGTACGGTTTCCACTGCTATCCTTGTTTCATCGGTCGGAAACGGGAAGATATGGAAAAACCGTTGACGTATTTTCTGCACGAGTATCTGAAAGGTCAATTTCCGGAAATGGAAATCATGGTAAAAAACCGCCGGTTTGGGTATAACGAGAATGAACCGGAAAAAATTTCATTTCAAATAACAAAAACATTTATTCAAGATGCTGTTTCCTTATCCATTTCCATGAATTTAAAGATTCCGCTGACATGGCATTCACTGCGAGCAGTTAAGGAATGGCATGATGAACTTGCTATTCGATTCCGAAACAAGCAGCTTCCCACAGTCAAAATACCAAAAGATTCCATATTCAAACGATTAAAGATGCCACAGGACTGTATACGGCTGACATCCCGGAAACAGTTTTTAGAGGAATCACAAGTGAATAATAATTGTGTTGCCGGATATATTAACAGAGTTAACCGGGACCTATGTTCTATCTGGTCCATGCGAAAACCAGATGGGCAGAGATATACGATAGAAATACGCAGAAGGAAAGCAAAAAACTATCAAGGGGGCTATTTTTGTATTTCACAGATGCTTGGATTTGACAATTGTGATGTACCGGAAATAGATTATAACAGAGTACGGGAATGTCTGGAAAAACAGAACATTCCAAAACATACTTAATCATTTTCTAAAAATAAGGTCAAAAAAAGGCTTGTCATTAAGACAGGCCTTTTGTGAAAAAATCAGAGTTTTCCTTTTTTGTTCATTCATGTGTCTTGCAGCTGCCGGACTCTATGGATGGTAGCAGGCCGCTCCCCTGTGCCAACCACTGTTGGAGCAATCCAGCGTAAAACCAATTCTGACCGCCCCTTCCCTGTCCAGTAATGATGCCAATGAGCTTTTCTTGTATGCGGGCGCATTGGACCTCTGAATTTATTGACTTTCTTCTTTTTGTTCTGTGTTTTCCCTTCTTGCAGTTTTACTCTGTTCTTTCGGACTTCTGCTCCATAAACAAATCCACAGTCATATTTCCGAATTTCAGAGAACTTATTTTTTACTCTTGCAGTTGGATGGTATGTATTCTTTGTCACTGGATTTTCACGAATTTCTGCATTCTCAGAACAAATATATAGCAAAGCGTTCAGCATAAACATGCAGAATTCCGGCCAGTCGATATCTTTCTCTGAATCCCCGCAGATAGTATCGTTTCCTCTGGATATTAGAAATACTGCATTTTTTGTGTTTTCATCTGGAACAAAACTGGCACTTCCAAACATGCCTTTTCCATCCTCCGTAAGACGCATGACATGGAGGTGATATCCCAATCCCTCTTTTATTAAGTGAATGAACGCACCATGGAAGTGACTGGAATAGATGCCATCTTCTGCAAATTCCAGATAAAAGGTTTGGTATGGGAGTCGGTCTAAAATCCGGACAGGTACTTCTATCTCTTCTATGTCAGATAGAGCGAACTCTAATTCTGCATCAAACCGATATACCTCCTTATCTGGTTTCCAGGCTTCAACAATCAAAAATGTCATGAAAAAATCGCGGATGTAGGCTTTCGATTCTTCTGCTTCCAAAGGACCTTCCAGTTTCAGCGTTTTTCTTAAATTCGCTTCTTTTTTTCGAACAAATTGATTCAGTTTTACATATCTCCCATTGTAGTTTTGGTTCAAGAATTGACTATCCGTATGTAGAAATTTGATTACTTCATCTGGAGTTTCTGTCAACAGGCGAAGTATCCGTCCCAGGTCTGTGTCGGGTTTGGTTAAGGATATATCCATTCTTTTGCAAAAGTCTAAAGGTGCATACATAGTTGTTATCCTCCTTTTTTGTATATTTCTTTTTTAAGTTGTTAGTCAAAAATATTGGGTCTCTGTATTTTTTCATTCTCCTTTCCTCTGTACTATTTGTTCTATTTTTAGAATGATGAAAAACAAAATTTTTAAAAATTCCCAAAACAGTTGACAGACCGAACACATGTATGCTACTATACCATCAGATGAAGGAAGTGCCTGTCCGATATCTACATGTTTTTTCATGTGGAACTCGTACAGGCTTTTTTATTTAGAAAATTACGAAAGGAAGAAAAAAGATGAAAGCAGCAGTTATCATAAGAACTCTGAATAACACATTCTGGAACAGTCTCACACTTACAGGACTGTTTTGCTTGTCATGCTCATTTTTATACGGGTATTTTAATAAGCGTCCGACAGATGGTATATTCAGAAATACGGAAATTCCGTGATAACGTGTTCTGCGCTTTTTGAATATAATGATTTGTACCGTCTGTCTAATTCTTGAGACAGGCGGTATTTTTTTGGAGATGTAGCTCAATCGGCAGAACATCCGGCTGTTAACCGGGTAGCTACAGGTTCAACTCCTGTCATCTCCGCTCCTCTTCTGCATGAAATCAGGCACTTCATACAGAAGAATGCAGCAATAAGAAAAATTAATAATTACAGAAACTGATTATGCATATCAGGAAATGACCGTGGGTAGCATAGCGGCGAATGCAGCAGACTGTAAATCTGCCACACTGGAAACATCGTGAGTTCGAGTCTCACCCCGCGGACTTTGGGATGATAGCTTATGCGGTCTGAGCGCCGGACTGAAAATCCGGAGGATGAAGGTTCGACACCTTCTCATCCCACTTTCGATATAAAAGGAAAACAGGCACTTCCTTTATATCCTTACCGGGAAAAATTACCGGAGCAGCCGGCTTGCGGGCAAGCTGCAACTATGCATATGTGGTGTGAATGGTTAGCACTCCTGCCTTCCAAGCAGGCAGCGCGGGTTCAAGTCCCGTCATATGCTCTCTGCCGAAGTAGCACAATTGGTGGTGTGGCTGCCTTGTAAGTAGCAGGTTCTGGGTTCGAATCCCAGCTTCGGATTTTTAGAAAGATGGTGTAACGGCAAAGGCTGCGGTATCCATTGAAAAATCAGATTAAGCTCCGGTGGTGGAATCTGGAATACACGCCAGTCTCAAACACTGTTATTACGGGTTCAAATCCCGCTGGGAGATTTTTTCAAAAAGTACTGTCCGAGAAATCGACAAATGAAACATCTTTTCGCATACTATAGGTGTAAGGTGTTTGGGAAAGCATCTTGCATGGGTATTGCATTCATAGCAATCGCCCCCTCGTGTATCATTTTTTGTATGCATCGCTCTTTCTTGACTTTTCAAATTCCGGTTGCCGAGAGCATAGGGGTGTGCATTAAATGCGGTCAAATCGGCGGTTTCACCAGGAGAGCCGTAGCCGGAAGAATTAGCTGAATAGCCCTGGAAACAGGCATGTTGGTTGCAGTATCTGCATATAACGCCGGTTCAATTCCGGCTTCAGCTACTGGAGATGTTGACTTTTTCTTGTTTTCAAACCACTCCTTTTCAAAGGAAAGAAAAACAAGCATACTGACTTCTGCAGAAGTACCCATGATAGCATAATTGGCAATGCTACAGTCAAAAACTGGGAATAGCAGGGTTCGACTCCCTGCCATGGGATAAGCCTCTTTTTTACACATGAGTTTTTGTCCAGGCAGATTATCATGGATAATAATCATAGAAAAAACTCTGAGTTTTGGCAACAGATTTTTACTCCAAAATCGGAAGGTACTTTTCCACTCTTGACCGGACTGAAGTCTTGCAATGCTATATGCCCGGTAAAAAACTTAACTTAGGGAGATAAGACAATTTCGGTGATTGCAATAGTCCGGAGACCTGAGTTTTCACCGGAAGTAACATAGGTTAGCTGCTGGGCGGCTCCGGGGTGGTTTTCAAGGTGAAGTCTTTCAATATTTATTATAATCCGGGGTATCCTGAAATCCTGCGGACGTGGCGTAATCGGTATCGCAGTGGGTTGCTAACCCATCCAACATGCAAATGTTGTGCAGGTTCGAGTCCTGCCGTCCGCGTCAAAAACATGATTCACTATGCTGAGATGTGATAATTGGTAGTCAGGCGGTCTTGAAAACCGTTGCCCGGTTACGGGTTGGGGGTTCAAATCCCTCTCTCAGCGTTCATCAGATTCCGTTCCGGATGGGAGGCTATACCCCAGTTGGTAGAGGACCGGGCGTATGCAATGTCAATCAGCCATGCGTCTATGATGTCGATGGTTCGACTCCATCTAGCCTCATGTATCATATAAAAAAGACTGCTAAACCGGACTTTTTTAGTTGTTTGAAAATTTGCGGTTCATAATAACTTTCATTATACTTGCCATAAGAAATGTTAAAAAGAGAAAAGGAGGCAAACTTCATGAAAAAAAGAAGGACATACATTGTTGGAATCCTGATTACGGTAATCCTTTTGGCCGGCATCGGGAATATGTATTATAATTCCATTCCGGTAATAGATTTAACAAAATCAGAAGAACCGGTAATGGTAGATTCCTGCAAAGCCGGGCGCAGTGCCGATACCTTCCCCTGTAAATATTCCAATTTAAAACCAAGACAAGAATATAAAATAAAAGCATCTGTGGGCTTATACGGAAAAGCAATGGGCAGTCTCTTAGAACGAACGTCTTACGACTTTAATTATATACCAGAAAAGGAAAGCGGCCTGTTTTTGATGAAAGTGACGATTCCAAACACTATGCGCCGTATACACGATGCACATCCCTCTTATTACGAAGTTTCCTTTAAGATAGAAGAAGTTATTCAAAATTAGTTGTATACGTTATTTAAAAAAGACTGGTTTTTGCCAGTCTTTTTTTATTCTCCAATTATCTTGATTCCGTTTTTTAAAAATCCTCCATGAGCAAAGATAGTTAAGAGACATTCTAATATCATTCTCTGATACTCTCTTGTCCTATTATCCGGTATTATAAATTCATAAACATCCTCCGGACAACTGAGGTCTGCAAAAGTATAAGTTTGGAATGGGTTCTTCATAGATTCATAGTCTGCATAGTGCTGCTTCCAATCTCATCCCCGTAATATTGTTCCAGAATCTGCATAATTCTGTTTCTTGTTTCTTTATCTATCATTTCATCTTTTTCTTCGAGCAGGTCGAAAATCTCACCGAAATAAATCTTGTCATTATGTATTCCTGCGGCAATATCATACACCAGACCTAAGACTTCTGAATCACTTTTTTCAAATTGCAGGTCTCTGACATAAAACTCTGTAAACGGCTACGCCAATAATCTTTGGATACGGTCGGCGGGGTCAGCCATGGATTATAATACGCATCTTTCCCAATCATGATGCGATGTGTTTCTGTTATACCTTGATTTTTAATATTTACAATGACTTTCATAAATAAACAACCTCCTGCAACTTCTGACTGTTGATTTTCTTCGTTATAGCTGCGGATAAAGAATACCCTGCCTTTTTTTGTTTCGGTCTGGTCGGTGTTGTCACGAGGTAAATGGCATTCTTCTCCTCTTCCCTGCATACCTCATAGACAGCACAGCGGAAGAACCGGAGATACACCTTCCGTTCAAACCAGCCAGAATATAAATCCACGTATTGCCTCCACGCCATCCAGACAATAGATTCCAGTTCCTCCAATTCATCAGCAGACAGATTTCTGCTGCCCATCAGTTTTTTGAATTTCCGGTTTATCCTGTTCGAGTCTTCTATCCCGTATTCTCCGATTGCCCGCATTGGGTTGCCTTTGGATAAACGGCATGTGTAGAAGATTTCCAGTTCTTTGAAGAACATTTTGTTTATCAATTTGATTTCTACTACCATATTTTTCTCCCCTTAAAAATTATCAGCTACTGATAGTATGAGGAAAGAAATAAAAAAAAGAAATTTCCGGACAAAAAAAAGCACCAGGCTGACCGCCAGTGCTGTTCTATATATTTTATTTTGTGATAATCATATCATTGATACTGACCTTCAGAATCGAACTAAGAATGACAATATTATCAAGGGTCGGCATGGAATCGCCGCGGAACCACTTATAAATCGCATTAGTTGTAGATAATCCCAGAGCATCCTTCAATGCAGCCACGCTTAGATTGCGGTCTCTTCGAATATCATCTATATTTCTTCCGGTTGCAACCGGGTCTAAAATCGGTGTCATTTTTTTCATCTCCTTTTCAATAAAAAAATCCCATCCTTACGGAAGGGATTCTTAAAAAGGATGCGAGGAATATTCCTATTTACATTCGCTTACCGAACAAACCCGAACATAAGGACAATACAAAATAAGCTGTTGTTCACAGCATTCTTTTCTTTTCTGATTCGGTTTTCGTGTGCTCAAACGTAACATAAAAACTACTCCCTTCAAAAATGGAAAACATCTTGCCACTTAATTATAGTATGTCAAATTACAAATAGCAAGCGCTTTTGCGGGACAGCGTATGCGAGCCTTAAATGAAAAACTAAATTCCACCATCATGCTGAATTTAGTCTTACTCTCTTC
>OFMI01000396.1_pt1 | contig 38648 bp, 38 predicted proteins | sample 1541741 | NCBI WGS metagenome assembly OFMI01 (sample SAMN04209219, study PRJEB22552) | human gut metagenome | biome: gut; material: feces | host: Homo sapiens | place: USA: Oklahoma | reverse complement strand
TGGGCAAGGCAGGGGGCTTCGTCTCCGCCGACATCCACTCCGGCGTTTCCGGCACGGTAAGCGAGGTAACGGTGCTGAAAATGCCCGGCGGCGCGGACGTGCCCGCCGTTGTCATTGTGCCGGACGGCGCGCAGGCGCCGGATGAAAGCTGCGTGCCGCCGCAGGTGACGGATGCGCAAAGCCTTGCAGCGGCAGCGCGCGCGGCGGGCCTTGTGGGCCTTGGCGGCGCGGGCTTTCCCACGGCGGTGAAGCTGACGGTAAAGCCTCAGGCGCCCATTGACACGCTGGTGATAAACGGCGCCGAGTGCGAGCCATACCTCACAGCAGATAACCGCGAGTTTCTGGAGTGCTCTGATACCGTGCTGGCGGGCATTGCGGCGGTGAAAAAGCATCTGGGCATCGGGCGCGTCATCATTGCCATTGAGCGCAACAAGCCCGAAGCCATCGATTTGATGCTCAGCCTTGTGAAAAATGATGCGGATTATGAGGTGAAGCCTCTGCCTTCGCGCTATCCGCAGGGGGCGGAAAAGGTGCTGATAGAGCGCACCACCGGGCGCGAGGTGCCGCGCGGCGGCCTGCCCGCGGACGTGGGCGTGCTGGTAATGAACGTCACCACAGTGTCTGCGCTGGGCAAATTTCTTGCCACCGGCATGCCGCTTACCACAAAGCGCCTTACAGTGGACGGCCCCGGCGTGAAAGAGCCGAAAAACGCAGAGGTCATCATCGGCACGCCCATCCGGGAGGTGCTGGATTTCTGCGGCGGCATGGAAGAGGGCGCGGCCAAGGTGCTGATGGGCGGCCCCATGATGGGCACCGCGCTTGCCAGCGTGGATTTCCCGGTGCTCAAGCAGAACAACGGCATCCTTGTATTTCTGGAAAAACAGGCAAAGCTGGCCGCGCCGCAGCCGTGCGTGCGCTGCGGGCGGTGCATCGAGGCGTGCCCGCTGGGCCTTTCGCCTGTGGAGATAGCGGGCGCATACGCGCAGGGCGACGCCGCCCGGCTGGATAAGCTGATGGTGGATTTGTGCATGGGCTGCGGCTGCTGCACCTTCGTGTGCCCGGCCAGGCGCCCCGTGGCGCAGACGATGAGCCTTGCAAAGGCAATGCAGAGAAAGGCAGGCAAATGAGATGGAACGCGAAAAGTTCTTTGTGTCCGCCTCCCCACATATCCATGAGGGAAGCTCCACACAGGGGCTGATGATCCATGTGCTCATCGCGCTCATGCCTGTGGTGGTGGCCTCCGGCATGATATTCGGTGCGCGCGCGTGGCTTGTGGTGGCCGTGTGCGCGGTGAGCTGCGTGGTGTTCGAGGCATTGTTCTGCCTGCTGGCAAAGCGCCCGGCCGCGGTAAAAGACTGCTCGGCGCTTGTCACAGGCGTAATACTGGCGTGCAACCTGCCTGCCAATATTCCGCTGTGGACGGCCGTGGTGGGCTGTTTTGCGGCCATTGTGGTGGCAAAGCAGCTGTTCGGCGGCCTTGGCACCAATTTTGCAAACCCCGCGCTGGTGGGGCGCCTTGCGTTGTTCATCGGCTTTGCGGCGCATATGACCAATTACGCCTACCCCGTGAAGGGCGGCATAGACCTTGTGGCCAGCGCCACCACGGACGCCGTGGCCTCGGCCACGCCGCTGGCTGCGGCCGAAATACCGGCCGGCAGCACGCTGGGCCTGCTGTTGGGGCAGTACGGCGGCATGCTGGGCGAGACGTGCTCGCTTGCACTTATTCTGGGCGGCGTGTACCTTATCCTCACCGGCACCATCAGCGCTCTCATTCCCTTCAGCTATCTGGGCACGGTGGCGGTGCTCAGCGCCGTCACAGGGCACGACGTAGTGGTGCAGCTTCTTTCGGGCGGCCTGATGCTGGGGGCCTTCTTCATGGCCACCGATTATGTCACCAGCCCCTTCACCCGGCTGGGCAAGCTGGTGTTCGGCATAGGGCTTGGGTGCATCACCTGCCTGATACGCTTCTGCAGCAACATGACGGAGGGCGTCAGCTTTGCCCTGCTTCTTATGAACCTGCTGGTGCCCTATATCAACGAGCTTACGCGGCAAAAGCCGCTGGGAGGGGGCAAGCGCAAATGAAGGAGACATTGAGGCCCGTCGCTGTGCTCACCGGCATTTGCCTCATTGTGGCGGTGCTGCTGGCCGCCACCAACGGCGTCACAGCGCCTATTATCGCAGCCAATGAGGCGGCCGCCGCACAGCAGACGCGCATCCGGCTTCTGCCCGAGGCAGACAGCTTCGACATTGTGCCCGTAGAGGCCGAGGGCGTCACCGAGGCCGCGCGCGCGGCAAACGGCGCGGGCTGGGTAATTACCGCGCAGGCGCAGGGCTACGGCGGCCAGGTGCCCGTGATGGTGGCCTTCGGGCAGGACGGCGCCATCCGCGCCGTGGAATTCCTTGCAAATGACGAGACGCCCGGCCTTGGCCAGAAGGTGCGCAATGAGGCTTTTGGCGCACAGTTTTCAGGCAAGACCAGCGCAAACGCCTATGAGGTGGACGCCATCTCCGGCGCCACGGTGTCCTCCAACGCGGCCATTCTGGCGGTAGAGCATGCGTGCGCCGCATACGACGCGCTGGCCGGGGCAGAGGGCGAAGACACGCACGCTGTGCAGGAAGGGGGCGGGCAGGCATGAAAGAGCGCATCCGCATCGTAACAAACGGCCTTGTGAAGGAGAACCCGTCCCTACGCCTGGTGCTGGGCACCTGCCCCACACTGGCTGTCACTACTGTGGCCATGAACGGCCTTGGCATGGGCCTTGCCGCCACATTTGTGCTCATCTGTTCCAATATTGTTATTTCGGCGCTGCGCAAGGTGATACCCGACAAGGTGCGCCTGCCGGCCTTTATCACGGTGATTGCCACATTTGTCACAGTGCTGCAGATGCTGGTGAAGGCGTACCTGCCCTCGCTGGACACGGCGCTTGGCATCTACCTGCCGCTTATTGTGGTGAACTGCATCATCCTCGGCCGCGCCGAAATGTTCGCCTCGAAGCACACCGTGCTGGATTCCGCGCTGGACGGCCTTGGCATGGGCCTTGGCTTTACCCTGACGCTGGTGCTGATGGGCTGCGTGCGCGAGCTTTTGGGCGCGGGCACGCTGTTCGGCGTGGCCGTGCTGGGCGCCTCGTTCGAGCCCATGACGCTGTTCATTACACCGCCGGGCGGCTTTCTGGTGTTTGGCGTGCTGATGGCGCTTGTGGTGTTCATAGAGACGAAGCTGGGCGCGCGCGTCACACGCAAAGTGGGCTGCGAGGGCTGCCCGGCTGCCGGTGCGTGCGCCGGGGCCTGCGGCGAAGAGCCCGGGAAGGAGGGCGCGTAACGCATGGACGAAATGAGAAACCTTGCCATGATATTTTTCGGCATGATTCTTGTGAACAACTATGTGCTGGTGCAGTTTTTGGGCATCTGCCCGTTCCTTGGCGTGTCGAAAAAGCTGGATTCCGCCTTCGGCATGTCCTGCGCCGTGGTGTTTGTTATGGCAATGGCCACCGCCGTCACCTGGCCCATTTATACCTATGTGCTGGAGCCGAACGGCATGGCCTATCTGCAGACCATCGTGTTCATCCTCATCATTGCCGTGCTGGTGCAGCTTGTGGAAATGGTGCTGAAAAAGGTCATTCCCCCGCTGTATAAGGCGCTGGGCGTGTATCTTCCGCTTATCACCACCAACTGTGCGGTGCTGGGCGTCACCATTTCTGTGATAGAGGACGGCTACAACTTTGCCGAGAGCATGGTGTGCGCCGTGGGCGCCGGGTTCGGCTTTATGCTGGCCATGGTGCTGTTTGCGGGCGTGCGCCGCCGCCTGGCGGACGCAAAGCCCCCCAAATGCTTTGAGGGGCTGCCCATCACGCTGGTAAGCGCCGCCATCGTCAGCCTGTCGTTCATGGGCTTTGGCGGCGTCATCGAACATATTTTCGGCGCGTAAGGGGGGCGGCTGTTATGTGGACAGGAATTCTTTGGGCGGCTGCCGTGTGCGCGGGCCTTGGCCTTGTGGGCAGCGTGGTGCTGGTGCTGGCCTCGCGCTTTCTGGCCGTGCCGCAGGATGAGCGCGTGGGCCGCCTGCAGGAGGTTTTGCCCGGCGCAAACTGCGGCGCCTGCGGCTATGCGGGCTGCGCGGACTATGCCCAGGCCATTGCCGGCGGCGCGCCCGTGAACAAGTGCGTGCCCGGCGGCGAGGCCGTGGCAAAGGCCGCCGCGGCCATTATGGGCGTGGAGGCAGGCGGCGTTTTGAAGCGCACGGCCTATGTGGCCTGCCAGGGCAGCTACGAGCATACGCAGGATAAATACGAATACCAGGGCGTGCAAAGCTGTGCCGCTATGGCGGCGCTGCACGGCGGGTGCGCGGTATGCCCGTTCGGCTGCCTTGGCTGCGGCGACTGCGCCGCAGCGTGCAAATTCGGCGCCATTGAAGTGAAAAACGGCCTTGCGCATATTGATGAAGAAAAATGCACCGGCTGCGGCGCCTGTGCGGAAACGTGCCCCAAGGGCATCATCCGCCTGCACACGCGCCTAGACAGGCCCGTGGTGCTGTGCGCCAATGAAGACCGCGGCGCCCTCACCCGCAAGGCGTGCACTGCCGGGTGCATCGGCTGCATGAAGTGTGCCAAAAACTGCCCTGCCGGCGCCGTGACGGTGGTGAACAACGTGGCCCGCATCGACGAAGAAAAGTGCACCGGCTGCGGCGTGTGTGCAGCGCAGTGCCCGGTGGGCGCTATCTTTATGCCCGGCGCTGCGCGCGCATAAGGCAAAAGGGGGCGCTTTGCATGGACCTTTTCTTTTCCTGTGACATCGAAGGCGTGTGCGGCGCCGCCGCGTGGGACCAGCTTGGCCCCGGCACGCCGGAGCTGCAGGCCCTTTGCGCGCAGATGACGCGCGAGGTGGCTGCGGCCTGCCGCGCCGCCGTGCAGGCGGGCGGCGAGCGCATTCTGGTAAAGGACGCGCACGATACGGGCCGCAACATCGCTCTGGAAGAGCTGCCTGTGCCCGTGCAGGTGAACCGCGGCTGGGCGGGCGACCCCTACGGCATGATGAGCGGCATCCAGCACGGAAGCTGGGATGGCGCGGTGTTTCTGGGCTACCATTCCGGCGCGGGCACCTCTGGCAGCCCCATGGCCCATACCATGGAGCCGCAGAAGGTGGACTATATCGAAATAAACGGCGAGCGCGCCAGCGAATTTACGCTGAACGCCTATATGGCGGGGCTGCACGGCGTGCCCGTGTGCTTTGTTTCCGGCGACGCGGCCTTGTGCGAAGCCGCGCGCCGCATGGTGCCGGGCATTGCCGCGGTGCCTGTGGTGAAGGGCGAAGGCGGCAGCACCACCAGCCTGCACCCCGCCCTTGCGGCCGAGCGCATTGAAAAGGCGCTGTACGACCAGCTGGATTCCGAGCGGTATAAAACCTGCCTCGTGCCCATGCCCCTGCAGTTTGAGATATTTGTGCGCTACCGCAGCCACCAGCTGGCCTACCATGCCGGTTTTTACCCGGGCGCCAGCCTGTGCGAAGAGCAGACGGTGCGCTTTGCGTGCGAAAATTACGCCGACGCCATGCGCTTTTTCCATTTTGTGCTGTAACGCGCCAGCGCTCAAAAGCCTCGCCCCGGCGGAAAGCCGAAGCATGGCTGAGAAAACGGCCGCTTTTCCTTTACAGGCATCCATACAGCCAGGCCACCGTGGCAGCCGCCAGGCCCGCCGCGGGGGCCTTTTGCTTTGCTTGTGCAGAAGCATGGGACAAAGCCGCGCTGCCGGAGAGGGGCCCGTGCACCGCGACGGAGGGGGTGCTTTCTGCCGCCCCCTGTATGCGGGCATTTTGTTTTGCAAAAGCGCAGGCCCTCTTTTCAGCGTGCCGGGATGAGCGCCGCCTGTGCGGCAAATGCAGCGGGGCAGGCTTGCCTGGCCCCGGCGGCACGGCGGGCCGCCGGGGAAAAACACAAAAATTTTTTATTTGCGTGCGGGAAAGGGCTGGCGGGCGCGGGCCTTGTCTGTTATAATGTTTACTGGCCGAATTTTAGGAAAACGGAAAGGGGCTTTTTGCGCGATGAAAAAAATATACGAAGGCAAAACCAAAGACGTATTCGAACTGGAAAACGGCAATGTGCTGCTGAAATTCAAGGACGACTGCACCGGCAAGGACGGCGTGTTCGACCCGGGCGAAAACTCGGTGGGCCTCACCATCGAGGGCATCGGCCGCGAAAACCTGAAAACCTCCATCCACTTTTTTGAGCTGCTGAAAAAGGCCGGCGTGAAAACGCACTATGTAAGCGCCAACGTGCAGGATGCTACCATGGAGGTGCTGCCCGCCAAGGTGTTCGGCCACGGCCTGGAGGTCATTTGCCGCCTGGTGGCCACCGGCAGTTTCATCCGCCGCTATGGCGATTATATCAAGGACGGCACACCCCTGCCCGGCGGCTATGTGGAGTGCACGTTCAAAAACGACGCCCTGGGCGACCCCCTTGTTACCGCCGAGGGGCTGGAGGCGCTGGGCGTGATGACCATGGCACAGTTCGAAGATATGAAAAAGCAGACGCTGGCCATCACCAAGGTGGTGGCGGACGATTTGGCCGCCAAGGGCATGCAGCTTTACGACATCAAGTTCGAGTTTGGCTACAATGGAGATGAAGTTATCCTCATTGACGAGATTGCCTCCGGCAATATGCGCGTGTATAAAGACGGCAAAATTGTAGAGCCCATGCAGCTGACAAAGCTGATTCTGGGTGAATAAAAAGCAGCGCCCGTGCGCCGCGCATATGGGCAGAAAGGGCCGCCGGAACAGCCGGCGGCTCTGTTTTTTTGCGGCGGCCTGCGCGCCATTTTCGAGGATACCGAGCAGAAGGCGGCCTGAGAGCATGCTGTATTAACTGTGTGCGCAGGCGGCCCGGCTTAGAGGCAGGGCCGGGTGTGCAGCTTTTCCCGCAGGATAGAGAGCTTATGCGCAAAGCGGCGCGGTTTCCCTTTTCTGCCGTATCAGCCAGCTTTGAGGCCCCGGAAGCGTCCGGCCTCTAGGGGCCTTTTTGTGCTGCAAATAACTCTTCCTTCCGGGGCCTGTACTGCCGCCCGGCGGGCCTGTCTCGCTGTACTGGACGTGCAGCGGCGTGAATCTCCGCACACTGGGAAGGCGTCTGCGGTCTTGCAAAATGAAATGCCCGCATGCAGCAGGCAGATATTCTTTCGAATGAAGGCGCTGCTTTATGAAACAAGGCATCTGCCGCTGCAATCAAGCCTGATATACCAGAGGCGGGCGGCGGAGAATCACCCCGGCCGCGGCGTGTGCCCCCGTTCCCGGCGGCACAGTATAGCTTTGCTCTTTGTTCCTTGCTTCCGAATACACGGATGCAGAAGATACGAAAAACGCCCCATGGCGGGCCTGACGGCTGCCATGGGGCCTGATTGCATCAAGGTGATGGGCTTATGAGGCCAGAAGGCGGATTTCCCTGCCGCCCCGTGCCATGCCCTGCTGCCTGTGTTTCCCGGCGAAGGGGTCAGGGGTCTTACAGCCCGGCCTACAGCACCTCTCTATCGGGAATATGTGCGCTGACCGTGCCGTAATGCAAAAAAGAAGGCCCCGCAGCCGAAGCCAAAACAGGGCGCCCTCTGTTTTGTAAATGAAGACAAGGGGAAGGGCCAGCGGTTCCAAAACGTTTTTGCCATACGAAGAAAAAAGATCTGCGCGAAGCGAGGCGCCAGCAAAACGATAGAAGGAAAAAGAAATCAATATCGGCAGGGGATAAGCAAAAAGCGCCCTGCGGCTGCTTGAACAGCGGCAAGGCGCTTTATGCAGGCGGAAGCATTGTACAAGCCGGAGGCTCGGCCGGCACCGGGCCTCAAGGAAAGCTGTGCAAACTGCCGGCACGTCCGATGGCCATGGTGCAAATTTATTCCGCTTGCTCTTGTTCCAGCTTTTCCAGACGCTTTTTCAGGGCCGCCAGCTCGGCGTGCACCACGTCGGGGTAATCGCGCTGGTTCAGCACTTCGCTTTCGTGCACCACTTTATTGCCGTTGATGCGCACCACGCTGGCTGGGATGCCGATGGCGGTGGCGTTGGCGGGAATATCGGTAAGCACCACGCTGTTTGCACCGATGCGGCTGTTTTCACCAATGGTGATGGGCCCCAGCACCTTGCAGCCTGTGCCGATAAGCACATTGTCGCACACCGTGGGGTGGCGTTTGCCCTCATCCTTGCCGGTGCCGCCCAGGGTGACGCCGTGATAGATGGTGACGTTGTTGCCTATCTCTGCCGTTTCGCCCACCACAATGCCTGCACCGTGGTCAATGAAAAGCCCTTCACCTATGGTGGCACCGGGGTGTATCTCAATACCAGTGAACCCCCGCCCCCACTGGCTGACAGTGCGCGCCAGAAAAAAGCGCCGGTGGCCGAACAGCCAGTGGGAAATGCGGTAGAAAATAAGCGCATGGAACCCCGGGTACAGCAGCATCACTTCCGCAAGGCTGCGGGCTGCGGGGTCTTTTTTCAGCATGCTTTTTGCATCTGACAGCAAACTCATGAAAATTCCTTTCCGGCTATGGCGCATACGTCACCGGCCCTGGGCTGGCCCGGCGCCGTTTTTCTTTGTCTGCCGCGCGCGTTTTGCAGCGGGCTTTTCAGGCGGGGCGGGCTGCCCTTCCCCAGCGGGCGCTTCGCCGTGCGCGGCCTGCGGTGCAGGGGTGCCCACACTGGCCGCCGCCTTTGCGGCAAGGCGCCGTGCGGCGGCCTCTTTCACCAGCGTATAGGCCACGCTGGCCGTGGGCACGCCGAACAGCATGCCCGCAATGCCGTACAGGCTGCCGCCCAGCGTAACGGCAGCCAGCACCCACACCGGCGGCAGGCCAACAGAAGAGCCCACCACACGAGGGTAGATGACATTGCCCTCTATCTGCTGCAAAACCAGCAGGAACACCACGAACCACACAGCCAGGATGGGGTCTACCATCATGATCATGAAGGCGCCCACCACAGTGCCCACCAGCGCGCCCACAATGGGCACCAAGGCCGAGATGCCCACCAGCGCGCCCACCATGGGCGCATAGGGGAAGCGGAACAGCAGCATGCCAAGCCAGCACAGCGTGCCAAGAATGCATGCCTCGATGCACTGCCCTGAGACAAATTTGGCAAACGTGCGCGCCGCCACCTTGCCCACATGGGCCAGTGCGCCGCACATGCGCTGCGGCAGAAAGGCCTGCCCCAGCACAATAAGCTGGTGTTTGAATTTTTCCTTGCCAAGCAGGATATACAAAGCAAAAATGAAGGCGATGATGGTGTTGGTGGTGCCGCCTGCAATGCCCGTCACTACATGTACGGTGCCGCCCAGAATGTTGCCCGCGCCGGTGGTCACATAGCCGAACAGCGTTTTGCCGATACTGTTCCAGTCTATCTGCGCGGAAGACAGCCAGTCCTGCAGGGCGGGGAAGGCGTCGCCGTTCGCCAGAAGCCATGCCTGCGCATTTTTCAGGAAAACAGGCACCTGGTCTGCCAGGACGCCGAAGGCGTTCACCAGCTCCGGCACCACCAGCATCACCACCGCGGTGAGGATGGCCAGAATGAGCACCAGCGAAACCAAAATGCAGGTGGGGCGGCGCAGGGCGTTCAGCGCCTTTTTATCTGTCTGCGGCCAGAACTTCTTCTCCAGCGCCCGCATGGGCACGTTCAGCACAAATGCGATGCAGAAGCCCAGGAAAAACGGGAACATCAGCCTTGCACACAGGCGCACGGCGTCCCACAAAAGGTCCCAATGGTCTAGCGCCCAATAGAACAGAATGGCGCCGAACAAAACAAGCGCCAGTGTGCGCACCGTGCCCTTTTCCAGTTTCAAATCATCTCGCCTCATCTTTCCTGTGCGGCGGCACCGCGCTTTCCGCCAGCGTCATGCGGCGGGCCGTCTGCATATCAATATCACCATTCTAACAGGTTTGCCGCGCCCTTTCAAGCAAAGCGCAGAATCAGCCACACAAGCCCGGCTGCAAGGGGCTGGTGCACCACATAGATAATAAGGGCATGGCGCGCCAGCCATTCCGCCGCACGGCAGCGCGGCACACGGGCGCATGCTGCCGCAAGGGGCGTGCCGGGAATAGCCCGCCCCGCGAACAGCCCTGCCCAGAACAGAAACAGCCACGGCATCAGCGGAAAATAATCGCTGGAGGTAAGCCCGCTGTTCATGGGCCAGAAGCCCAGGAAAAGAAGAAATTTTGCGTCATACAGCGCCTGCGGCAGCGGCGCGCCCCAGGGCCATTGGCCGTAGGGGATGGTGTGCGTCAGCCAGAACAGCGCCGCACAGGCGGCAAGGCCCGCCCACGGCGGCACGCGCCGCAGGACAGGCGCCGCCAGCGCGGTAAGAAGCCCCGCAAGGCCCAGAAAGTGCAGGATGCCGAACCAGATGGAAAGCTGCGGTGTGAACACCAGCGTCACGGTCGTGATAAGCAGCCCGGCGCCGAACACAGCCAGCGCCCGGCGGTAGGGCCTGCGGCTGTGCAGCGCCAGCGCGCCTGAAACAAGAATAAAGGCGCTGCAGATGCACCTCTCCCACCAGTGGGCGGGGGCAGAGCGCATAAATGCCTGCACCCCCGCCGCCCCGAACAGAAATGCCGCGTCGTACAGCACGTGGTACGCCACCATGTTCACAATGGCGGCGGCCTTTACCCAGTCCAGCAGGGCGATGCGCCCTGCCGCGGGAGGGTGCGGCCTCACAGCCCGGCCTCCGCAAAAATGCGTTCAGCCCCGCTTTCGGCCGCCGCGCGCGTGCAGGCGGCGCGGCCCTGCCACAGCGCGGGCTTGCCGCCGCCCTTGCCGTTCAGCGCCCCGGCCAGCGCCGCGCCCAGCGGGCGCATATCTGCCGTGCGGCTGGCCAGGGCGCAGGCGTAAGCGCCCTCGCTGCCGCCAAACACCAGCGCCGCGGGGCAAACCTCTGCCAGGGCGCAGGCATAGCGGCGCGCGCCGTCCGGCGAAAGGCCCTCGCAGAAGCGCACCGCCGGTGTGCCCGGCGGGCACAGCTTTGCCTCGGCCTCAAACAGCGCCTGCTGCACCTGCGCTGCGGCAAGGGCGCTTTGCTCCCACGCGGCGCGTTCGGCCTGCGCGCGCTGGGGTACCTGAAGCGGTGGGGCAGAATAAAAGGCGCTGAGCTGCATAAGCGCCTTGTGCTTTTTGAAGTAATCTGTCAGGGCGCGCGCGCCGAACAGTGCCTCTATTACGGTGTGCCCCTTGTGGCGCGTGACGCCGGTAAACTTGGCAAGCTGCACCTCGCCCGCGCGCGCCACATGCGTGCCGCAGCAGGCGCACACGTCCGCCCCGGCGGCGTCCACGATGCGCACATCGCCCTCTATCTCTTTTTTTCTGCGGTAAGTAAGCCCGGCCAGCTCGTCCGGCCGGGGAAACCAGGCGCGCACCTCGCCGTTGCGGCAGATGGCCTCATTGACGGCCAGCTCCAGCTCCTCCAGCTGGGCGGCGTCCAGCTGGCCCGAACATTCCAGCACAACGCTTTCCCGCCCCATGTGGAAGCCCAGGTTGTCAAAGCCGAAGCGGCTTTTGATGATGCCGCTGGTGATGTGCTCGCCCGTATGCTGCTGCATGTGGTCGAACCGGCGCGCCCAGTCGATATTGCCCTGCACCGTCTCGCCCACACGCAGCGGGGCGGTGGTGCGGTGAACAACGGCTTCGCCCTGAAGCTGTACGTCCATTACCCGTGCGGCGCCCAGCGCACCGAGGTGGGCGGGCTGGCCGCCGACCTCGGGGTAAAAGGCCGTTTCATCCAGCACCACGTTGAACATACCGTCTGCACAGGGCGTGCAGGAAAGCACTCTGGCACAGAATTCGCGCAGGTATGCGTCTTTGTAATACAGCTTTTTCGTTCCGGCCATGGCGGGCCCTCCTTTTTGGGCCGCTGGCGGCCGCGTGTCATCTTTTTTCAATTTTATCATACGGTTTTGTCAAAAGCACTAAATAAAGCGCCGATTTTTTGTATGCCAAAACCACCCGTTTTGTACTATAATGCAAATAATTGCAGGCGTGCCGCCGTGCGGCGCGCAGGTGGGAGGAATTCTTTTATGCGGGAAAGCGGCATCCTGATGCCGGTGGCCAGCCTGCCGGGGCCGTTCGGCATCGGCACACTGGGCAAAGGCGCATATGATTTTGTGGATTTTCTGGCCCGCGCAGGCCAGCATGTGTGGCAGATACTGCCGCTGTCGCCCACGGGCTTCGGTGACAGCCCGTACCAAAGCTGCTCGGCCTTTGCAGGCAGCCCATGGTTCATTGATTTTGAACCCCTGCGCAGAAGGGGGCTTTTGAAAAAGCAGGAATACGCCGGCCTTTCCTTCGGGAAAATGCCGCGCGCCGTGGATTACGGCGCCGTGCGCGAAACGCACTTTGCCGTGCTGCGTAAGGCGTTTGCACGGTTTTCGAAATGGTACCCGGACGATTACTACCACTTCTGCTATGAGCAGGGCTGGTGGCTGGAGGACTATGCCCTGTTCATGACGGCAAAGGGCCTTGAGGGCGGCCGCGATTACCGGCAGTGGCCCGAGGCGCTGCGCATGCACGAGGCGGGCGCCATTCGGGAATTGTACGCCAGACACGAGGACGAAGTGCATTTCTGGAAGTTCTGCCAGTACGAGTTTTTTGCCCAGTGGCGTGCACTGAAGGCGTATGCGAACGAAAGGGGCGTGCGCATTTTGGGGGACATCCCCATCTATGTCTCGCCCGATTCCGCCGATGTATGGGCCGGACGCGAACTGTTCTGGCTGGACGAGGCGGGCCTGCCCAGGGATGTAGCGGGTTGCCCGCCGGATTATTTTTCTGCCGACGGCCAGCTTTGGGGCAACCCGTTGTACAACTGGGCCCGGCATGAGAGCACGCATTATGACTGGTGGATAAAGCGGGTGCGCTTTTCGCTGGAACTATATGACGCCGTGCGCATCGACCACTTCCGCGGGTTTGACACCTATTACGCCATCCCCTACGGCGCGCCCAATGCGCGGAAGGGGGAGTGGCGGCAGGGGCCGGGCATGCGGCTGTGGAGTGAGGTGCTGCGCGCTTTGCCGGGTGCGGCCATTGTGGCGGAGGATTTGGGCGAGATGTTCGAAAGCGTGCGCGCGCTGCTGAAAGAGACGGGCTTTCCCGGCATGAAGGTGCTGCAGTTTGCGTTCGGCGCGGGCCCAGATAGCGACCATCTGCCTCACAACTACACAGAGAACTGCGTGGCATACCCGGGCACGCACGACAACACCACCCTGCGGGCTTGGTGGCGCACCGCACGCGCAAAGGAAAAACGCCACGCAAGGGAATATCTGGGCCTTTCCGCCGAAGAGGGCGAGACGGCAGGCCTTCTGCGCGGCGTGCTGCAAAGCCCGGCCCGGCTGGCCGTGGTGCCCATGGCGGATTGGCTGGGCCTTGGAAGGGAAGGGCGCATCAACACTCCCGGCACCATAGGCGGCGGCAACTGGCGCTGGCGCTGCGAGGCGGCAGCTTTGACGCCCGGGCTGGCAAGGCATATCCGCGCTGTGTGCGAAAGGTACGGCAGAATATGAAGCGCATTCTCTGCACAGGTGTATTTTCAGGCCGCATCTGCGCATACTAACGGCAGCGCGCAAAGGCCGCAAGCGCCCGTGTGCGCCAAAGCAAGGCAAACCGCAGAGAAGGAGAGACGCGATATGGACAGCCAGACGCAGAAGCTGCTGGGCGCCGTGGTGAAAAATACGCAGATGTGCCAGACTACGCTGAACAAGCTGATAGGCATCACCAAGGACGCCGAGCTGAAAAAGAAGATACACGAACAGCTTGCCACACATGAGGATATTTCGAACCGGGCGCGCGCCATGCTGGCGGCAGACGGCTGTGAGGTGAAGCCTGAAAGCGCCATGGCAAAGATGAGCGCCCAGATGGGCATTGCCATGAAGACAATGCGCGATGCGTCCTCGCGCAATTTGGCGCAGATGATGATAGAGGGAAACCATATGGGCGTGACGGACCTCACCATGGCCATCAAGGAGGCCGAGAACGCCAACCCCGGCGCTGTGGCGCTGGCCCAGCGCCTGCAGCATGCAGAGAATGTTTACGCAGGCCAGCTTTCGCAGTTTTTGTAACGGCAGCACAGAGCATAAAAAGCCCCGCCCGTAATTCTAATACGGGCGGGGCTTTTTCTTGCTGCAGCATGCGGCAGGAGGAGAGAGAAACCATGCCGCATGCGGAAACAAACGGAATAAAAGAGAAAATACCGGCAGCCATGCAGCGCTGCGCAAGGCATGCACTTAGACGCTGTGCGCGGAGAGGAAGGCCTCAACAGTGGCCCTGTCCGCATAGCCGGGCAGGCATTCGCGCTGTGTGACGGCGTAAGCGGAATAGCCTGCCGCCCAGCGGCAGGCCTCCGGCAGAGGCCTGCCCCACACAAGGTTTGCCGCCACGGCGGCAAGGTAGCCGTCGCCTGCGCCGCAGCTGTCTACCGCTGTGACAGGCACGGGCGGAGTGAAAAAGAAATGCTGCCCGTCCAGGCAGTAACTGCCCTTTGCGCCCAGCGTGAGAAACACGCGCGCGGGCTGGTAGCGCGCACGCAGCGCCTCGCACACGCCGCGCGCATCGAAGGTGTCGCCCACCTCCGCAGCAGGCAGGCCAAGAAGAAGCTGGGCCTCCACCTCGTTTACAAAAAAATCGTCCACATAGTACAGTGGGGCGGGCAGGCCGCCTTCAGGCACAGGGCTGGGGTTGAACATCACCCGCATGCCAAGCTGCCTGGCAAGCTGTGCAGCGCGCAGCACCAGCGGCATGCGTACCTCAAGCCCGGTGATAAAATACCCCGCGCCCCTGCGGCGAAGCATGGCCGCCTGCACCTCCTCCCAGGTGAGTTTTTCGCTGGAGCTCTCACCTGTGATGAGGATATTATCGCCGTTGTCGGCAATGATGCCGATGCCCTGGCCGGTGGCTACATCTGAACTTACAAGCACTTCGCTGGTATCCACCCCGGCGGCCTGCATCCAGTCAAGATCCCGCCTTCCGGCCTCATCATCGCCTATCTTGCCGATAATGGTACACGAAATGCCCAGGCGTGCAAGGGCCACGGCCACATTGCCGCCTTTGGCAAGGTCTTCCGTCAGGTGCATATGCTTCATCATGATGGTCTCGTGCGGGTTCGGCAGGCGCTTTACAAGAATGTCGAACCCGCCTCCGATATTATTCAGCACCAGCACATCTGCAGGCTTCATACACGCCGTCCTTTCATTCGCAAACAAGGCTGTTCGGGTGGCTCAGCGGATGGTCCGCCGTGAATTCATCGCACAGAAGGGTGATATCCGGCACATATTTGGGGAACAGCGTCACCGGGTATTCCAGCGTGGGCTCACTGAACATCGCCACGCGCAGCACCGTCTTTTTCCACGAGCCGGTGGTTATCATGTATACGGCGCGCTTTGCCGAGAGCATCACCTTCATGCCGATGGTGAGCATCATGGGGTTGCACAGGTCGTAGCAGCCGCCGAAATCGCGCTCGCTGTACTGGATGATGTTATCCGGCGTGCAGTACACCACGCGCGTGCGGGAATTGGCATACTGCTCCAGCGTCACGCGCTGGTAGGGGTCCAGCGGGGTTTCATTGTTGGCCACAAGGCCCTTGTAGCCCACGCCGGCCCACACGGTGTCGATGCCGCCCAGCTGTTCGCAAAGCCTGTCCGGGCCGTCCAGGTCCTCCAGCGTGGGCCAGATGCGCTGGCTTTCCGGCACGTTCAGTTCGGGGTCTATTTTATCGTAAAATTGTGCACGCATGCGGCCCTCGCAGCTCATTTTGTGTACGCCCAGGGGGTATTTGCGCCCCTCCCAGTTAAGGCATTCGTCCATCTGGAACACATACAGGTTTTTCAGGCTGATGCGCTCGCGGTTTACGCGCTCGATAAAGCGGGGGTAATGGTCCGCCGGGCCGCTGCCCAGCACCCATTTTGTGGGCCTGCCCGCCGCGTTGTTGCGCACGAGCTCTTCGCACATCATGTCGGCGGCGACGTTCATGGCCTCCTGCCGCTCCTTTTTCATGATGAAATGCTGCACCTTGCTCTCAGGGTGCTGCGCCAGCTCCTCTTTTGGGATGCTGCACCAGTGCAGCATCTCTTCCCGGGAAATACGGTATTCCTGCATGCCACATCATTCCTTTCCGCTTCATCACGCCCCGGCAGCAGATGCCGGCAGTTTTTCAAAACAGGACGTTATGTTACGTTATAAGTATAGCTATACGGCGCGGCTATTTCAAGCAACCGACAGTGAAATGGGCGAATTCCCGAATATATACGGCGCATTTTGTGCAATATCACGGCCTGCGGCAGAGGACGGACGGAAAAAAGAGAAAAACTGTTTGCACAGGTGCTTTGAGCGCCCGCGCCTTTCTTGAAAAGCCATAAAGGGTATGCTATGATATTTTCAAAACAGTGCAGCCGGGGCACAGGGGGGCGGCAAAGCCCCTTGCGCGCAGGCCTTGCCGTTTTTGGGGAACTTTTGGAAAAGGAACGAGAATATGGAACAGAGTGCGGGCCGTTTGCGGCAGTCTACCATTCCGCTGTACAGGCAGATTCTGGAGGGCATCAAGCAGAAGATAGAAGCAGGCGAGCTGAAAACAGGCGATAAACTGCCCAGCGAGCAGGAGCTGATGGAACATTACCGCGTGAGCCGCCGCACCGTGCGCACAGCAGTGGACGAACTGTGCAGCCAGGGCTGTCTTGTGCGCAAGCAGGGCAAGGGGACATTTGTCTCCAGGCCGAAACTCCACCGCAAAATCGTGAATGTGCTGAGTTTTCAGGAGGCGTGTGAAAAGTGCGGCATGCGCCCTGCGCACCGTCTGCTGGCCTGCGCAGTGCGTATGGCCACGCCTGAAGAACAGCAGCAGCTGAGCCTTGGCGGCGGAGCGCGTGTGCTGCACACGCAGCGCGTGCTCACGGCGGACGGAGAGCCCGTGATGGTGGAAAACGCCGTGTATCCTTATGAGGCCTATGCCTTTCTGCAAAAAGAAGACCTGAACGGCCCGCTGTATCCCCTTTTGAGGAAAAAAGGCCTGTGCCCTGCGGGCACGCGCACCTGCCATCTGGAGATGGTGCGGGCGGATGCTGAAAACGCCCGCCTTCTGGCTGTGCCGGAGGGCGAGCCTCTGTTTGAGATGCGCTCGTGCCTCACGCTGGAAGACGGCACGCCTGTGACAGTATCGGATAACTTCATTGTCGCCAGCCGCTACGCATTCGATATCCCTTAGCTGATGGAGGCCGGGATGCAGGCCGGCGGCCGAATAGAAATATAAAAGGCACAGCCCGGCAGGGCTGTGCCTTTTCTCATTCTTTTTTCACAGCGCCGCAATAAGAGCGGCACTGATTTTGGCGGCGGTGCGGCAGTATTCGCTCACATCGAAATCTTTTACCACCAGCGTTTCATAGGCGTTTTCATCTGCATTGTCGCTCATGGCGCGCAGAATGACGAACGGCACACCGTTTTTGGCCGCGATGTGGGCCACAGCTGCACCCTCCATCTCCACACAGTCGGGCGCGCACTTTACGGCAATGGCCTTCTTGGTGGCCCCGTCGCCCACAAACTGATCTCCGGTGGCAATTTTGCCCACGATATGCTTTACCCCGGCCGCTTCGCAGGCTGAGGCGGCTGCGGCCAGCAGGCGAGCGTCAGAATGGAACTCCCGCAGGTGCGGGTACGTCTCGGCAAACATGCGCGGCTCACCATCGTGGTAGACCACCGTGCCGCCCAAACATACGTCGCCCACGCCTATTTTGTCCGTCATGTTGCCGGCGATGCCGGAAAAAACAATAGCCGTGGCGCCGAAGTGGGTGCACAGCAGCTGTGTGGCAGCCGCAGCCTGTGCCTTGCCTACCCCGGCGCAGCACAGCACCGTTTTTTTGCCGCCCAGAAGGCCGCTGGTAAAGGTGATGCCGCCGAGGGGGATGTTTTCTTTTGCTTCCATACAGGCCGCCAGGGGGGCGATTTCGTCCTCCATGGCGCCCATCAGGCCGATGATATTGTCCATACCGTACTCCTGTCTTTCAGAGGTGTAAAAAGCAATCATACATTGAACAGGAATTCAATGATATCGCCGTCCTTCACCACATATTCCTTTCCCTCGGTGCGCTGCAGGCCCTTTGCCTTTACGGCGGCCATGCTGAAATCGCACGCGGCGAAATCGTCATAGGCAACCACCGACGCGCGGATGAAGCCGCGCTCGAAATCGGAGTGTATCTTGCCCGCGGCCTGCGGGGCCTTGGTGCCTGCGCGGATGGTCCATGCACGGCATTCCTTCTTGCCGTCCGTCAGGAAGCTGATGAGCCCCAGCAGGCTGTAACTGGCCTGAATGAGGTTGTCAAGGCCGGTAGCCTCGATGCCCATTTCAGCCAGAAAGGCCTTTTTGGCTTCGGGGGAATAATCGGCGATATCCTCCTCGGTTTTGGCGCAGATGGGAATACACCTTGCCCCCTCGGCACCGGCCAGCTTTTTCACCGTCTGGTAGTGCGGGTTTTCCTGCATACCGCCCAGAAGGTCGTCCTCACTCATGTTGGCGGCGTAGATGATGGGCTTTTTGGTCAGCAGGCCCATCTCGCGCACCATGGCCGTCTGTTCATCATCCTCTTCATCGAAGGCGAAGGTGCGGGCGTTTTTGCCCTGGCCCAGATGCCCGGCAAGCGGAGCCAGCCAGGCGGCCGCGGCCGCGGCCTTTTTATCACCTGTTTTGCCGGCCTTTTCCATTTTTGCAAGGCGGTTTTCCACCACCTCCAAATCGCTCAGGATGAGCTCGGTGTCGATGGTTTCGATATCGCGCACAGGGTCCACACTGCCCTCCACATGTACGATGTCTGTGCCGTCAAAACAGCGCACCACATGCACAAGCGCGTCACATTCGCGGATATTGCCAAGAAATTTATTGCCTAGGCCCTCGCCCTTCGAGGCGCCCTTTACAAGGCCTGCAATATCCACAAACTCGACAATGGCGGGCGTTTTCTTATTGGTCTGCCATATTTCGGCCAGCTTGTCCAGCCTTGCGTCCGGCACGGGCACCACGCCCACGTTGGGCTCGATGGTGCAGAACGGGTAATTCGCTGCCCCGGCCCCGGCGTTGGTAATGGCGTTGAACAAGGTGGATTTACCCACATTTGGAAGCCCCAGAATGCCCAGTTTCATAACATTGCTCCTCTTTTCCGATGATGTTCCTTTCTATTATAAACAAAGCAGGGCCTGCGCGCAACCGGTAGCTCTGGGCGCGAAACGGCAGAAATACTTTTTTTGTACACAATTATCGTGTATAATGAAAGCATCAGTGCGCAAGAGGCATGTCTGTTTCTCACTGCGCCGGCTGGGCGCACAGGCCCGGCCGCCGCATATTGCCGCAGGCGGCGCCTGCCTTGCGGGAAAGGGGAAGCCGGCCTGCCTTGCAGGCGGGACAGCCTCTGCCGCCGTTCCGCTGGTGCTGCGAAAGGGCTTTTGAGCTTTCGCCGTGCAGCGGGGCATGCGGCAGGGCGGGCGGCGCAGCTTTTCTGGCGGAAAGCAGGGCGGGTGATACGCGGCCGCGGGCTTTGCCGCGAGGGTGGGAGCTGCGGCTTGCCATTGCACACGGATACTGAGGGATTTTGACAACACATGGGGCCTTATGCTCTGCGCCAGGTGCGCGGGGTATGCCGGAAAAGGGAGGCGATGGCATGGCGGGCGAAAAGATTCTGATTGTAGATGATGACAAAAATATCTGTGAGCTGCTGCGGCTGTATCTGGAGAAAGAGGGGTACGCCGTCACGCAGGCGTATGACGGCGAGGCTGCGTTCGAGGCGTTCGAGCGTGAGAAGCCGAACCTTGTTTTGCTGGACGTGATGATGCCGAAAATGGACGGCTGGGAAGTTTGCCGCAAAATACGGGAAAGGGGCAGCACGCCGGTGATTATGCTTACGGCCAAGGGCGAGACGTTCGACAAGGTGCTGGGGCTGGAGCTTGGCGCCGACGACTATGTGGTGAAGCCGTTCGATTCCAAAGAGGTGGTGGCGCGCATCAAGGCGGTGCTGCGCCGCTGCGCGCCGGCAGAGCAGACGCGCGAGGGGCTCATCACCTATGACAACCTCTCGGTGGACTTGGCGCGCTATGAGCTGAAGGTAAAGGGCAAAACGGTGGAGGCACCGCCCAAAGAGCTGGAGCTGCTTTATTACCTTGCCAGCCACCCCAACCGCGTGTTCACGCGCGACCAGCTGCTGGACGAGGTGTGGGGGTTTGAATATTACGGCGATTCCCGTACCATCGACGTGCATGTAAAGCGCCTGCGCGAAAAGCTGGAGGGCGCCTCAGACGCATGGGGCCTGAAAACCGTTTGGGGCGTGGGCTATAAATTTGAAGTGAAAGACTGAATTCTGCAGCACATCCGGCGGCACAGTGCGCCGGGGAAGGGGGGCGCGGGCCGGTGAGAAAAAGCATTACCACGCGCTATTTCTATTCCACGGCATTTCTGCTGGTGTGCGGTGTGGCGCTGATGTGGTTCATCCAGATGTATCTGGCTATGGGCTACTTCCGCACGGAAAATGACGACAACCTGCTGGCCACAGTAGACAACACCATCCGTATCCTGCAGGAGGCGGGCGGCAGCGCCGCGCCCGGGGACGAGGAAACAGTGGAGGATATCAAGCGCGAGATACTGATTACGGCGCGCGCCTCCGGCGGGCAGATATTTCTGACGGACGCAGACGGCGTGGTGGTGGTGTGCAGCACCCAGGGGCAGGAAGAAAACTACCTGGGGCAGTCCATTTCGTCCCGCGTGCTGGCCAGTGCCGCGAAGCGCGGCACCTATACTGAGCTTGGCACACTGGACGGGCTGTTCAGCACGCGCCATTATGTAGCCTGCAAGCCCATTGGAGAGAACGGGGCCAGCGGCTATGCCTTTGCGTCCTCTGACGCGCGGCGGCTGAATGAGTACATTGCGAACCTGTTTTCCATGTTCATTCTTTCCGCCGGGCTGATGCTGCTGGTATCCAGCGTGCTTTCCATTGTGCTCACCTCGCATATGACAACACCATTGCGCCGCATCTCCGACGCGGCGCAGAAGTTTGGCGACGGAGATTTTGCCGCCCGCGTGCCGGTGGAGGGCGACGATGAGGTGGCGCAGCTTGCCGCCACGTTTAACCGCATGGCGGAAAATCTGGAGAAGATAGATTCTTCGCGCTACAGCTTTATGGGCAATATCGCGCATGAGCTGCGCACGCCCATGACGACAGTAAAAGGGTTTGTCGACGGCATGCTGGACGGCACCATTCCGCCCGAAAGCCACCAGCATTATCTGGAAATCGTCTCGCAGGAGGTGGGCCGCCTGACGCGGCTTATCAAGAATATGCTGGACATCACAAAGCTTGAGGCGGGCGAATACAAGGTGAATGCGCACAGCTATGATATCTGGCAGACTATCACGGGCGTGGTGTTCGCCGCCGAGCAGCGCATTGAGGCAAACAGCATCCAGATTACAGGCTTCGCACCGTCAAAGACGATGGTATATGCCGATGAAGACCTTGTATATCAGGTGGTATACAATCTTGTGGACAATGCCATCAAGTTCTGTGGTGTGGGCGGCGAAATACGCTTTTCTGTCACGCAGGGCAAGGGCTTTGTCACCGTAGCGGTGCGCAATACGGGCGAGGGCATCGCGCCGGAGGCGCTACCCCATGTGTTCGACCGTTTTTATAAAGAGGATAAAAGCCGCGGGCTGAATACCTCTGGCGCAGGGCTTGGCCTGCATATCTGCAAGGTGCTGGTGAATTTGTCCGGCGGTAAGATATGGGCTGCAAGCAGGGCGGGCGAATACACAGAATTTCTGTTTACGCTTCCTGCAGGCCAGAAGCTGCAAAAGCGCAAAGAAAAAGGCGAGAGGGAAAAAGCATGGCCGGAAAGGCAGAAGGGTGGCATGGAGGATGGAGCCGGAACAGATGCAGCAGGCGTGCAGTGAAGAGGCTGCACAGGCAGGCGGCACACAGGGCGCCCCGCCGCGCCGCACGCCGCGGTGGGCGCTGAGTGTGACGGTGACGCTGCTGTGCCTTGCCCTGGCGGCCATTGTGGCGCTGGGCGGCATGGTGGCGCGCCTTCTTGGCGGCGCACAGGCGCGCCGGCCTGATGCCTCGGCGGAAGCCCCCGTTTCCATACAGCTGCACGATTTGCCCGAAACGGCGGACGGCGGGCTGACCACAGCCGAAATCGCCCAGCGCGTTTCCCCCAGCGTGGTGTCTATTCATGTTTACGAGCAGGATTCTCTTTCTCCGTCTGCCATGGGCAGCGGCGTGGTGCTTACACAGGACGGCTACATCATCACCAACGCCCATGTGGTAGAGGGGGCGTCGGGCATCAATGTGCTGTTTGAGGACGGCACCGAGATGAACGCGCGCGTGATAGGCGTGGACGAAAAGACAGACCTGGCCGTGATAAAGGTGGCCGGGGAGGGCCTTGTGCCCGCGGAGTTCGGAGATTCCAGCACGCTTACTGTGGGTGAGCGCGCCGTGGCCATCGGCAATGCCGCCGGGCAGTTCGACGGGACAGTCACCCAGGGCGTCATCTCCGGGCTGGACAGAGAGGTCACCGTCACCCTCGGCGGCCGCAATGTCACCATGTCGCTTATTCAGACAGACGCGGCCATCAACCCCGGCAATTCCGGCGGCGCGCTGGTGAACCGCTTCGGCCAGGTGGTGGGCATCAATTCAGCCCGCATGAACAGCGCCTTTTTTGAGGGCATTTGCTTTGCCATTCCCACGCGCACCGTGCAGCCGGTGGCGGAAAACCTGATTGCATACGGCTATGTGCGGGACCGCGGGGTGCTTGGTGTCACCGTTATCGCCCTCACAAGCGTGAACGGCCCTCCCAACGGCCTGCCCGCGCAGGGGCTTTATATCTCAGAGCTTGCGCCGGGCAGCGACCTTGTGCGCAGCGACGTGACGGTGGGCGACATCATCCTCGAGGCGGACGGCAAGGTGATGAAGACCACGGCAGACCTGACCGCGGTGGTGCAGGGCCACAAGCTGGGGGAAACAGTGCATCTGAAGGTGCAGAAATACGGCAGCGGCAGCATCATAGAGGTGGATGCCGTGCTGGTAGAGAGCCTTGAAGATGGCTGAAGCGAGTTTGCTTTTCTGCGGCAGATGCGGTACAATACAAAAATGGCCTGCAGCGCCCCTTTGTGCGCGGCAGCCGGAAATTTTGAAACAATGGGAAAGCGGGGCGCGCAAAATATGATACGGATATCACCTTCCATCCTGTCGGCAGATTTCGCAAGGCTTGGTGAAAGCTGCCGCCGTGTGGTGCAGGCTGGGGCAGATATGCTGCATGTAGATGTGATGGACGGCATGTTTGTGCCAAATATCTCGCTGGGCATTCCCGTGCTGGCGGGACTTGCCAAAGAGGTGAGGGCATTTTATGATGTTCATCTGATGATAGAGCGCCCGCTGGACTATGTGCCCCAGTTTGTAAAGGCGGGGGCAAACGCGGTCACCTTTCATCTGGAAGCAAAAAGTGATGTGCGCCAGACGCTGCGGGCCATCCGCGCACAGGGCGTGCTGGCCGGGCTTTCTATCAAGCCGGCAACCTCGCCCGAGGCAGTGCTGCCGTATCTGGACGAGCTGGACCTTGTGCTGGTAATGAGCGTGGAGCCCGGCTTCGGCGGCCAGAAATTCATGCCGCAGGCGCTGGACAAGCTGCGCTTTCTGCACAGTGCGGCGGCTGCGCATGGAAAAGAGAGGCTTATTCTGGAGGTGGACGGCGGCATCAATGAGGCGACAGGCGCCCAGTGTGCCGCCGCAGGCGCAAACGCGCTGGTGGCGGGCAGCGCCGTGTTCGGCGCCCAGGACCCTGCCGCTGCTGTAAAGGCCCTGCGCGCCGCCTGTGAGGCGGCAAAAATCTGACCGGAAAGAGGCGACACGATGAACGGTACTTACAGCCTGCCCAGCGCGCCGCCCGCGCGCGAGGCAAACCGTGACATCATCTTCATGATGCTGCCGCTGCTGGTGGTAGCCTGTTATCTGTACGGCGGGCGGCCCGCCGTGATGTGCTGCGTGGCGGTGGCCACAGCTGTGGTGTGCGACCACCTCACGGCGTGGATGCGCGGCCGCACACACGATTCGGCCGAGAATTCCAGTATCCCCATGGCGCTTGTCACCACCATGATGCTGCCCGCTTCGGTAAGCTATTATATTGTGGTGGTAGCTGTGGCCGTGGGCGTGGTGCTGGGAAAAGAAGCGTTCGGAGGCTGGGGCGAATACCCCTTCAACCCCTCGGCACTGGGCTATGCTGTGGTTGCGGTAAGCTGGCCGCAGCAGGTATTTCGTTACCCGGCGCCCTTTACACAACTCACCATTGCCAGCACGCAGAACGCCACACTGGTGGAATCGCCCGCCATGGCGCTGCGCGCGGGCGGCACGCCCAACCTGCGCGCGCTGGACCTTGTGCTGGGAAACTACGCGGGCGCCATCGGCACCACGGCGGTGCTGGTGATTATTGCCTGCGCACTGTATCTGTGGGTGCGGCGGGATATTACGTTGTCTATTCCCGCAGGCTTTTTCCTTGCCGTTGTGTGTGTGGCGTTTTTCTTCCCGCGTGTCGGCAATGTGGGCTTTGCCTGGCCCTGGCAGGAGCTGTACCTGCGTTACCAGTCTGTAAAATATGAGCTGCTCACCGGCACGCTGCTGTTTGCCGGGGTGTTTCTTGTGAACGAGCCCGTCACCCGCCCGCGGGTGACAAAGGCGCACTTCGCCTATGGGGTGCTGATGGGCTTTATGGCCATGATGTTCCGCTATTTCGGCACTTACGACAACAGCGTGTGCTTTGCCGTGCTGGGCGTGAATGCGCTGACCGGCTTTCTGGACAGGCTGTTCGCCTCACGCCGGCAGGGGAAAGGGGGCGCAGCGCGATGACAAATGAAGAGCGCAGGCGCTCGGAAGAGCTGCGCAGGAAAATAAAGCGCGACCGTGTGTTCTTGAACAACCCGGTTGTGATGCAGGGCCTTGGCCTGGCGCCTCTGGTGGTGGCGGCCACCAGCCTGAAGAACGCGGTGATTCTGGGCGTGGCCGTTTTGCTTCTGCTTACGCCCACGCGCATCCTGGCGGCGCTTTTAAGCCGTTTTTCCTATTTCCGCTTCCGCGGGCTGACCTATGCGTTCAGCGCAGCGCTTATCTATGTGGGGGTGCGCTGGTGCGTGGGACAGCTTTTCCCCGCTACGGACATTGCCCCTCTGGGGCTGTATCTGCCTCTTCTGGCGGCAGACCCCATTATTTTGAAGCGGTACGAGCGCCCGCAGCGTGAGCGCGTGGGCACGGCTCTGCGCAAGGGCGTCATCACCAGCATCGGCTATGTGCTGGTGATGCTGATAGTAGGCGGGCTGCGCGAAGTGATTGGCGCGGGCACGCTGTACGGTATGGTGGTGTTCCAGAAGCCCATCCTGCCCATTGCCGCGCTGCCCAGCGGCGGGTTCATTTTCTTGGCGGTGCTTGTGGCGCTGTGGCGCGGCTTTGTCACAGCGGCAAAACACCAGCTTGGGGTAGAGGAGGGCTGAGCATGAAGGAAGTATTGCAGGCCCTGGCCTCGTTCTTCGCCTACGCCGTGATGGCAGTGTTTGCACAGAATGCTGTGTTCACCCGCGCGCTGGGCGTCTCGCGCGTGGTGAAGCTGGTGGACGACGGAACGGTGGATACCGTGATGTTTGGCTCGCTTTTGTGTGCAGTGCAGCTTATCAGCGCGCCGCTGGGCTACTTCGCCAACGGATGGATTGCGCAGCTGCCTTATCGAGACTATATCCGCCCGCTGGTGTTCCTGGCCTGCGCAGCGGTGGCATTTTTTGTGGTGCTGCTGTTTTCAGTGATTATTTTCCGGGTGGACGGCGCGCGGCGCGCCGTGGCAGTGCTGCCTATGGCCACATTCAACACCTGCCTTCTGGGCACGCTGCTCATCAGCTCTGTGCAGAATTTCAACTTTGCGCAGACGCTTGGCTTTGCGCTGGGCAGCAGTGTTGGCTATGTGCTGGCCGTCGTGGTGGTAATGGGCGGCGAAAAGCGGCTGGAGAGCGAAAAAATCCCCGCCATGTTCCGCGGGCTGCCCATTACGCTTTTGTATATCGGCATTCTGGCGCTGGCTATTTACGGCTTTACAGGCCACATGGCTGCTTTCTAAGCGCGCCCCTCAGGCCCCGCGCGGGGCGGTTTTATCTGCTTTTGTACGGCGGCGCCCGGCTGCTGTTGTCTATGGAAATGGAGGCGAAAGGGTATGGTGGCACGAAAAGCCAGACTGGAGGATGCAGCTGCGCTGTACGGCCTTGTGTGCCTTTACAGCCGCGCGGCACCGCCGCGTGAGGTGTTTGACGCCTATTATGCCCTTGCGCTTGAGGACGGTGCCCGCCGCCTGCTGATTGCCTGGGAGGGCGACGAGGCGGTCGGCTTTGCCGACGCGCAGCAGCGCGACAGCCTGATGTTGGGCAAAAAGGTGGGCGTGATACAGGACTTCTTCGTGAGGGAAGACCGCCGCCGCCGCAATGTGGGCACGGCGCTGCTGGTGACGCTGACCACGCAGCTGAAGGCCGCGGGCTGTGCGGCCATCACGGCCTCCTGCCGCAAGGTGGACGGCTCCAGCCAGGAATTTTTGGAAAAGCGCGGCTTTGTAAAAGAGAGATACGGCTTTCTGCGCACTATGCAGTGAGCCGGGCAGCCTGCGGGGCCCTGTGCCCGCGCAGGCTTTTTTGAAGCTGCCGTACGGCTGGGCCTGAAGGGGAGGCGTGTGTAGCACACCTTGGCACGGGCGCGGGGGAGGGATGAAAGATGCAGGTGCGGCAGGTTTTGCAGGGGGACGGGCCGTTACTGCGGGCAGCCGGCCTTTCCGGCTGCCCCGGCACCCTGGTGCTGGAGAAAGACGGTACCGCCATCGGCGCCGCCCTGCGCGAGGGCGAGTGGATAAAAGCCGTATATATCGCGCCGGAATGGCGCGGCCGGGGATACGGCACGTTCCTTCTGCGCCGCGTGTGCGCCGGCGGGCCGCGCGGGCTTTGGGCGCGTGCCGAGGGCGCCGCGGCGCAGGCGTTTTTGAAAAGGTACGGGTTTGCAGGCGGCGGGCCGGTGCTGTGCCGCGGGGTGCGCGCCGGGGCAGATAACGCGGTGGCCTGTGCCCACGCCTTTCTGCGCGAATTCATCAGGCCGGGCGGCTTTGCCGTAGACGCTACGGCGGGCAATGGCCACGACACGGTGTTCCTGTGCCGGGCTGTGGGGCCGCAGGGGCGTGTGCTGGCGATGGACATCCAGCAGCAGGCAGTGGACGCCACCAACGCGCGCCTGCAAAGCGTGGGCCTTGCCCATGTCGGGCACGCTGTGAGGGCAGACCATGCCGGGCTGGCGGACATTTTGAAAAAAGAGGGGAGGCCGTGTGCGGTGATGTTCAATTTGGGCTATCTTCCGGGCGGCAGCCATGCGCTGTTCACCACGCCGCGCAGCAGTCTGCTGGCAATGGATGCCGCGCTGGCGGCCCTTGTACGGGGCGGGGCGCTGACGGTATGCGCCTATTCCGGCGGGCTGCAGGGCACCACGGAACGCGATGCCGTTCTGTCATGGGCCCGTGTTCTGGCCCCGCAGGCGTATCAGGTGGATATCCGGTTGTTTGAACATGAAGCTGGGAACCCGCCGGTGGCGGTGTGCATAGAGAAGAAGTGCGCACCGCGGCCGCCTCACTCTTCCTGAAGCCCCTGCCGCCCCGGCCGTAGCCGGGGTGGCGCTTTTTGAGAAGGAAAAAGCCACCGGCTGGCCCGCCCTGCAAAGGAGCCCTTGCTTCAGGCACCGGGCGAAGCGGACCATCGGCAGCGGGCCGGCCGGACATGAAAATTTGTCGGATGCTCGTTTGCGGGCTGCAGCGCCGGGGAACGGGCGAAATAAGCCCTCGTGCGCCTTGCGCGAAATGCCTGCAGCGGGCGCTTATCATGTCAGCCAAACCCACCGGCCCAGCCGGTGGGTTTGATTTGGCCAGCTTTAGCGAAACGCCCCCGGCTGGCCGGGGAGAGTGAAAAGGCTTTCGCTGTCAGTTTCGGGCGAAGCGGGATGGTATTCAACACCCAAAAGATGCAGCATGTAATGGGAAGCACCCCGTTTACGGGGTGCGTAGCAAATAATACAGGAGACAGGGAATTCAGCGCCTCTTGAGAGGCTTGCCGGTATATGCCCTTCCAGAGCTTACGCAAGCCCCAGGCTGTGCCGGGGGGGCCTGACTTGAGGGTATGCTGTTTCACGCTTTTTTCACCTGTCCATGATATTTTTGTCACACTCGCCGGATAAGATGATATCAGAACGAAAGAAAAACCGGCCGGCCGTAAGGCGCAGGCCGCTCTAACTGCCAGGGAGGCATGGATTATGGATAACAATTGGCAATATGATTATTCGAACGGCTATGCACAGCCGCAGTATACACAACCTCCGCAGGACCCTTCGCTGAATGGGCCGGAACAGCCCGGACAGCCGCCGAAGAAAAAACGTGCGGGGACAAAAAAGGCGCTGGCCGCTGTTGCGCTGGTGCTGGTATGCGCACTGGCGGGCGTTGGCGGCGGTGTGCTGGGTGCCTCGCTCATCAAAGGGGCGTCCGGCCCGGTGGTATATAAAGCGGTGCAGGATGGCAGCGGCGCCAGCGCCAGCACCACTGCAGCAAACGGCGATGCAATGAGTATTGCGCAGATTGCGCAGAAAGTGGGCCCCAGCGTGGTGGAGGTAACCACGGAGGCGGTGCAGACTAACGGCATTTTCACGCAGTATGTCACGAACGGGGCGGGCTCCGGCGTGATTATTTCGGAGGACGGCTATATCCTTACGAACAACCATGTGGTGGAAGGCCAGAGCACTGTGAAGGTGACCACCAGCGATAAGCAGCAGTATGACGCCACTGTGGTGGGCACGGATGACAAAACGGACATCGCCGTGCTGAAAATAGACGCCAGCGGCCTGACGCCCGCAGTCATCGGCGATTCCGACGGCCTGGTGGTGGGCGAGACGGCTGTGGCCGTAGGCAACCCGCTGGGTACGCTTGGCGGCACGGTGACAGACGGCATTATTTCTGCACTGGACCGCGAGGTTACTGTCAACAATCAGACAATGACGCTGCTGCAGATGTCGGCAGCCGTCAGCCCGGGCAATTCCGGCGGCGGCCTGTTTAATGAGAGGGGCGAGCTGGTGGGCATCGTGAACGCGAAATCCGGCGGCTCAGATGTAGAGGGCATCGGGTTTGCCGTGCCTATCAATACCGCCATGGAAGTGGCAGAGCAGCTTATTGCGAACGGCTATGTCAGCGGGCGCCCGGCCATGGGCATCCAGGTGGTTGCCATTACAGACCTGCAAACAGCCATGCAGGCAGGAGTGTCTCAACTGGGCGTATATGTGCAGCGCGTGGATGAGGGATCGGCCGCAGAGAAGGCCGGCCTGAAGGTGGGCGATATGTTCGTAAGCGTAGACGGAACAGCGGTGTCCAGCACCAGCGATGTGACCGCCGTTTTGGACCAGCACCAGGTGGGAGACACCATCGAGGTGCAGGTGGTGCGCGGTAAGCAGGTGCTCAGCCTGAATGTGACGCTGCAGGAGAAAACAGCCGGTGCCGCGGCCCAGCCCGTGGAAGGCTGATGATATAGATAATAAACCCGGCAAGGGATGTTCCCTTGCCGGGTTTCTATTTGCAGAAACGAAAGCAGAACTCAGCGGCACTGTTCCACCGCACGCATAAAGATGCGTACATGCGCGGGCTCTACATAGCCGTCATCAAGATATCCCTGCTTGAAATAACTGCCAACGATAGCTGCATCTGCCACAGAGAATTGTTCGGCACAGGTGTCGGGGGTCATGCCGGCCCCCACTACAAGGGGAAAATCACCCATGATATTGCGGAACTGGCGTATCTTTTCCATGGGAGTAGTTTTGCCGGTGCCTTCGCCTGTGACAGCAATGGCATCGCAGCGGCTCATACCGATGCGGAGGTCATCTTCCAGTGTACGGCCGGAACGGTACGGCTGATACTTGAAACGTACGCCGCCAATGACAAAACCGCTGTAACCTGCCCGCCATTTGGCAATGGCCTCGCCAAAGGAGGCATCCTCTTCGGGCGTAAGATGCCCGGCTACAGAATCCAGCTGAATGAAGCCCGCGCCATATTTCTTTGCAAGCTCAAAACCAAGGGCATCATTGTGCAGGGCATTCACCCCATAGACAAAGTCCACCTTCTCACGGGAAAAGGCCTCCAGCACCGTTTCCATGTCCTCATAATCTCCAAAATAGTTTTCCACAATCACAGCATCTGCGCCGCCGCCGATAAGCTGGCCCGCCTCCAGCAGGGCGTGTTCGTACTTTTCCTGGCGGCTTCCGCCGCGCAGATGCAGCATGGCAAGGATGGGTTTTTTTCTGGAAAATAATGATAAAAAGTTATGTTGTCTCATAAGTAAAACCGCTTCTTCCTGTAATATCTTTTTCAATGCAGCACTTTTACGAGGTCTTCGCTGTACAGAATATCCGGATGGCCCAAACTGGAAGCCAGCTGGCCCATTTGCGGCTTCTGAATAGCTGCCGCATGCAATACAGCATCATTTTGAAATACTTCGCGCACAGAGCCGTCAGCTATGATATGACGGTGCGCCATTACCACCACGCGCTCAAAATTGCGTGCTACAAATTCCATGTCGTGTGTGATGACGATAACACCTTTGCCCTCGCTGCGAAGGGTATCCATAATATGCACAAGGCAGTTCACACCGTGTGTGTCCTGCCCGGCAGTGGGCTCGTCCAGAACAAGATAAGGCGTCTGCACTGCAAGAATGGCAGCAATGGATACGAATTTTTTGGTGGAATAAGGGATCTCATAAGGGTTCAGCTCCATATACTGGCCTATGCCTGTCATCTCCGCGGCGCGTGCCACGCGCGCGTTCATATCCTCTGGCGAAAGCTTCTGATACCGGGGCCAGAACTCCAGCTCTGCACGCACAGTGGTGTTAAAAATTTGGTCATCTGGGTTTTGGAACACATAGCCCACCATGTGAGAGATCTGTGCTGTGGTGCGCTCTTTGGTGTTTATACCATTTACAATTACGTCGCCCTGCGTAGGTTTGTGCAGGCCGTTCATCATTTTAACGGCTGTTGTTTTGCCTGCGCCGTTTTGACCTATAATGGCTACGCGCTCGCCCTGCCCGATATGCAGGTTCAGCTCTTCATTGGCCAAGGTGCCGTTTGGATAACAGAACGAGGCGTTTTTGAATTCAATGCAGTCCAAGGTTCACTGCCCCCTTTCAAGCACAAGGCGCCGTGCCTGCTCCAGCGTGATGGGTGTGCCATGCAGGGCTTTGCCCGCCACGGCCATATCGCGCGCAAACAGCACTGTCTGAGGCAGAGCTACTTCGTGTTCCAGCAGCGAGAGGTCTGACAATACCTTGGCAGTAGGGCCGCTTTTTAGAACAGCCCCCTTTTCCATTACAAGAATCTCGTCCGCATATTGGGCCAGAAGATCTATTTTGTGCTCTACCAGAATAACAGTCTTCTTCTGGGCCTTCAGGGCGGAAATAATTTGGAACACCTTTTCCGTGCCATCCGGGTCCAGCTGGGAAGTGGGCTCGTCGATAACATAGATATCACAGTCCATGGCAAGTATCGAGGCGAAGGCCACACGCTGGCGCTGCCCGCCGGACAGTTCGTTCGGGTTCAGTTCAATGAGATCCTCAATGCCGATGAGGCGCACGATGTCTACTACACGCGCAATGATCTCTTCCTTGGGCATGCGCAGGTTTTCAAGGCCGATGGCGATTTCTTCGAACACAGTATCTTTTACGCCGCTGATTTGCGTGAAAGGGTTTTGAAAGATATAGCCCACGCGTGAGGTGAGCTCACTTTCATCCCAGCTTTCCATACGCTTGCCCAGTATCTGCACATCACCTGTCAATTCGCCCTGAAAGAAGCCCGGGATCAGCCCTTTTACAAGGCTGCAAAGCGTTGTTTTGCCTGCGCCGTTCGGCCCGATAACGCCGTAAAATTTACCCTCTTCAAAGCAGAAACTGACATCGTGCAGGGCATCGAAATCTGTAAGCGGATAACGGTAGGTAATGTTTGATAATATAATGCTGTTCATGCTGCTATCCTCCACACCAGGGTTGCCACAAAGGCGATATCCAGCAGGATGCACCCGGCCTTTTCCCAAAGCGGCGTCTTGCGCAGCTCATAGATATGAGTGGTATGCTTGTGGGAAGAAAAGGCACGCGTTTCCATAGCGATGGTCTTTTCTTCCGTAGAACCAATGGCACCCAGAACAAGCGGCCCCAGAATGGGGATGAATGCCTTGAAACGGGTTTTTAGCCTGCCGGATGTCTCAATGCCGCGCGCACTTTGTGAATCCATGATAACATTTGCCGTCTTGCCAAGGTCTGTGATGGTCTGCATGGCAGAAAGCACTACAAATGACGCCGAGTGGGAAACACCCAACATTTCGATGGCATACATCAGGTCTTTCATGGGAGTGATGTTATAAAACAGCATTACTGCGCCGCATATCTGTATTACCAGCAGGGCGAACCATAGGCCGTTTTGCATGCCTTCCACTGTCCAGTGCACGATCCACCACTCAAACAAAAGCGTGGTGCCGGGCCAGAAAGCCGACCGAATGAGGAAAATAAAGAAAAATAAAAGTGCGCCCACTTTCCAGAACAGACCCCAGAATTTTTTCAGGCACCCTGCGGCAGCCGTGATGGCAAGGTACAAAAGAATAGCGGCTACGGAAGAGGCTACTCCGCCCGCCAGCCCTGCAAAGGCGGCGATCAGCGCGCACAGGTTCAGTTTGGAAAAGGGGTTCAGGTCCATGATAAAGTTGCCATGCAGCTTGGGCCTGCGGAAGGAATCGATAAATTCAGTATTCATAGTTCACACCCTGTTACCGCATTGTGGGGCTGGCCCGCAGAAATCATGCAGGGCCGGCTCCGCAAGGCTTTCGGTTGTTTTATTTTGTCTGTTCCGCTTTTGTCCCATCCCTTTTTACGCCCCATATATATTTATTGCCATAGGGCAGCTTCAAAAGGAATTTATTAGGAATGCGGAATACCAGCAGGTAAGTGATGATAGCGGAAGGGATTTTATCCAAAATGTCAGTGGATATTTCGGACAGCATATTAGCTACCGGGATGGACAGAGAAAACGTCTGGGCAAGAAAAGCGGTGATGATACCGCGGATGCTGGCGCTGTAGCCGCCCAGCACAGCTACCGTGACAGTAGAGCCGGCAATGCCGCAGAACAGGCCTACTACGGCGCCCGCAATGCATGATTTCCACACATTTTTGAAGAAACCCCAATAGGAGAAGAGGCCGGAAAACAGGCCTACTGCCAGATAGTTGCCAATGTAGATAAGATTGGTGGGAGCAGTGATGGACATCAAAAGGCCTGTGATGAGTGCTGTGGCTACACTGTAAATAGGCCCGCACAGAGCGGCAACCACCATAGTGCCGATGGCATCAAGGTAAATAGGCAGATTGAGCAAATGGGCTACCTGTCCACCGATGAAATTTACCGCAATGCCCAGCGGCAACAGGAAAAACGCCATTTTACCGATGCTTTTGGAACCCTTCATTTGTGACATGATGAATCCTCCTTTTTATAGACATGTGTGCGGTGCGCATTTATTTTGGCACCTTGTTGTAGACATGTTAACACATGTTGTTTATTTAATCAATAAAATTATAAAAAAATATTTAATTTTGTTGCAAATGTATATTTCTCGTGATATGATATGTGCAGAAACTCCAGAATATTGCTGAAGGAGGACGATAGAATGGAACGGAACTACACGGTGTTCGTGGGGGATGTGGCGCTGGATGAATATTATGAAGTACAGCGATTCCCGGCGGTAAAAGAGAAAGTGGGCGCACGTATGCTGTCCGCCCAGATGGGCGGCATGGTGGCCAACGCCGCGGCAGTTTATGCATCATTCGGCCATAAAACCGAATTTGTCAGCGCATTGAATCGGGGCGCCATCACAGAGCGGTTGTGTACAGGCCTGCGCGAAGCGGGCATCGGTACAGGACACATTATCTATGATGACAATCTGAAAGACTCCAAGTGCCTGATTTTTTTGTCGAAGGAAGAGCACGAACACACCGTGTTCATCATTGACACAGAGCTGAACACCATCGAAATACCGCCCCATACCCAGCAGATGATCTGCGGGGCCTCTGTGGTCTATTCTAACTACTGCGAGGTGCGCCATCTGCGCTGCGGCGAGCTGGCGGGGCCGCAGGTGATGGCCCAGTGGAAGGCCGCGGGTGCGCGGGTGTGCTGTGACATTGACGTGGCCGATATGGAGGAAGATTTGCGCCCCTATTTTGCCAGCACCGATATCCTGTTTATGAACGAGATTGGCTTTGCGCGCCTGTGCGCAGGCCGGGCACCCGGGCAGGCCAGCGCGGATATCCTACAAAGCGGTGTGGGTATGCTGGTGGTGACGCTGGCCGAGCACGGCAGCCGCATCTATTGCCCGGGCCGCACCATCGACGTGCCGGGCGTGCCGGTGGACGTGGTGGATGTGACGGGCGCGGGTGACACCTATTGCAGCAGTTTTGTCAGCATGATGGAGGCGTGCGGCGACCCCGCTATGGCCGGCACCTTTGCCACCTATGCGGCGTCGCTGGCCATCACATCGCTGGGCGCGCGCAGCGGCGCCGTGGGCACACAGCCCGTGCTGGAATTTATGCGCCAGCGCGCAGAGCCCCGGACTGAGGGAATTGCGGCGGCGCTGAGGCACAACAGATAAATCGGGGCACGGCGGCCCCGATACAGAATGGAGGAAATGAAAATGAAACTAAAAGCTGTAGACGCAAGAACCATTGATTTTACCCCCTATGGAAAACTGTTTAATTTGCGCGCGGAGGGTGAAGGGCTTTGTTATTCCTGCGCGGCAGATTATACGGGAAGCTGTACAGCAGCCCCTGTGATTGATACACTGGGAAGCTTGGGTTACACCAAAAGCGCCGGCCTGCCCTTTACGGCGGAACAAATGGAGCGCCATGGCCACACGCAGGAAGCACAGATGCCGGAGAGCCAGCCCATCGTATTTCTGGTTGCCCCTGCCACGGATGCACCGCGCCCCAACGCGAAGGATGTGAAGGCTGTTATTATCCCCAAGGGATATGTTGCCGTGTTGGACCGCGGGGTGTGGCACAGCGCCTCGCACGGGCTTTACACGGAAAGCTATTATTACTGGCTGGCAAATGTATACGAAGGTGAACCTACAGAGTGGCAGCCCATCGATGGCGGCCCCATCACAGTGGAGGAATGACCGTAGGGTGTGTGGAAAAACGCAGACACTTCTGCTAAAATAAAACTGTACCCGACCTTTTGTGCGGCGCATGCTGCGGCGGGGAAGAGAATGCCAGTTGGAGTGAAACGGTATGACACCATTGGATACGCAAAGCATGACGCCGCTTTACCAGCAGGTGGCGCAGCAGCTGGAGCAGGCCGTAAATAGTGGCGAACTTCGCTATGGTGATAAAATCATGTCTGAGTCGGAAATGAGCCAGCACTATGGTGTGAGCAGGGTAACAGTGCGCCGCGCGGTGGACAGGCTTGTAGAAAGCGGTGTGCTTTCCCGCAGGCAGGGCAAGGGTACCTATGTCAGTTTTCCTGCCTTTATGGAGGACATCGTGGTGAAAGAGCACAGCTTCACGGTGTCCTGTCTAAACAAGAACCGACGTCCCAGTACAAAAGTGGTATCAAACTCCGTGGTGACGGTGCGCGGCGAACTGATGCACAAGCTGCAGCTTCCCGGCCCCACACAGATGGTACGTCTTGTACGCATCCGCTATGTGGATGGTGCGCCGGCAATCTATGAGGAAGACTATTTCCCTATGAAATATGAGATGCTGCTGGGTATGCAGCTGGATGACCGCTCTATCTTTGGTTTTCTGGCGGAGGAGATGAATATTTTTCCGCGCAACTATATCGATGAGTTCCGCGTACAATATCCCAGCGCACAGCAAGCGAAATATCTGGGGATTCCGCAGGAGAAGCCTCTTTTGGGTGTGTTTCAGTGGGTGCTGGATGCAGACGGCAATGTGATATATTATAATGATGAGCTCATCATTTCTGACAGTCATCCGTTTACAATCCGGTCACATATCGAATGATGCCGGGCTTTGCACCTGCGGCAAATGAAATGAAAAAACACCGGCAGGCCCATTGGGTTATGCCGGTGTTTTTATGCCTTTGTATAAGGCAAGCGCGCCTGGCTGCGCAACGGCGGCAGTGCGCAAATAAAAAGCCGGCCCCAGCTTCCGCTGAGGCCGGCGCATGAGATAAAACAGAGAGCCCCGCTTTATTCTTCGCCTGCGGGTTCTTCGGCTGCCTGCTCGGGCATTTCGCCCATCTCTTCGCTGTAATCCTCGCTGAACAGAAGCTGTTCGTATTCATCCAGCTCCTCTTCGCGTCGGCGCAGATAGAAGAACGCAGCGCCCAGTGCGCCGGCAACGGCGGCCAGCAGGGCGATGATAGCGGCAAAGGTGGATTTTTTCATGGTGACGACGTCCTTTCTTTCATTGGGATGAAACGCGGTGTGCACATTGCGCCGGAACATTCTGCCCTGGTGCAGCAGATGGCCTGCCGCGGCCGCAGCAGGCGCCAGCCGGGCAGCCTTTTTGACGACGCGGTACCGCAGCAGCCCCATACTGAACACCCCCGCACATAAATTCTTTCGTTTATTATAGCCCGTATCCGCCTGTTTTACAAGATGTGCGAAGCATTTTTTCCGCATACTGCCGGTAAGCACGGAAGGCGCCCGGCACGGCGTACTGCGCTGCAAGCTGGTCCGGCGCGGCGAACGCACAGCCTGCGGGCAGAGGGGCATCCTGCGTGCAGAAGAAACACCAGCCGGTCATGTGCCATTCTAGGTGGGTGAACACATGCTTTGCCGGGGGCAGGGAAAGGGCGTCTTTTGCGAGGCCCTGCACGCCTCGTGCGGCAAGGGCGCGGCGCATATCAGCCTGCCCCAGTGTGCCTTCAAACAGCAGCGGCTGCCACAGCCCCGCCAGCAGGCCGGAAGAGGGCCGCTGCTCCAGCAGCAGAGCGGGCTGAGGCCCGGCGCGCAGCACCAGCGCCGCTGTGTAGGGAAATACCCTGCGTGTTTTGCGCGGCGCTTTGACGGGCAGCAGGGCCTGCCTGCCCTGTTTGCGGGCCAGGCAGATATCGCCCCAGGGGCACTGCGCGCACAGCGGCTCGCCGTTTGGCAGGCACACCAGCGCGCCAAGCTCCATCAGCGCTTCATTAAAGTCGCCCGGCCGCTGCGGCGGCTGGGCCGCCTGCACTTCGGCGGCCATACGGCGCTTTGTGGCAGGCAAAAGCACGTCGGCGCCGTCGGCGTTCAGCCTGCTCCACACGCGCAGCACATTGCCGTCCACGGCAACACACGGCAGGCCGAAGGCAAGGCTTGCCACGGCCCCGGCCGTATAATCTCCAATGCCAGGCAGCGCGCGCAGCGCCTCATAATTTGCGGGTAGCTCGCCGCCGTGATGTTCCACCACGGCCTGAGCCGCCTTTTGCAGGTTGCGCGCCCGGCTGTAATAGCCAAGGCCCTCCCACAGTTTGGCCAGCTTTTCCGGCGGGCAGGCGGCAAGGGCCTGCACGGTGGGCAGCGCCTGCATAAAACGTTCGTAATAAGGCAGCACAGCAGCCACGCGCGTCTGCTGCAGCATCACCTCGCTTACCCATACGCGGTAGGGCGTTTTCTGTGTGCGGAAGGGCAGGATGCGTTTATTTTCATCAAACCAGCGCAGAAGCGGCTGTGCAATGTCCTGCATGGGCTTCCTCCTTAAATGTCAGAATTCTGCATGCTCGCGCAGCCAGCGCGCCACGGCAGCCTCGTCATGATGCCCAATGATGCAGCTTGCGGCGCGGCGCACCTCGGGCGCGGCATTCGCCACGGCACAACTGATGCGGCTGGCAGCAAACATGGGCAGGTCATTGATGTTGTCGCCGAAGCTCACCACATCTGCGGCGCCCGTCATGGCTTTTACCTTCTCGATGGCGGCGGCCTTGGAGGCGCCCGCGGGGTATACCTCCAGCAGATAGCCGCCGCGGGCATATTCATCTTTATAGAAGTATTTCATAATGCCCGGCACCTCATCCAGCACGCGGAACAGGTATTCAGCCCGCTGCTGCGTGGGCACGCAGAACAGGAACATCAGCGTGTCGCCGCCCGCCAGCGCCGCCTCATATTCAGGCACCTGCTCGAACAGCTTGTACGGTGTGCCGCGGCGCTGGGCGACGAAGGCCTCCTCAAAGGGGCAGCATATCTCTTTGTAATAGACATAAAGCTGCCCGGCCTTTACGCTGTAAGCCAGCGCCTCGGCGCCTTCGCGGCGAAGCACGCGGCACATGGCGGCAACGCTTTGTGCGGAAAGGCACTGTGTGCCGATAGTGCGGCGTGCGGGCAAATCGTACAGGATAGTGCCCGTCATCAGCACGGCTGGCAGCGCGATGGGCAGCGCCTGCAAAAGCTGTACTACTGTGGCGGGCGAGCGCGCTGTGGCCACCGTAAGGGGCAGGCCCTGCCGCAGCATAGGTGCCAGAATGCTCACACTTTCGGCAGAGACGAGCCCGTCTGCACCAAGCAGCGTGCCGTCCAGGTCTGTGATATAAAGCGTCTGCATAAAAACCTCCCGGTCAGGCTGAAAGAAAAAGCGCCCCGCC
>OFMI01000390.1_pt1 | contig 38970 bp, 37 predicted proteins | sample 1541741 | NCBI WGS metagenome assembly OFMI01 (sample SAMN04209219, study PRJEB22552) | human gut metagenome | biome: gut; material: feces | host: Homo sapiens | place: USA: Oklahoma | reverse complement strand
GCTGTGATTCCTTTTCCAAGACCTGAGACAACGCCTCCGGTAACAAATACATACTTAACTGCCATAGTTCCAGTTCCCTCCTTATGGTATTTTTTTTGTCTACTACTCATTGTGTTCTGTAAAAAATAAGATAGAATGCGATTTCTATTCATCAGAAAAGTCCGGTATAACCTCCTGACGGATAAAAATAGAAAAAAACCCCATAAAAACAAATTTATGTGGCTCCCTCGCTACTTTGATTTCCCCTTGAAATCAATTCCCCTATAAAATACTTTAAAAGTATACACCCATTCCAGAAAAAAATACAACAATTTTTTTTGAAATGGGTGTATAAAAATTAAAAAAAGAATATTTGTCTACTGATAGATCGGTTTTTTCTCGTATCTCGGTTCAGATGTAACCTGGATGGATAACTTCTGGAACAGACGGATATCTACATTTGCAAGCATAACGGATACATGAGCCTGGCAGCCTTTTAAATTCGGGACTTGTCTGAGTGCCTGTTCAGCAACCGGATTGGAAGAGGCACTGATAGAAAGTGCAATCAGAGCTTCATCGATGTGAAGTCTTGGGTTCTTGCTTCCAAGGAATTCGGTTTTAACTTTCTGGATCGGTTCCAGGGCAGTCGGTGAGATCAGGTGCATATCATGATCGATTCCGGCGAGTTCTTTTAAGGCGTTCAGGATCAGGGCAGCAGATGCGCCAAGCAGATCAGAGGTTTTTCCTGTTACGATGCGTCCGTCCGGAAGCTCCATAGCGGCAGCCGGTGCACCGGTTTCTTCAGCGCGTGCAAGAGCGGCATCAACAACTTTACGGTCATGTACGGTAACTCCTGCCTGATTCATCAGAAGTTCGACCTTATAAGTCTCTTCCTTCGGGCATTCACCGGAAAGGAAACGGTCCATGGTGCGGTAGTAGCGGCGAATGATCTCCTGACGGGAAGCTTCTTTGCAGACTTCATCGTCACAGATGCAGTTGCCAGCCATGTTAACACCCATGTCTGTTGGTGATTTGTATGGATTTTCTCCGTAAATGCGCTCAAAAATTGCACTCAGTACAGGGAAGATCTCTACGTCACGGTTGTAGTTGACGGTAGTAACACCGTAAGCTTCCAGATGGAACGGGTCGATCATATTTACATCGTTAAGGTCAGCAGTAGCTGCTTCATATGCTAAGTTGACCGGATGCTTTAACGGGATATTCCAGATCGGGAAGGTTTCGAATTTGGCATATCCTGCGCGGACTCCGCGCTTGTGCTCATGATAGAGCTGGGAAAGGCAGGTAGCCATCTTTCCACTTCCAGGTCCAGGTGCGGTGATGACAACCAGAGGTCTGCTTGTCTCAATATATTCGTTCCTTCCGTATCCTTCGTCACTTACGATCAGCGGGATGTTGGAAGGATAACCTTCTATTACATAATGGATATAAACTTTAATGCCAAGCTTTTCCAGACGTCCTTTGAAAAGATCGGCACTGTTCTGTCCGGAGTACTGTGTGATAACAACACTTCCGACAAAGAGACCATTGGCTTCAAATTCGTCTTTCAGGCGGAGAACGTCAGTGTCATAAGTGATCCCGAGGTCACCGCGGATTTTGTTGGCTTCAATATCGGCTGCACTGATAACGATCACAATCTCTGCGGTATCCGATAATTCTTTTAGTAAATGTAATTTGCTGTCCGGCTGAAATCCCGGAAGCACGCGGGAAGCATGATAGTCATCGAAAAGCTTTCCACCGAATTCGAGATACAGTTTGTTGTCAAACTGATTGATTCGCTCACGAATGTGAGAAGACTGCATTTGCAGGTATTTTTCATTATCAAACCCAATTTTCATAAAGTTCCATCCTTTTTGTCCATAATTTTACTTTCATAGAAGCAATTCAAACCTAGTATACTATAAAATATGACTTTTTTACAATCTTTTCATAAATTTTTTATTGATAGAAAATAGCCACAAATCCAGTAAAAATGCTATATATAATTGCCTATGATACTAAAATGATACTAAAATTTTATTTTTTCCAATTTTTCAATAATTTCTTCCCGGTGAGACTGGAACAGATGAGAATATGTGTTCATAGTCATTTTTACATCATCATGCCCCAAACGTTCCGCAATCATAAGCGGATTCGCACCCAGGTTGATTAGCAGACTGGCGTGAGAGTGCCGGAGATCATGCACTCTGATCGGACGCAAGTTGATCCTCTTGCATACTCTTGTGAGTGCTTCACCGAGCCACACACGGGACCGGGAGAAAAGCCGGTCATCTGGATCCATACCGTAGATCTTCGCCATGTAGTCTTTAATTTCATCCAGAAGAAATTGCGGTATATCTATGATCCGGTTGCTTTTCGGTGTCTTGGGTGGCTGTATGGTGTATTTGCCGTCTACATATGCCAATGTTTTGTTGATCACAATCTTCTTTTCCTGAAAATCAATATCTCCCGGAGTAAGTGCCAGGAGTTCCCCTTTTCTCATGCCGGTGTAAAACAGGATCTCAAAAGCTGTGAATAGCTCAATATTATCCCGAATTGCATCAGAGAAACACTTGTATTCTTCCGGTGTCCAGAAGTTTACCTTTTTTGGTGCAGGCTTGCAGATCTTTGATTTGACCGGATTGCGGGCAAGTCCCAGATAATCAACCGCAAATTTGAAAAGCATCCCTAGAGTGGCGTTGATCTGCCGGGTATAGGCTGCCGTAAATCCCTTTTTGAGCAGATGATTCTGCCAGTCAACAATATCTGCAGGTGTGATCTCTGCAATTACTTTCCGGCCAAAATACGGAAGCATATGCAGTTCTATCGTATTGAGTTGACTCTGCAGTGTTGACGGTCTCACCCGGTTCTCTTTGAAGTTCTTGTACTTCTGGCAGAGCGTCCGAAAGGTAATGTCTGGAGCATTGGCAAATTGTTCCAGAAAGAGCCGTTCCCAGTCTTTTGCGTCACGCTGCAGCTTGAATCCCCGTTTTAATTTCTGTTTCTTCTTGCCGGTCCAGTCTGTGTAATAGAATTTACAGTACCAAGATCCGGTCTTTTCGTCCTTGTATGTTGGCATTTTTATATTCTTCCTTCCTGACACTGGCGGGCGTATCAGATAGGTGGAAGTTCTGCCAAGGATTGTTGTTTTTTTGAGTGATAACTTTATTCCAACTATGGAAAAAAGTTAGTTTAAGCATGCCTTTTAATAAAAAATGAACTTTAATCAGTTATGAACTGTTATTTCTGATCAAACGGCGGTAATTTTTTGCGCATGCATTCAAGAAAATAGGCATAGTTTTCAACCATTTCAAGATCTGAAAACGACAAATCTTTTAGTGAATAAATAATTCTAAAAATAATTTGCGAATCGTGTTTGACTGCGGTATCAACTGACATTGTTATAACATTTTCAATAGATTCAAATATATTGTTAAAAGTGAGTTCTGAAATAATCAAATCATTATCAAGAACATACGAATATGATTTATGACCATCATCAGAAATATTTTGCACAATGTTGATATTATCATAAATATCTTTGAACAACGAAATAAAAGACTCGTTAGAATCAATACTTGTTTTTAAATCAGAGTCAAGTTTTTCAGAAATTTGGCCCAACAAAACTAGAGGATGAACATTTAGTACATTTGCAATTTTTTCGATGGTTTCAAGTTTTGGATTTTGCCGACCACTTTCATATTTTCGAATATTAGAATCAGCTATATTGCAAAGTTCTCCGAGCTGTTTTTGTGTAAAACCTCGTTTGAGCCGGTATTTTTTTATCATTTCACCAACCTGTTTAGACATTATATCACCACCTTTGAAGAGATTATAACATAAAACTTATATAAAAAATAGGGTGAAAACAATCTAAAAAATATTTGACAGCGCAAAAACAATCTGTTACTATGTAGAAAAGAGAGTGAAAACAATCTGAAAGGAGAGAATGCAATGAAATTAGACAGAGAAAAACTAGAGTTTGCAAAAGCACGTGCATGCATGAGCCAGAAAGATCTTGAAGAGGCAGGAATACCAAAGGGGACGCTGTGCAGAGCAATGAGCCAAAACATAAGACCTAAAACAGCCGGCAAGATAGCAAAAGCACTCGGCGTTGATGTAACAGAAATAATCGAAGATTAAGACGCTGGCGGGCGTATCAGATCGATGGAGAGGAAAAAGAAAGGAGAAGAAAGATGTCAAGACAAATGTATAACGTGAAAGATGTACAAGAAATCCTTGGCGTAGGAGAATCAAAAGCCTATCAGTTTATCAGGATCATGAACGAAGAACTACGGGAAAAAGGATTTTTGACGGTACAAGGAAAAGTCCCGGCTGCTTATATGCAAGAGAGATTTTACGGCATGGCAGCAGTCAACAAGTGAAAGGAGAAAAAGAAGAATGAGCTGCAGAAAATTAAAGATTGCCAGATTATTCAGCTTAACAGCTTGTATGATCGGAATAATCAGGGTGATTGGTGCGTGTTCGGTAGCAGATCAGAAGTTATTTTATCTGTATGTGCAACTTGGTTTCACTACATTTGCGGCCGGAGCGTTTGCCATGGAATATTTTCGGATCAAGGGGCAGCAGTCCCGGAAAAGGAAGGGGATGAAAGAACATGATCGAAGAAAAGCAGCGTAAGAAGCGGATCAGGGTGGAAAAGCTGGACGAATGGATTGAGATTCTTAAATCAACAGAAAGAGTTGATCACGATTCCGAATATTTTAAACGGAATGCAATTCCGTATTTGGAGCAGTATGTAGACAGCCTGAAAGAAGCAGGCAGAAAAACAGTAGTATTGGAGGATAAGAAGTGAAAACAGTAAAAGTAACGCCAGATGATCTTGTGTCAGTAATTGACGTGAATTTTGACAGCCAGTACGCACTAAAGAAAGCGGTAGGCGGTCAGCTCAAAACAGTTCGGACAAGGACACTATACAATATGTTTAAAATGCCGGTAGTAATGCTGACAGACAAAGATGGATTACTGAAGAACAAGGAAATAAACCGCCTTGGAAGCTATTTCTTTGATGTTGATAGACACGGATGGCCGATTGTGGGAGATATTGTGTTTGCAGTAGATACTGGAGAAGAGATTGAAGCACCAGAGGATGCGGAAGGGTTAAGAACGCTTTTAAAATTACAATTTCCGTATCTGGAGGAAATTGAATAAAAGAAAGACGCCTGCGAGAAATCGCAAGCGCCACGACCTTAAAAGGTACACCAAAAAAATCAAACTATCTATAGCGTACCTTTTAAGAACGGGAAAGTCAAGTTATTTACGGGATTCAACCCGCTTTTATAACTTGATAAGACTATTAAAGTTATGCACTATGGGGACACGCTATGAGAATCAGACGAGTGACATATGATTTGGGAAACGTAATAGAGAGACAGGAATATCTGGACGGAAGGTATGGAGCACCGGGAGAGAAGAGAGCCAAAAAGAAGAAAGCCACACCGGAGGAAGTGGAGCAGGTCAACCAATGGACCAGAGAGAGGAAAGCACGTCACAGACTCCGGATGTATTTCAAAGTGAATGATTACTTCTTCACACTCACATATCCGAAAGAAGAACGTCCGCCGGACATGAAGCAGGCAAAGCAGGATTTCAAAGAGTTTTACCTGTTCTGCAAGAAGGAATACAAGAAAAGAGGACAGGAGCTCCGCTGGATCCGCAATATTGAATGTACCCCGTCCGGTAACTGGCACATCCATGTGGTTCTGAATCGAATCCCGGATACAGATCTGATCATAGCTGCAGCCTGGAAACACGGAAAGGTTCGTAATAAGCAGTTACTCTATGAGAAAGGCGAGTTCCGGAAGCTGGCGCAATATGTTACCAAAAATGAGAAAACCCAGAAAAAATACGTGGATGAGGGCGTACTGGATCACGAGATTGCAGAAGCCAATTTTTCTACGTCTCGGAACATGCCGCTTTCAGAACCCAAAACAAAGATTTTATACCGGTGGCCGAAAGAACCAAAACCGCCAAAGGGATATTACATAGTCAAGGATTCTTTTTACGAGGGAATCAACAAAGCGACAGGATTCCCGTACAGACACTATGAGATGATCCGAATAAGTGAAGCGAATAAAAAGAACACGCTTCCCGGAAATGGGTAGCAAGAAAGGAAAAAGAGAAGAATGAACCGCGAGGAAATGACAGAAAAATTAAATACAGTTATTAGCAACTTGAATGATGATGGACTTGCGCTCATGTATTATTTTATCGGAGATATGCATGAAATTGAAAAATACAATATCAATACTTCATCGGATAGACTTGAAGAAATTAAGCTACTTGAAAAGAGACAGGACGCCAAAGAAGAGGAAGTGAAGCAAAAGAGAAAGCTTGAAGAAATGGAAGCAGAAGAAAGGAAAAAGAAAGCCGCTATATCTTCTCTAACAGGAAAAGAGCGGAAATTCTGGGATAAAATAGAAAAGGTTTGTAAAATGGATATTTCGCGGTATACCATGAAGGCTTGGCAGGCGATGTTGCTTGCTGAAATATATAATAACAATTATTTAGATGCCAGTTATGAAACATTCTGCTTTGGCTTTCATCAGGGGCTGAAATATGCAGAAAACGGAATGAAAACGCAGAAACTTGTATAAAAAGTATTCCAGCCCCTTCTGTGAATAGTACTCCAATACTGGAAGCAGACGGCGGGAACTGGTTGACATGATATGAGAGGGTGCGAACGTTCACAAAACAAACGAAATAACTGCTGCCCTTCCCGGAATGGTGCGCCAACATCGGAACGGGACGGCGGGAATTAGTTGACACGATAACGCACGTAACAAAAAAACAACATGAACCCCGAACGAACAACGGGGGAACAACGGAAAAGAAAAGGAGATAATAAACATGAAATTTAATCAGTTAATGAAAAAAGTCGGATATAACACAGTGGTAAACGTATACAGAGTAACATCTATCGAACATGCCGAAGACGGAACAGTTTCTACCGTTTTTGTCCCAGCCGGAGCATATAGACGATCTGGCCGAGTGCCGGGAGAGATCTGGACAGCATCTATCTATGAAATCATGCCAGGAACAGAGGATACTCTCGGAGTACTGATCGAGGGCGTAAGCAATGAAGATTAAAATATCTTATGAGAACGAAAGAGAGCTAGCTATAATGTTGGACATCTTGCAACCTCTGGAAGTGAAGTGCAAGAGATCCGGCAACCAGGAAGGACGATATAAAAAGGCATATATTGATATTCCGCCAGTTGTTTTTGAAAGTAAAAAATGATATAATTATATGCAGAGCAAATAGAATATAAAGTACCGCTTAGGGAACTGCCAACCCTAAGTAAGCTTAAAAAAGAGCGTGGGAATAACTAGCAGAAATGCAAAAGAGTTATTCTCACGTTTTTTTATTTGTTCGGTCTTTTGCTACAAAATAAAGCTGACGAGCGTAAACGGAAAGGAGACTACATGGAAGAAATCATGGAAAACGAAGTAACAACAGAGCAACAAGAAAAGACATTTACTCAGGAAGAAGTGAACCGGATCGTAAAAGAAAGGCTTGCAAGATTGAAAGCTAAATATGAAACGGATCCAGAAACAACGGAAGAAGAAAGCCAGTTGGATGAAAGAGAGAAATCTATCGCTCTTAGAGAAAACAGGGTAACATGTATGGAATATGTTGCAGAAAATGGACATAAAAAGGAGTTGCTTGACATTTTAGATACGTCAGACCAGGAAAAATTCAGAAGCCAGGCCGAAAAGATTGTTGAGTTATACGGAGAGCCGGAACAAAAGAGGGTTTATCCGGGAACAAAACAAAACCCGGTATCAATCAGACCGGAAAAAACAAATCCTTTTCCGAATGTGAAGCATACTCCAAAACAGTATTAAAAGAGGAGTAGTAAAATGAGTGTTGAATTGACAACTATTTACGCACCGAAGACAGACGAGCTGTTCGCAGCAGAAAGCAAGATTTCACTGCTTACTAATACGGACTACGACTGGACAGGTGCGCACACTGTAAAGGTGTGGAAGATCAGCACTTCCGAAATGAATGACTACAGCAGAAATAGAGCTAAAGGACAGTCGGAAGTTGCAAGCGTTTCCAGATATGGCGAACTCATCGATCTGAATGCACAGACCGAAGAAATGACATTGAAGAAAGACCGCAGTTTTATCTTTAATATTGACAAGCTCGATATGGATGAAACAGCGCAGCAGCTTGCAGCCGAAACAGCTCTCGCTAGACAGCTTAGAGAAGTAGTTATCCCGGAAGTAGATAAATATACTTATGGTGTAATGGCAGCAGGAGCCGGGCAGACCGTTGTAGGAGATACAACAACTCCGGCGAATATTTACAGCTTAATACTTGACGGAAGTGAGTTTCTTGACGATAACGAAGTGCCAGAAACAGAGCGTGCGCTTGTAGTAATACCGAGTATCTATACCATGCTGAAGCAGTCAGATATCTTTGATAAGACGGACGTAGGCGCAGAGATGCGGGCAAGGGGTGTAGTTGCTACACTGGATGGCATGAACGTTATCAAGATTCCGAGCAAAAGAATGCCGGCAAACTTCGGCTTTATGATTGCCCATCCTTCCGCTACAACAGCACCAGTAAAACTGGAAGACTATGGTATGCATGAAAACACACCACTTTCGAGCGGTACAATCGTTACTGGAAGAATTTGTTATGATGCCTTCGTGCTTGATAACAAGAAAAAAGGAATTTATGTATACAAGACAAAATAGGAAAGGATAAGCTTTTTCGCTGCGTTAGTCTTTCGTCTTGTAGAGCACTGGGGGAGGGAGCCCCCTACGTGGAAAAGCGCCCCCCACAGTCCAGCGCCGATTTACACACAGAAAAAAATAAGAGTACCCCCAAAATACCAAAAATCATACAATAACCCCGGATATCTGCCGGGGTTATTTCTGCATCAGGAGGAAAGAAAATGTCAAACGAGCAACTTGTATACCGGATTAAGGCCGGGGAAGATACTGCGAATAATATGTTACGGCTATGGGAGCAAAATCAAAGGTTTATCGGTATGATAGCGGTGAAATATTCCGGTTATGCAGAAATGGACGATCTGAAGCAAGAGGGTTATCTTGCATTGTGTGAAGCTGTCAGACACTATAATTCGGATCAAACCGTCCCATTTATCAATTATGCTGCGTTTTATATCCGGCAAGGAATGCAGAGATATATTGAGAATTTCGGGAGTTGTATCCGCATACCGGTACACAGGCAGCAGTCAGTGAAGAAATACAAAAAGATTGTAGCTGAATATCAAAAAAAGTATGGCGTGAGTCCGTCAGACGCTGAGATCAGGTCCCTCATGGGCGTAAGTAGAGAAGTCTTAGACAATATAAAAGAATCGGCTGTAATGGGGCGAATAGAAAGCCTGAGTAAGCCTGTAAATGAAAGTGAAGACACATTTCTGGAAGATATGATTGTATCAGGAGAAGATGTTGAGGATGAAGTTGACAAGAAGGTTGACAGGGAGCGGATGAACCGGGAGTTATGGGAAATGGTGGAAACTTTGCCGTCTGATCAGAGCCAAGTGATTAAATCCAGATTCATAGACGGAAATACCTTACGGGAAATAGGACAGAAACAAGGGAAAAGCATTGAAAGAATCAGGCAAATAGAAACGAAAGCACTTAAAACAATGCGGGCACCGAGAAGGTGCAGGACGTTACGGGGATATTATGAAGTGTATCTAAGTGCAGCACCGATTCATCATGTAGGGGTAAGACAGTTTCAGAGAACATGGGAAAGTGAAGTCGAGCGTGCAGTGCTTAGAAAAGCGGATAAAATGGGTAATAATTAAATGGATGGCGCTTGACCATCCATTTTTGATACTGAAATGATACTAAAAATATGTGTGAATAGCGAAAAGCACACCTATACATACTAAATACACTGTGTAGAAAATGAATAAAGTATAAAATAATAATTAAAAAACAGGGTTTGAGTAAATTTTTCATTGATTTCTAAAAAACGCCTACTTATAATAGAGAGGACGACACTTAGGAGGTAGGTATGGATAACCAGAATAATAGAAATAAGCAAAACCTTCCGGGAAATAATAACCCGAATAATAAAAATAACCGCCAAAGATGGAATATTATATTATTTACCGTTATGCTGATCTCGTTTATCGTATTTGCGTTGTATCAGTTCCGGGAAGACACAGATGCCCGGGAGATTACCTATGATCAGTTCCTGAACATGGTAGATTCCGGGGAAGTTAAGAAAGTTGTGATCGAGGATGACAAGATTGTGATCACAGCGAAGACAGAAGCTGAGATGAAGAACAGTAAGAAAAAAGGCGCTTCTGAGATCGATGTGGTCGAAGGTTCTGTAGCAGATAACAACGACAGCAGCAGTAAGGACAGCAGCGATGACAGTACAGGTCTGTTCAGTAATGTGACAAGGAAGCAGTATTATACCGGTATTGTGAAGGATGATACCCTTTCGGACAGACTGTATAAAGCAGGTGTTGAGTATGAACAGAAGATACCGGATTCTACATCTTATATGGTGATGAATCTTCTGGTCAACATTGTTCCGCTTGTGATCATGATCGGTCTGGGCGTGATGCTGATGCGCCGTATGACAAAGGGTGGCGGCATGATGGGCGTTGGCAAGAGCAATGCCAAGATGTATGTGGAAAAATCTACCGGAGTCACATTTAAGGATGTAGCCGGTCAGGATGAAGCAAAAGAATCCTTGCAGGAAGTAGTCGATTTCCTGCATAACCCTGGCAAATACACCGGAATCGGAGCGAAGCTTCCGAAGGGAGCACTTCTTGTAGGTCCTCCCGGAACCGGTAAGACACTTCTTGCAAAAGCAGTTGCCGGAGAAGCAAAAGTACCGTTCTTCTCTCTTTCAGGTTCTGCATTTGTTGAGATGTATGTCGGTGTCGGAGCGTCAAGAGTACGTGACCTCTTTAAGCAGGCACAGCAGATGGCGCCGTGTATTATTTTTATCGATGAGATCGATGCGATCGGAAAAAGCAGAGATTCACAGCTTGGTGGCAATGATGAAAGAGAACAGACACTGAATCAGCTCCTTGCAGAGATGGATGGATTTGACAGTAATAAAGGTCTTCTGCTTCTTGCGGCAACGAACCGTCCGGAGATCCTGGATCCGGCGCTTCTCCGTCCGGGAAGATTTGACAGGCGTATCATCGTAGATAAGCCAGATCTCAAGGGACGTATTGATGTCCTGAAAGTACATGCCAAAGATGTTAAGATGGATGAGACAGTCAATCTGGAAGAGATTGCACTTGCAACTTCCGGGGCAGTCGGTTCTGATCTTGCCAATATGATCAACGAGGCTGCAATCAATGCAGTAAAAAAAGGAAGAAATGTTGTATCCCAGGCAGACCTTTTTGAGGCTGTTGAGGTCGTTCTTGTGGGTAAAGAGAAGAAAGACCGTATCATGAGTCAGAAAGAACGCCGTATCGTATCATACCATGAAGTCGGTCATGCACTGGTAACTGCCCTTCAGAAGGATGCAGAACCGGTACAGAAGATTACAATCGTTCCGAGAACCATGGGTGCACTCGGTTATGTGATGCAGACACCGGAGGAAGAAAAGTTCCTGAATACCAAGGCTGAGCTGGAAGCAATGCTGGTGACAGCCCTTGCAGGACGTGCAGCAGAGGAACTGGTGTTTGACACAGTTACAACCGGAGCATCGAACGATATTGAGCAGGCAACCAAGATCGCAAGAGCGATGGTAACACAGTATGGTATGTCTGAAAAATTCGGACTTATCGGACTGGAATCTATCCAGAACCGTTATCTGGACGGAAGAGCTGTTATGAACTGCGGAGAGGCAACCGCGGCAGAAATCGATCAGGAAGTTATGAAGATGCTGAAGGGAGCATATGCAGAAGCGAAGAGAATGCTTTCCGAGCATCGTGAAACGATGGATCAGATCGCCGGATTCCTGATTGAGAAAGAGACGATCACCGGAAAAGAATTCATGAAGATTTACCGCAGATGTGAAGGAATTCCGGAACCGGAAGAAAAGAAAGAAGAGAATCCTGTAAAAGAGCAGACGATCGAGATGCCGAAGAAAGAGGCAGATACCGAAGCTGCACAGCAGGAAGAGAAAGAAACGCAGAAGAAAGTAGAAAGAGATGAAGACGGATTCATCCTTCCGCAGAAGCGTGACTAGTCTAAAATAACAGAAGATGCAGAGGTTTCAGAACAATAGGTTCTGGAGCCTCTTTTTTTCTGTAGATTCTTTTGAAAGAATGACTTGTATTGTCTGCAGGAAGCAAGGTATAATGTGACTATGGAAAATCAGACATTTATTATTGAAGACGAACTTAAAAAACTTCCTGGGAAACCGGGAGTCTATCTGATGCATGGGGAAATGGACGAGATCATTTATGTTGGAAAGGCGATCAGCCTGAAGAACCGTGTCAGACAGTATTTTCAGCCGAGCAGGAACAGGGGGACCAAGATTGACCAGATGGTGACGCATATCACCCGGTTTGAGTATATCGTGACGGATTCGGAACTGGAAGCACTGGTTCTGGAATGCAATCTGATCAAGGAACACCGGCCAAAGTACAATACGATGCTGATGGATGATAAGAGTTATCCATTTATCAAAGTGACAACCGGCGAAGCATATCCAAGGATTATGATGGCAAGGCAGATGAAAAAGGACAAGTCAAAGTATTTCGGCCCTTATACCAGTGTGACGGCGGTAAAAGATACAATCGAACTGATCCGGAAGCTTTACCGTCTGCGTAGCTGTAACCGCATCCTTCCGCGCGATATCGGGAAAGAAAGATGCTGTCTCTATCATCATATCAAGCAGTGCGATGCACCGTGTCAGGGGTATATTTCGCAGGAAAAATACAGAGAGTCGGTTGATGAAGTACTCAAATTCCTGGGAGGAAATTATGATAAAATCTTAAAGGATCTGGAGAAAAAGATGCAGGAGGCATCAGATGATCTGGAATTTGAGAAAGCAATTGAATACCGGGAGCTTCTGCACAGCGTGAAGCAGATTGCACAGAAGCAGAAGATTACCGATACAGGGGGCGAGGACCGGGATATTGTGGCTCTTGCAAGAGAGTGTGAGGATGCGGTGGTACAGGTATTCTTTATCCGCAATGGTCGTCTGATCGGCAGAGATCATTTTTATCTGCGGATTGCCCAGGGAGATGAAAATGCAGAAATCCTCTCCAGCTTTATCAAGCAGTTTTATGCCGGAACGCCATATATTCCGGGCGAACTGATGCTTCCGGTGGAACCGGAAGAGCAGGAGATCCTGGAAGCATGGCTTGGAGAAAAACGTGGGCATAAGGTTCATTTCCGTATCCCGAAAAAAGGGGAAAAAGAAAAGCTTGTTGAGCTTGCGGCAAAAAATGCAAAGATGGTACTGGAAAAAGATAAGGAACGTATCAAGCGTGAAGAAGGAAGAACGATCGGTGCAGTAAAAGAAATAGAAAAGTTGCTTGGCCTTAATAACCTGGTGCGTATGGAGGCGTATGATATTTCCAATACTAATGGATTTGCCTCGGTAGGGTCGATGATTGTTTATGAGAGGGGCAAACCGAAACGAAACGATTATCGTAAGTTCCACATCAAGGGTGTGCAGGGGGCGGATGATTATGCAAGTATGCGTGAGGTCCTCACCAGAAGATTCCGGCATGGTCTGGAGGAACAGAAAAGCGGAAAAGAGCTGGGAAGTTTTAATGTTTTTCCGGATCTGATCATGATGGATGGTGGAAAAGGACAGGTTAATATAGCACTGGAAGTACTGGATGAACTTCATATATCTATTCCGGTATGCGGTATGGTCAAAGATGACCACCATCGGACGAGAGGACTCTACTATCAGAATATCGAGATTCCGATCGACCGCAATTCCGAAGGGTTTCGGCTGATCACAAGAGTGCAGGATGAGGCGCACAGATTTGCTATAGAATTTCACCGGAAACTGCGTAGTCAGGGACAAGTGCATTCGATCCTGGATGATATTCCGGGAATCGGACCTGCGAGAAGGAAAGCACTGATGCGGACATTTGCCAGCCTGGATGAGATTAAGAATGCAGAGGTGGAAGATTTGAAAAAAATTCCATCAATGGATGAAAAATCGGCAAAAAACGTGTATAATTTTTTCAGAGGAAGCGAAAAGGAAGGTACAGAAGCTACTCTGATGGAAGAACAATAAAAGGAGACAGGACTATGGGAGTTACATTAACAAAAATCGTAGAGAAGATGGAACTTAGAAATCTTACTCCGGATGTCGATATGACACAGCGGGAAGTAAAAATTCCGGATATTAACCGTCCGGCACTTCAGCTCGCCGGATTTTTTGACCATTTTGATTGCGAACGGATTCAGCTTATCGGATATGTAGAGTACACTTATCTGCAGACACTGGAATATGAGCATAAGATGAAAATATATGATACACTGCTTGAGTATGGGATTCCATGCTTTATTTTCTGCAGAAATCTGCAGCCGGATCCGGAATTTCTGGAGAAAGCAGTGAAGAACAATATTCCGGTATTTATTACGGATAAACAGACTTCTTCCTTTTCTGCAGAACTGATCCGCTGGATGAAAGTGGAACTGGCACCGTGTATTTCAATTCACGGGGTACTGGTGGATTGTTATGGAGTCGGTGTTCTGATCATGGGAGACAGCGGTATCGGTAAAAGTGAGGCGGCACTGGAGCTGATCAAGCGAGGCCATCGTCTGGTAACAGATGACGTGGTGGAGATCCGGAAGGTCAGTGATGATACTCTTGTTGGTACAGCACCGGATATTACCCGCCATTTTATTGAACTTCGCGGAATTGGTATCATTGACGTAAAGACGCTGTTTGGTGTGCAGAGTGTAAGAGAGACACAAAATATTGATCTCGTCATTACGCTTGAGGACTGGAACAAGGATCGCGAGTACGACAGGCTTGGACTTACTGAGGAGTATACAGAATTTCTTGGTAATAAGGTTGTATGCCACAGTATTCCAATCCGCCCGGGACGTAATGTTGCCATTATCGTAGAATCAGCGGCAGTCAACCACAGACAGAAACAAATGGGCTATAACGCAGCTCAGGAGCTGTACCGCCGGGTACAGGAAAATCTAAAAAAGAATATGTAAGGAGCAGGAGACCGATGAAATATTGTTTTGGTATCGATATAGGCGGAACGACAGTAAAGATGGGACTTTTTCAGGAAGACGGAGAGCTTCTTGACAAATGGGAGATCAAGACACGTACTGAGAACCAGGGAGAAGCAATCCTCCCGGATATTGCGCAGGCAGTGAAAGCAAAGATGGCAGAAAAGAAACTGGTGAAGGAACAGATCATCGGACTTGGAATGGGGCTTCCGGCACCGGTAACCGAGGATGGAATTGTTCAGAATACAGCAAATCTCGGATGGGGATACAAAGAAGTGACACGTGAACTGGAAGAGCTTCTTGACGGAATGAAAGTGATTCCGGGGAATGATGCAAATGTAGCTGCGCTTGGTGAGATGTGGAAAGGTGGCGGAAAAGGCCACAAGAATGTTATTATGGTTACCCTTGGAACCGGTGTTGGCGGTGGAATCATCGTGGATGGAAAGTGCCTTGTAGGGGCACACGGTGCTGGCGGAGAGATCGGTCATTTGTGTGTAAACTACCAGGAGACAGAAACCTGTGGATGTGGAAAGAAAGGCTGTCTGGAACAGTATGCTTCTGCAACAGGAATCACAAGACTTGCCAATATGCGTCTTGCAAAAGATGAGAAACCAAGTACCCTCAGAAATGTGGCAGAGATGTCTGCGAAAGAAGTGTTTGATGCAGTGAAAGCCGGAGACGAAGTTGCAATCGAAATCGCAACTGAATTTGGAAAGTATCTGGGACATGCGCTGGCGAACCTTGCAGCTGCCTGTGATCCGGCGGTTATCGTAATCGGCGGAGGGGTATCAAAAGCCGGAGAGGTTCTGCTGGATTACATCAAAGGTCCATTTAAAGAAATGGCATTCTTTGCAGACAAAGATACAGAATTTGCACTCGCAGAACTTGCAAATGATGCAGGAATCTGCGGAGCAGCAAAACTGGTACTGAAATAAGTGAAAGATATTATAAAAAAACAAAAATCTTGTGAGAAATATTTAACATTCTTGCAAGATTTTTGTTTTTTATAGAAGAAAATACAGAATGACAAATGTTTACATTTGACATTCTGCACAAAATGATGTAGACTTATCGTAGTAACATTATTAAATAAGCCTATGAACTCTAAAAAATTGTGAAAAGGAAGACAAAATGATAATACGTAAAACATTAAGAGAGCAAGTAGTTGAAATTTTAAGACATAAGATTTTATCAGGAGAGATCAAACCGGGAGAACGAATTATAGAGGCAAAAGTAGCAGAAGAGCTGAAAGTCAGCAGAGGTCCCTTAAGAGAAGCTCTCAGGCAGATTGAAGAAGAAGGGTTGGTTGTATATGAAGCGCAGAAAGGCTGCGTAGTAAAGACGATGACTTATGAAGAGATGCAGGAAACATACCTGATCCAGTCTACGCTTGAGAAACTGGCAGTGCAGATGTGCGGGGGAGAGATCAGCAAAGAACAGGATGAAGAGATGCAGAAGCTTGTCCTTTCCATGGAGAAAGCGGCCAATCAGAAAAATCTGTATGATGTTATAAAATTCGATGAACAGTTCCATGAATGTATTGTGAAGACCGCACACAGTGAAAAACTTCATAGAATCTGGAAAATACTGGAAGGAGGGAATACGGCGGCATATTATACGATGGATACAAAAACTCTGGTACCATTTGATGTGGTCCACATCAATCATCAGAGAATTTTGGATCTGTTTCATAAAGGGACAGTCGAAGATATCTGTAAAGAGATAGAATTCCACTACATGGTTGTCCCGCATGTTCTGTATGAAAATCAAAAGAAAAAAGGAGAAAGGAACTGAAGGTATGGTTAAATTTATTGGGAAAAGGCTAGCATATGCTGTTTTGACATTGTTCTTGATTACGACAGCGACATTTTTCTTGGTAGCAGGTGCTCCCGGAGATCCGATCGCTGCGAAGGTTGGTCAGATGCCTGAACAGGCACAGCAGATTATCCGTGAGAAATACGGACTCGATCAGCCGGTAGTAAAACGGTATACAACTTATATGAAGAATCTTCTTACAACAGGAGACTTCGGAGAATCTATTATTTATACCGGTCAGTCAGCAAATGACATTATTAAAAACAATACGCTGGTATCAGCGAAGATAGGTTTGTTGGGACTACTCTTCCAGACAACGATTGGTATATGTCTCGGAATGGTAGCGGCTCTTAACAGGGGGAAACCGGTGGATCATGTCATAAGGGTACTCGTTGTATTAGCTATTTGTGTTCCTAGTTTCGTATTTGCATCTGTATTGCAGTATTTTCTGGCATTTAAGTGGAAACTGGTGCCGGTATTCGGCTGGGGACAAATGAAACATTATATTCTTCCGGTTGCCGCATATGCGATCGGCGGTATCGCATCTTATACAAAATATATGAGAAGCAGTACCTTATCTGTTATCGGAGAAGATTATATTATTACAGCAAAAGCAAAGGGATGTACAAAGAAGAGAGTTGTACGGAAACATGTTTTGAGAAATGCAATGCTTCCTATCATTACTATGATCGGACCTTCTCTGGCAGGAATTTTTGCAGGATCATTCATCCTTGAACGTATGTTTGCGATTCCGGGACTTGGATTCTACTATGTAAAAGCAGTTTCGGATAATGATTATACGATGGTAATCGGTCTTACAATTTTCTTTGCTATTTTGTTCGTTGGCTCGCTGATTGTCGTAGACATTCTGTATGGAATCGTCGATCCGAGAATCCGAGTTGCAAAAGGTAAGAAATAGGAGGGCTTCTGATGAGTACAAAAGAGGTAGTAATGACAGAAGAATGGAATGAATCAGATGATTTTAAACGTGTTGGGACGGAAGGATTATCTGGTGAAGATATCGGAGAGAAATCCCTGACCTATTGGGCGGATGTCTGGAGAAGATTCAGGGAAAACAAACTTGCAATATTTGGTCTTATATTATTAGGCCTGATCGTAGTGCTCCTGTTTATCGGACCAATGGTCACAGGACAGGATTATCAGCTGATCGATGCGTCGATCAAGAATCAGGGACCAAGCAGTGCACACTGGTTTGGTACAGATGATATGGGAAGAGATCTCTTTACCCGTGTCTGTGTAGGTGGACGTATTTCAATTTATATTGGTTTATGTTGTACATTGGTAATGTTTGTGATCGGAGCACTTCTTGGAGCGCTGGCAGGATTAAAAGGCGGACTGGTAGATGACATCATCATGCGTATCTGCGAATTTATCGGAAACCTGCCATATCTGATCATTGTAGTAATTTTATCCATGGTACTTGGAAGAAGTATGTTCTCCCTTGTTTTTGCAATGAGCCTTACCGCGTGGGTAGGAACCGCGCGTATGGTAAGAGGACAGATCCTTCAGATCAAGGAACAGGATTATGTGCAGGCAGCAACAGCACTTGGTGCATCAACCGGACGTATTATTGTCAAACATCTTCTTCCGAATACACTTGGAATTATTATGGTTGATATCACGATGTCAGTTCCGGGATTTATTTTCAGTGAGGCTTTCTTAAGTTATATCGGACTTGGAGTAAGACCACCGGAAACCAGCTGGGGAGCACTTGCATCAGCAGGACAGCAGCAGCTTATGTTTTACCCACATGAATTGTTCTTCCCATGTCTGATGATCGTACTTACAATGCTGACTTTCCATCTGATCGGTGATGGACTTTCAGATGCATTGGATCCGAAGCTGAGAAAATAAAAGGGGGAACTACAAGATGAAAGAAAAAATACTGGAAGTGAAAAACCTGGAGGTATCTTTCAAGACCTATGCCGGAATCTCACATGCAGTAAGAGGAATTGATTTTAATCTGCATAAAGGAGAAACTCTTGCGATTGTAGGAGAGTCTGGCTGTGGTAAGACAGTATCTTCAAAAGCAATCATGCGATTGCTTCCAGAATCGAACACAATAATAGGTGAAAACTCTGAAGTATTGTTCCACGGGGAAGATCTTCTGAAAAAGTCAGAAAATGAAATGGTTTCCATTCGAGGAAGCAAGATTTCAATGATTTTCCAGGATCCAATGACTTCACTGAATCCGACCATGAAGATCGGAGATCAGATTGCAGAAAGTATTCTGATTCATAGACAGATTTCTAAAGAAGAAGCATATAAAGAAGCTTTAGAAATGCTGCAGCTGGTTAAAATACCAAATGCAGAAAAACGAATGAAACAGTATCCGTTTGAATTTTCAGGCGGTATGAGACAGAGAGCGATGATCGCAATCGCACTTGCATGTAAACCGGAGATCCTGATTGCGGATGAGCCGACAACTGCTCTGGACGTAACCATTCAGGCACAGATTATGGAACTGATCGGAGAACTGCAAAAAGAACTGGATATGGCGATGATCCTCGTAACCCATGACTTAGGTGTTGTAGCGAGTGTTGCAGATAAGATTCAGGTGATGTATGCAGGAAAAATTGTAGAACGTGGTGATGTACGAGAGATTTTCTATCAGTCTACACATCCTTATACGAGAGCTCTTCTGGATTCCGTTCCGAAGATTCATTCTACAAACAAAGAAACATTATATTCCTTAAAAGGAACGCCGCCGGATCTTATCAATCCGCCGGTTGGATGTTCTTTTGCTCCGCGTTGTGAGTATGGAATGAATATCTGCAGAAAGAAATATCCGGAGCTTACAAAATTCAGTGATACACAGGAATGCAACTGCTGGCTTCATGATCCAAGAGCGGATGTGAGCAATCTTCCTGAGAATATGATAAGGAGGAGACAGTAACCATGGATAAAAAAGAAGTACTGATCGAAGTGAAAGACCTGAAGAAATATTTTCAGGTTGGAAGAAACCAGACACTGAAGGCAGTGGATGGGGTAAACTTTAAGATCTATAAAGGTGAGACTCTTGGAATCGTAGGAGAATCCGGCTGTGGTAAAACAACCTGTGGAAAGACAGTTATGGGGCTTTACAAGGCTACAGGCGGTGAAGTTCTTTTTGACGGAGTTGATATTAATAAACTGAATAAAAATGAAAAGAAAGAGTTTACAAAGAGAGCTCAGATTATTTTCCAGGATCCATATTCTTCACTGAATCCGAGAATGACAGTCGGTGACATCATCGGGGAAGGAATTGACATTCACAAGCTTTATACCGGAAAAGAACGCCAGGAAAAGATTTATGAATTACTGGAACTGGTCGGACTTAACCGAGAACATGCGCTTCGTTTCCCTCATGAATTCTCAGGCGGACAAAGACAGCGTATTGGAATCGCAAGAGCACTTGCTATCGAACCAGAATTCATCGTTTGCGATGAGCCGATTTCAGCTCTTGACGTTTCCATTCAGGCACAGGTTGTCAACCTGCTGATCGAACTTCAGCAGAAGAAAAACCTGACCTATCTCTTTATCGCACATGACCTGTCTATGGTAAAACATATTTCAGACCGTGTCGGTGTAATGTATCTGGGAAATATGGTTGAATTTGCAGAGAGTGATGAATTATATCAGAATCCACTTCATCCATATACAAAAGCGTTGATGGCAGCGATTCCGATCCCGGATCCGGACACAGAAGAACAGAAGAAGAGAATTCGACTCGAGGGAGAGATCCCAAGCCCGGTTAATCCAAAACCTGGATGCAGATTTGTGACGAGATGCAGATATGCAACAGAAAAATGTCATCAGGAGACACCGCAGCTTGAAGAACTCAAACCGGAACACTTTGTAGCTTGTCATAGAGCAAAAGAGTTGATGGAAGATCACCCGCAAGAGTAATCTTGCTGGATATAAAGGAGGAAGACTATGAAAAAAAGAAAAACATTAGCGATGGGACTCGCAGTAGCAATGGCAGTCAGCTGTCTTGCCGGATGTGGCGGAGATGACAAAAAAGCTAGTTCTGACGGAAAAACAGAACAGGTTCTGAATATCTCCAACAACAGTGTGGTTGTCGGACTGAACCCGCTGATCAACACAACTGGCCCGGATAACTCAGCATTTAACATGGTATTGGATCCACTCGTTAAAAGAGTAACTCAGGAAGGAAATACCTATAAAATCGTGCCTGCTGCAGCAGAGAGCTGGGATATCAGTGAAGATGGACTTACTTATACTTTCCATATGAACAAAGATGCGAAGTGGAGCGATGGAACGAAAGTAACTGCAAATGACTTTGAATTTACTTTCCAGAAGATGGCAACTCCATCCGTTGCAGCAACAAATGCATGGCTGTTTGATGGAATTATCGAGAACTTCTCAGAAGCTCTTTACGATCAGGGAAAGAAACCGGAAGAAATCGGTGTACATGCCATTGATGAAGATACACTGGAAATCAAAATTATCCACCCGGCATCTTACTTCCTGGAACTGGTTTCCTCATCAGCTTATCCGGTAAACAAAGCAATGTATGAAAAACTCGGAAGCGACTATGCAACATCAGAAACAAAGACTGTATTTAACGGACCTTTCAAGATTGAAAGCTGGAGTCAGAATACAGAGATGGTATTGGTAAGAAATGATCAGTACTGGGGAGCCGACGATGTGAAGCTTGACAAGATCAATAGCAAGATCATTCAGGAATCAGGTACTGCAGTTCAGTCTTATATCAACGGTGAACTGGATGTGATCGGTACAACGGATGCAAACTGGGGAAAGACTATCGAAGAACAGGGAGAATCTGAATCTTATCAGGTTCCGGATAGTGCACCGGAATTCTTCATGCTGAATGCAGCAAACGAATATCTGTGCAATGAAAAGATCAGACAGGCTTTATCAGTAGCTTATGACCGTCAGGAAATGATCGATACTCTTCGTAATGGAAAAGGTGTTCCGATTTATTCTATGATGCCAGATACCATTCAGGTTGGGGAAAAAACATACACAGAATTAGTTGGCGGAAAGAACCATTTCGTTCAGGAACTTCAGGATGAAATCAAAGATCCGAAAGCTTTACTTATTGAAGGGTTAAAAGAACTTGGTAAAGATCCAGACCCGTCAAAAGTGACAATCCGTTATGCAAGCCGTGGTACATCTGAAGTATCTAAAAAGATTGCTGAATGGATGAAACAGCAGTGGGAAAGCGTTCTTGGAATCAATATCGAAATCGATATGATGGAATGGAACATCATGTGGGATAAGATTGACGCCGGTGATTACGATATCGCAACAGGCGGCTGGGGACCATACTACAATGAACCAAGTGCTCTTCTTCAGTTATTCGATCCGGATAATGGATATTTCAACGCAGAAAAGACAGGATGGTCTGGAGAAGATCCTAAGAAATATCAGGAACTTCTGAATGAAGCAAAATTTGAAGTTGATGACCAGAAGAAGGCAGAGCTTTATCTGCAGGCAGAAGAACTGGTTGTTAAGTCAGGACTGATCGAACCTACTTATGTTGAAGAGGCACCTACATTTGTTAAGAAATATGTGAAGAACTACTTCGTTTCTACAGTTGGTCAGGTTGATTTCTCTCAGGTTTATATTGAAAAATAGTATATTGACTTACAGAGTAAACTAAATTGAAATGTCATAGAGGTTATAAAACCTCTATGGCACTTTAGATTAAAAAAAATAAAAGTAAATGGAGAAATGATTATGTATGTAATTAAAAATGGAACCATTCATACTGGAACGGGTGAAGTGCTTGAAAACTATGATATCTTAATCGAGGGGGAAAAGATTAAGAAAATCGAAAAGAATATCTGCGAAGCAGATGCAGAAATTATCGATGCAACAGGAAAACAGGTTTTCCCGGGTTTCATCGATCCACATTCTTCTATCGGAGCTATGGGGATTCCGACTCGTTACAGAGATAATGCAGAAACTACAAATGTAATCAATCCGGATCTGAGCGTGAAGTATGCCATCGATCCAGATGAAGTGAATGCACAGGAATTCTACAAATCAGGAATTACATCTGTTGGATTTTCACCGGATCACAGCAATGTGATCGGAGGACAGATTACAGTGTGTAAGACAGCTCCGGATCATATGGCAAACCGTATTGTAAAAGAGCACGCAGCAATGAAGGGGAGCGTATGCTCAACCGTTAAGGATGTATATGGTGCAAGTAACCAGATGCCGAAAACAAGAATGGGAATTTTCCATTTGCTCAAAGAAGCAATCAGAAAAGATGACCTTTTGAAGAAATATCAGATGCCATTTGTCATCGCTGCAGAAACTGCAGGTGAGATTCAGTGTCTTATGGAGCTTCTGAAAGATGAAGATATCCAGCTTACAATCGTAGATGGATTTGAATTCGGCGATGCGATTGAAGAACTGAAAGAAAAGAAAGTTGGAATTATCTTTGGTAATTTCAGCAATCTGTCACAGATTTCCAAACATGAAATCGACCTTTCCAGATTAAAAGAACTGGTAGAAAACGGAAACCGCATCGCATTTACAAACACATGCAAAGGTGCTTCTGAAGGTAGAGAAGTATTCATCTGGAGTGCAATCGAAGTATATCGTGCAGGAATCGATGCCGAGGATGTAGTAAAAATGATGACGATCCAGCCAGCCGAGATGCTTGGTGTTGCAGATCAGATCGGAAGTATCGAAGTTGGAAAAGACGCGGACATCACAATTTACAGTGATCATCCTGTAAAATCTTATGCGGCACACGTACAGTTTTGTATGATAAATGGAAAGGTGGTATTATCGTAATGCAGACATTAATCAAAAATGGTATTTTGTATACAATGACAGAGGATAAGGGCATCTTTCAGGGGGATATTCTCGTCGAAGGAACAAAGATCAAAGAAGTAGCAGAACATATCAGTGAAGACTGCTTAGAGGATGGAGATAAGCTCATTGAGGCAGAAGGATATTATGTTCTTCCGGGACTTATCGATGCACATTCTCACATCGGATTATTTGATTTCAATGTGGATCCGGGTGTAGACGATGCCAATGAGATGACAAATCCGGTTACTCTTTCTGTTGATGCACGTTTTGGAACTAATCCAAAAGCAAGAGAATTTAAAGTAGCTTATGAGCACGGAATCACAACCATGCTTCTGACTCCGGGAAGCGGAAATGTATTTTGCGGACTTCCGTTTGCACTTAAAACTTATGGAAACAATGTGTTTGATATGACAATCAAATCTCCATGTGCTGTAAAGATTGCTCTTGGCGGTAATCCGAAAAATACATACGGAGATCAGAGAAGACTTCCGATGACAAGAATGGGAATCGCTAAGGTTCTGGATGATACCTTTGCAAAAGCAAAGAAATACATGGAAGACAAAGAACAGAATAAAGAAGTGGAGTATGATCCGGATATGGAAGCTCTTTGCCTGGCTTTAAAAGGAGAAATTCCATGTAAGATCCACTGTACACAGTATGATATGCTCACAGCAATCGAGATTGCGAAAAAATACAACGTACACTTCTCATTAGAACATGCATGGGGAGCAACCGATTATCTGGATGAAATCGTGGAAAGCGGATGCGATATATGCTACGGACCGATTGCAACTTACCGTAGTCCTGGAGAACGTAGAAAAATCGATGTGGAAGCTGTAAAAATGCTGGATGACAGAGGGGTGAATGTGGCGATGATCACTGATTCACCGATTCTGAGTGAAGAATCCCTGTATCATCATGTGGGAGAAGCAGTGCGTGAAGGACTTGCACAGGAGAGAGCAGTAAGAACGGTTACGATCAATGCTGCAAAGGTGCTGGGCGTAGAAGACCGTCTGGGAAGCCTGGAAGAAGGAAAAGATGCAGATATTATTGTAATGAAAGGAAAACTCGGACTTGATACCGATGCGATGGTATACTATACGATGATTGAAGGTAAGATCGTATATCAGAAATAGAAACCAGATTGATAGATAAAAAAGAGAGATCAGTGAATTTCGAATATTCACTGATCTCTTTTTCTAATTGGATGATAGATTCTTACTGTCCATTGCCAGAATCTGAGCCGCCGGTATTGCCGGAATCACCGCCGGTATTACCGGAATCAGTGCCGCCACCGGTATTACCGGAATCGCCACCGGTATTACCAGAATTGCCACTATTATTACCGGAATCAGTGCCGCCGCCGGTATTGCCGGAATCACCGCCGGTACCACCGGTAGTATCCCCATTAGTGCCGGTAGAGTTACCGGAGGAGTTTCCACCTGTTGTACTATTAGAATCGGATTTGTCATTCGAATTTTTTGTACTGTTTGTGGTAGTTGACTTGCTTGCATGTCCGGAACATGTCTCGGTCGGGACAGTATCCGGATCAAACCATTCAGTCTGTGACGGACAGCCGGAACCGGCAAGTTTACCGGAAATTGTACATACGCTCTTCTGAACGAGAGAACCTGGCATCTCGAAGTCTTTGTAGGTAAGTCCCAAAGCTTCATCGATCCGGTTCATGATCTTAGCCCAGATCTTGAAATGATAGTTCCAGCTTCCTTCAGACATTTCCTGGTTACCATCGTAACCCATCCAGATACCACAGGTATAATACGGTGTAAATCCTTCGAACCAGAAGTCACGGTTGTCGGAGGTTGTACCGGATTTACCGGATGCAGGCATATTATTGAGCTGTGCATCGGTTGCAGTACCCTTTGTGACAACATCCTGCATGGCGTTGGTAAGAAGTGCTGCAGTTGTATCTTTGATCACAGTGTGGCTTTCCGAATTGGAGTTGTCGATCAGGACATTACCATCATGATCCAATACCTTTGTGTACAGGGATGGTTTGTTATATACACCGCCGTTTGCAATGGATGCATAGGCTGCTGTCAGTTCATAGTTGTAAACACCATGGGAAATACCACCAAGAGCAAGAGACTCTACAGCATCGTCTTCGGTAAGTGTGGAAAGACCAAATTTCTCGCAGTATTCAAAACCAAGATTGATACCAATCTTGTTCAATGTCTTTACCGCAATGATGTTCATGGACTGTTCGATCGCCTGACGGTATGTTACGGTACCTTTATAGTAATCGCCCCACCAGTTATGAACCTGATGATGTTCCAGGTCGTGCTGATAGTAGTATTCTTCATCAACTTCGGTGGTAGCAAGTGTAAGATCTGCGCTGTCCAATGCCGGAGCGTATACGGCAAGAATCTTGAATGTAGAACCTGCGTTACGGGTAGAACCCTTGTATGCGCGGTTCAGTCCACGGTTGGTTGTCTTTTGTCCACGGCCACCGACAAGAGCTTTGATCTGCCCTGTTTTCTGATCGATGATGGTCAGTGAAGTCTGCGGCTGTGGAGAGAGGTTGACGTACTCATCATAGGTCTCGCCATCCTGGAGAAGACTGTTACGGAATGCGTCAATTCTTTCCTGTGCAGCTTCCTGTGATCCGAAGAGAAGTCCTTCATCATCACCGTACTGATCTGCCCCGAATTGTTTCAGGTGTCCGGCACTGTAGTTATCTACCGAGCCATCAGTATGATAGACTGTGAGGGCATAATCAACACCCCAGTCAATATTGGCCGGATAATTGTTGTCATCATTCAATTCTTCATCACAGATGTTCTGCATCGTAAGATTCTGAGTTGAATAAATGGTGAGACCACCGCTGTACAGTGCGTTCTCTGCCTGTGTCTGGGAATATCCAAGTCCGTCTTCTGAGGTGAGATCTTCGATCAGCTGCTCAGACAGGGCATCAACAAAATAAGAGTTGACGGTGTTGCTCTCTTCGATCCGTGTATTTACGTTCTGAATTCTGGAATATACGTCATCTGCCAGTGCTTCATCATGGGCAGCCTGGTCGATCCAGCCCTGATCGAGCATATTATCCAGAACTTTTTTGCGGCGGGTTGCGTTGTCTTCCGGATTGGTAATCGGATTGTATCTTCCCGGATTCTGTGTGATTGCAGCGATGGTTGCAGATTCGGAAAGGTTAAGTTCATTGACATCCTTATTAAAATATCTCTGTGCGGCTGACTGTACTCCCAGACAGTCCTGACCAAGGTTGATCGTGTTCAGGTAGCTTTCAAGGATTGAATCTTTATCAAGCTGCTTTTCAACCTGAATTGCGAGATACTGTTCCTGGATCTTACGTTCCAGCTTTTCTTCAAAAGTGCTTTCATTTACAAAGTCAGGGAAGACATTGTTCTTGATCAGCTGCTGGGTAATGGTACTGGCTCCTTCAGAGAAGTTGCCACCATGAGTGATACCAACAACAAAAGCACGGATAATACCTTGGATATCAACACCGTTATGTTTGTAAAAACGGGAGTCTTCGATTGCGACGAATGCATGCTGCAGATCCTCCGGGATCTGATCAATCGTCTTATATACACGGTTGGCACCTGCACCGGTGAATTCGGCTATTGTTGTCGTGCCGTCATCTGCAAGTGCGGTGGACGTATAACCTTGTGGTTTGATGCTGTCAGCTGTAATCTCAGGTGCATTATCAATCACATGCTTGATGATAAAGCCACCTCCGATCGCTGCGAGGATACAGCAGACAAAGATACATAATAGAAAACCTTTAAAAAGGCGAACGCCCAGTTTCTTTTTGTGCATATTCTTTTTCGATGTTATGCGTTTTTGTTTTTTAGAAGCTTTTCGCTTTCCATAATTCATGAATGCTTCCTCCTTCATATTGCAATATTATATCAAACTTGATAATTTAAATAAAGGAAAACTTGAAAACTTCAATGTTCCATTTTACAAAATTAAGAAAAATTTCGGAAATATAGGGAAATTGTAACATTTTTGTAATTTTCTTGCATCTGAAGAAATAGATTTGTATACTGGAAATAGTGAAAATATAAGGAAAATGAAGGGAAAAACGCAGACATGCAGGAAGAATACAAAACAGTATACCGGGGAGGAGAAGGGGAAATTGTTGAAAAGAAATCCCGTTTTATCGCAACGGTAAGACCGGTACACTCAGAAGAAGAAGTACTGGCATTTATAGAAGAAGTGAAGAAAAAATACTGGGACGCAAGACATAACTGTTTTGCTTATGTGATCGGTGTAACAAATCCAACTCTGAGATGTAGTGATGACGGGGAGCCTGCAGGTACAGCAGGAAAACCGATGCTGGATGTGCTTACAGGGGAAGGTCTTCACGATACGGCGGTTGTTGTGACCAGGTATTTTGGCGGGACGCTTCTGGGAACAGGTGGTCTGGTGCGGGCTTATCAGGGAGCAGTAAAGGAAGGTCTTCAGGCAAGTACTGTGATCACAAAGCGCCTGGGTTACCGGTATGAGATTGGAACGGATTATACCGGACTTGGGAAGATCCAGTATATCCTCGGACAACGGCAGATCAGTGTGCAGGATACACAGTATACGGATAAAGTGCTGATGAAAGTGATTCTGCCTTATGATCAGGAGCAATGTGTGGTTTCCGAGATTACAGAGGGAACAAATGGACAGGCTGTGATCGAAAAAGGAGACAGCTGCTATTTTGCGGAGGATGGAAAAGAAATCCTGGTTTTTGAGGAATAGAACAGGAAAAAGAACCCCTATACAGAACGGAGAATCCGTTCTGTATAGGGGGTTTAATGTCTTAATATACAGGAGGAACTGCAGACAGCAGGTTCTCTGTATGAGCTTATTGGTTTACTGGAATTCCGGTTCGATCAGACCGTAGGTTCCATTCTTTCTCTTATATACGACATTGACTTCGTCTGTCTCAGCATTGCTGAATACGTAGAAGTTATGTCCGAGAAGTTCCATCTGAATGCAGGCATCCTCCGGGAACATTGGTTTGATGCCGAAACGTTTGGTACGGACGATCTCAATCTCGTCTGACTCTGCTGCCGAAGTATCGGATTCAATAAATTCCTGACGGAAATCATGTCCGCCCTGCTGTTTTGCGATCAGTTTGGTTTTATACTTTCTGAGCTGACGCTCGATAATTTCTTCTACGAGATCAATGGATACATACATATCGCTGCTTTCCTGCTCGGAACGGATAATGTTTCCTTTTACAGGGATCGTAACTTCGATTTTCTGACGTTCTTTTTCTACACTGAGTGTAACGATAATGTCAGTTTCAGGAGTAAAATACTTTTCCAGTTTTCCTAATTTCTGTTCTACAGCCTGTCTGAGACCAGGTGTGATGTCAATGTTTCTTCCGCTAATGATAAAATTCATACAGCTCAACTCCTTTTTTCTCATATTTCTCATAGTATGTACGGAGATAAGTGCATCTATAAGAGCTTGACCAGCAGGATGTATAGATAGTTTTTATATCCTTCCGGCTATAGCTACATTATACTCTATCATAGGGGAGAGATGCAATGGTAAATGCAAAAAAATTATTAAAATTCTGTAAAGAAAACTGAATTATCAGAAAATTCTGTCAATGTATGGAGCGGATTACTTCGATACGACTGATCTTGCCGTTATGCATTTTGGCAACGCGCAGACCAAAATTATCGAAGAGTGTACTTGCACCAACACCAATTTCTGTTTTTTCCTGTTCAAATCTTTTAGTGATCACGTCATATAAGGTTTGTTCATCTTCATACGGAATATGGACGTGAAGGATGCTGTTTACAATCCGTGCTTTTGTAGTAGCACGGAAAATGATTTTTTCAGATTCATCAAATTCAATAAAAAGGAACTTTCTGGTTGCAAATAAAAGTGCGATGGAGATCACACCGATCAGGCTGGATACCGGATTATTATGTGCCATGATCACCTGTCTGGCGATGGCAAATAACAGCACCTCAAAAACGGTGGAAGGCTTGTGCTGATAAAGCATACGGATCAGCTCGACACCAATGATCAGATTGAAACAGGTTTCTACCAGGTCTTCGTAATTTGGATAAATATTCAGATCCGGAACATTTGGCATGGACAGGATCAGCTGGACAAGCAGAATGATGATTCCGGCAGCCAGAACGAATGAAATGATAAATTCCAGAAGTACGGTCAGCTTATGGAGTGCTGCGTTTAAGTATTTTTTCATAAAAAATCCCCCTTGTTCGTTGTATACAAAGATTGTAACGGATACAAGGGGGAAGTGTAAAGAAAAATCTATAGTTTTTTACTGGAAATTGCTTCTCTTACGGAGTTTCGGATCCAGAATCTTTTTACGGATACGCAGGCTCTTCGGTGTGACTTCCAGAAGTTCATCGGTATCGATGAAATCAAGTGCTTCTTCCAGACTGAGGATTCTCGGCGGAGTAAGCTTTAAGGCTTCATCAGCACTTGAAGAACGGGTATTGGTAAGGTGTTTGGTCTTACATACATTCAGTTCGATATCATCTGTCTTCGCATTCTGACCGATTACCATACCGGAGTAAACCTTTTCACCAGGTCCGATGAAGAGTGTTCCACGATCCTGTGCGTTGAACAGACCGTAAGCTACAGCTTCACCTGTCTCGAAGGCGATCAGGGATCCCTGGCTTCTGTACTGGATATCTCCTTTATACGGAGCGTAGCAGTCAAAGGCTGTGTTCATGATACCGTTACCTTTTGTATCGGTCAGGAATTCTCCACGATAACCGATCAGACCTCTTGACGGGATGGAGAATTCAAGACGGGTGTATCCGCCATTAGACATTCCCATGTTGCGGAGTTCGCCTTTTCTCTGGCTTAATTTATCAATAACTATACCTGTAAATTCATCCGGTACATCAATGTATACGGTTTCCATTGGCTCGAGCTGCTTGCCGTTTTCGTCTTTTTTGTAAAGAACTTCGGCTTTGCTGACTGCGAATTCATAACCTTCACGACGCATGTTTTCAACGAGGACGGAAAGATGAAGCTCTCCACGTCCGGATACCTTGAAGCTGTCTGTGTTGTCTGTCTCTTCAACACGAAGGCTGACGTCTGTATTCAGTTCACGGAACAGACGGTCACGGAGGTGACGGGAAGTGACGAATTTACCCTCCTGTCCTGCAAACGGACTGTCGTTGACAACGAACTGCATTGCGATCGTAGGCTCGGAAATCTTCTGGAATTCGATCGGAACCGGATTGTCCGGCGAACAGATCGTATCACCGATGGAAATATCTGCAATACCGGAGATTGCAACGATAGAACCGATGCCTGCTTCTTTTACTTCTACTTTATTCAGACCGTCAAATTCATATAATTTGCTGATCTTTACTTTTTTCTGTTTGTCCGGATCATGATGGTTTACAACAACTACATCCTGGTTGACAGAAATCGTTCCGTTATCGACTTTTCCAACACCGATACGGCCAACGTATTCATTGTAATCGATGGTGCTGATCAGCATCTGTGTACCTGCATCAGGATCTCCTTCCGGAGCCGGGATGTAATCCAGGATGGTCTCAAACAGAGGAACCATGTCTTTCGGTTCATCGTCGATATTGTAAGTTGCATATCCGTCTCTTGCAGAAGCAAAAAGGAACGGGCAGTCAAGCTGTTCGTCAGATGCGCCCAGATCGATGAGAAGTTCAAGAACTTCATCGATAACTTCATCCGGACGTGCTTCCGGACGGTCGATCTTGTTGATACATACGATAACCGGGAGCTTCAGTGCAAGAGCTTTTTTCAAAACAAATTTGGTCTGTGGCATGGCACCTTCAAAAGCGTCAACCAGAAGAACCACTCCATTGACCATCTTAAGGACACGTTCTACTTCTCCGCCGAAATCGGCATGTCCAGGAGTGTCAATGATATTGATCTTTGTATTTTTATAAACAACTGCAGTGTTTTTGGAAAGAATGGTAATTCCACGTTCACGTTCGATATCGTTGGAATCCATTACTCGTTCGGCTACTTCCTGATTTTCACGGAAAACACCGCTCTGTTTTAAAAGTTCATCTACTAATGTTGTTTTACCATGATCAACATGGGCGATGATAGCAATATTTCTAATGTCTTCACGTTTTGTCTTCATATTCTCAAAACCCTTCTTATTACCTATTTAAAGTTACAACCCGTATAGTTTATCACATTTTGAAAAATTTACAAGTAGAAAGAAAAAAATTTGACTTTCTGCAAAAAAAGAGTTTACTTTTTGTTCTAAAAACTGGAAAAGCTTCATAGATTAGATAGTGATCAAGAGTAAGAACGCGGTAAAATACGCCTGCGAAGAGGAAGGAGATTTACATTATTATGTCAGATAAGATTATTGAAAATAACCAAGTAACGATCATGGGAAAGGTAGCAACTGAATTTTCGTTCAGCCATGAGGTCTTCGGAGAAGGCTTTTATATGGTAGAGGTAGAAGTGAAAAGACTGAGCAATTCAGAAGACCGTATTCCGCTGATGATCTCAGAGAGGCTGATCGACGTGACACAGGATTATACCGGAGAGTATATTATGGTGCACGGACAGTTCCGCTCTTACAATCGGCATGAAGAGCAGAAAAACCGTCTGGTATTATCCGTATTTGTACGGGAGATTTCCTTTATGGAAGAAGAACCTGACGGGACAAAGACCAACAGTATCTGGCTGGATGGCTATATCTGCAAGGAACCGATCTACCGGAAGACACCGCTTGGAAGGGAGATCGCAGATCTTTTGCTTGCGGTTAACCGCCCATATGGAAAATCTGATTACATTCCATGTATCTGCTGGGGGAGAAATGCAAGATATGCTTCCGGCTTTGAAGTGGGAGAGCATGTACAGCTTCTGGGAAGGATCCAGAGCAGGGAATATGTAAAACGGATTTCAGATACCGAGACAGAAAAGAGGGTTGCTTATGAAGTTTCGGTCAGTAAACTGGAAAAGACTCTGATTGACAGTGCCTGTATTTAATGCTAAACTTAATTTGATCGTTTGGTATTATAAAGCAACATGTCAGGAGGAATATTATGGCTATATTTACAGGATCAGGAGTGGCACTTGTAACGCCGTTTCATGAGGACGAGAGTATAAATTATGACAAACTGGATGAAATGCTGGACTACCATTGTACACATGGGACCGACAGTATTATCATCTGCGGAACAACAGGTGAATCTTCTACTTTATCAGAAGAAGAGCACATGGAATGCATCAAATTTGCAATCGAGCGTGTCAAGGGAAGAATCCCGGTGATCGCAGGTACCGGTTCCAACAGTACCTACACAACGATCCAGATGTCAAAAGAGGCAGTAGAAGACGGTGCAGACGGACTGCTGCTTGTAACACCATATTATAACAAATGTACACAGGACGGACTGATCGCACATTATACCGCTGTTGCAAAAGAAGCAAAAGCACCAATCATCCTTTACAGTGTGGCGAGCCGTACCGGTGTGAATATTGCTCCGGAGACAGTTGCAGCTTTACATAAAAATATAGAGAATATTGTTGCGGTAAAAGAAGCATCAGGCAATATTTCCCAGATTTCAAAGATCATGCAGTTGACAGATGGAAAGATCGATCTGTATTCAGGCAATGATGACCAGATCGTACCGCTCCTTTCTGTTGGAGGAAAGGGTGTCATCTCAGTTCTTGCGAACGTGGCTCCGCAGTATACACATGACATCTGTGCAAAGTTCTTTGAAGGAGATGTCAAGGGAAGCTGTAAGATGCAGCTGGATGCGATTCCGCTGATCGAGAAGTTATTCTGTGAAGTGAATCCGATTCCGGTTAAAAAGGCTTTAAATCTGATGGGATGGCAGGCAGGTCCTCTGCGTATGCCTCTGACAGAGATGACAGAAGCACATACAGCACAGCTTGCAAAAGAACTGGAAGCATTTGGAATTAAACTGGCATAATAAAGGGTCAGATTATAGAGAAAAGGGACTGACTGGAGTATCCATCAGTTCCTTTTGTGCTATACAGGAATTTGTGAAAAGATACACAAGAAAATGGAGATAACAAGGAGGAATACAAAATGGTTAAGGCAATTATGCATGGATGTAACGGAAAAATGGGACAGGTGATCTCGGGACTTGTAAAGGAAGATGATGTGATCGAAATCGTGGCAGGTATTGATAAATTCACCGGAATCGAGAATCCGTACCCGGTATTTACAAGCCTTGCAGAGTGTGATGTGCAGGCAGATGTTGTGATTGATTTCTCAAGCGCAGCAGCAGTTGATGAGCTTCTGGATGTATGTGTGGAGAAAACTCTTCCTGTTGTTCTTTGCACAACAGGACTTTCTGAGGAACAGCTTGCAAAGGTGAAAGAAGCAGGAGAAAAAGTTGCGGTTCTCCGTTCTGCAAACATGTCACTGGGAGTCAATCTTTTGATGAAGCTTTTAAAGGATGCAGCAAAGGTTCTTGCTCCGGCAGGCTTTGATATTGAAATTGTAGAAAAACATCATAATCAGAAAGTTGATGCTCCAAGTGGAACAGCGATCGCACTTGCAGATTCGATTAATGAAGCGATGGCTGACCAGTATGTATACAATTATGACCGCAGTCATGAACGAAAAAAACGTGAGAAAAACGAAATCGGGATCGTTGCAGTACGTGGAGGTACGATCGTTGGACAGCATGACGTCATCTTTGCGGGGGCAGATGAAGTGATCGAATTCCACCACACTGCATATTCAAAAGCAATTTTTGGAAAAGGTGCAGTTGAAGCTGCCAAATTCCTGGCTGGAAAACCGGCAGGAATGTACGATATGAGTGATGTGATCGGACTGTAAGCAGAAAAAGCTTTTATACAAGAGGGAGGAAGTTATGAAAGCATTAGAGGAGAAATATCTGGAAGGGCTGTCGGAATTATTTCCATCAATCGCAGCTGCGTCCACAGAAATTATTAACTTACAGGCAATCGTGAATCTTCCAAAAGGAACGGAACATTTTCTGACGGATATTCACGGAGAATATGAAGCGTTTGCACATGTGCTGAAGAACGGATCGGGTTCGGTAAAGCGCAAGGTCGATGATGTATTTGCAAACACAATGAGCAGTCGGGACAAGCAGACACTGGCAACCTTGATCTACTATCCGCGGGAGAAGATGGAGCGGATCCGGGAAGAAGAACAGAATATGGATGACTGGTACAAGATCATGCTGTACCGTCTGATCGAGGTAGCAAAACGTTCGGCGAGCAAATATACCAGATCGAAGGTCAGAAAAGCACTCCCGAAGGATTTTGCATATGTGATCGAGGAACTGATCACAGAAAAGTCAGGAATGACAGATAAGGAATCATATTATAATTCGATCATCAGTACAATTATCCAGATCGGAAGAGCGGAGGAATTTATTGTAGCCTTGTGTGAACTGATCCAGCGTCTGGTTGTGGATCACCTGCATATTGTCGGTGATATTTACGACAGAGGTCCGGGACCGCATCTGATCATGGACAAGCTGATGGAGTATCATTCGGTGGACATCCAGTGGGGGAATCATGATATCCTGTGGATGGGAGCGGCAGCGGGGCAGAAATGCTGTATTGCGAATGTAATCCGTATCTGTGCCCGCTATGGAAATCTGGATATTCTGGAGGATGGATATGGGATCAATCTGCTTCCGCTTGCAACTTTCGCATGGAAACAGTATGCAAAAGATCCCTGTGAATGCTTTTTATTAAAAGGGCAGGACAACTGCAAACCACAGGAGATGGAACTGAATATGAAAATGCACAAGGCAATTTCTGTTATCCAGTTCAAAGTAGAAGGACAGGCAGCAGAGCTTTATCCGGAATTTGGTTTCCAGAGAAGAAACTTTCTGGATAAGATCAACTACGAGGAAGGGACTATAACGATAGGAGGAAAAATCTATCAGCTTCTGGATGATTATTTTCCGACCATAGATCCGAAGAATCCATATCAGCTTTCAGCTGAAGAAGAAGAGATCATGAACCGCCTGGTGAAAGCGTTCCAGAGCTGTGAAAAATTGCAGCGGCATATGCGTTTTCTTTTGAACAAAGGAAGTCTTTACAAGATTTACAATTCCAATCTGCTGTATCACGGCTGTGTTCCACTGAATGATGACGGATCACTCAGAAAGGTAAAGATATACGGTAAAAGCTATCAGGGAAGGACACTTTATGATGTGATGGAGTCCTATGTGAGAAAAGGATTTTTTGCGGTAGATCCGGATGAAAAGAAAAAAGGGCGTGACCTGATGTGGTATATCTGGCAGGGTGCGAATTCTCCTCTTTTCGGCAAAGATAAAATGGCGACCTTTGAGCGTTATTTCCTTGCAGAAAAGGAGCTGTGGAAAGAGAAAAAGAATGCGTATTATCTTCTTCTTGAAGATGAAAATGTGATGAACGGAATTCTGGATGAATTTGGCCTGGACAGAGAAATTTCCCATATCATCAACGGACATGTTCCGGTGAAAACGAAAAATGGAGAGAATCCGGTTAAATGTGGTGGAAAAGTGCTTGTAATTGATGGCGGATTTTCAAAAGCGTACCAGAAAGAAACCGGAATTGCAGGATACACGCTGATCTATAATTCCTATGGACTGATCCTTGCGGCGCATGATCCGTTTGAATCGACGGAGGCAGCTATTGAAAAAGAAAGAGATATCCATTCGGACAGTGTGATCGTAAAACGGACACTCGAACGCAAGACGGTAGGAGATACTGATGTTGGAAAAGTACTGAAGGAACGGATCGCGGATCTGGAGGCATTGCTGGACGCTTACAGAAGTGGTCAGATCATCGAAAAAATTTAAAAATAAGTATAAAAATCCTTTTTCTGCGGATAGTAATAGTACAAGTATTTTACAGAAAAAGGAGAATTACAACATGCAATATCTAAGAAGAATGGTTCTGGTTTTTACCTGTGTGATGCTGATGGGAGGAATTACGGCGTGTGGAAATGGTGATAACGCTGCAAATCCGGATACGAATACCGGTGGGACGAATCAGAATGGAACGGTAAATGATGTCACAAACGATATCGGAGATGGTGTTGAGGATGCAGTAGATGATGTGGAAGACGGAGTCGATGATATGACCAGAAACAGGACAGAGGACCGGAATGTAAATGATAATCATACAATAGATGGTCAGGAATAGGGAAAAGGCAAGACTTTGCGGAAAAGTCTTGCCTTTTTTACAGACAAAAGGTAGTAAAATGTCCGTGGGTGTGATACAATATGACGGTATGCAAAGACGAGATCAACAAAAAAAGCGGAGGACTTCATGAAATTTCGACCATGTATAGATATTCATAATGGTGCAGTCAAGCAGATTGTGGGTGGCAGCCTGAAAGATGCGGGAAATGCAGCGGTAGAAAATTACATATCCAGACAGGATGCAGATTATTATGCGACAATGTATAAGAAAGATGGACTTACCGGAGGACACATTATTTTGCTGAATCCGCCGGCATCGGAATACTATGATGCGACAAAGGCACAGGCACTGAAAGCACTACATGCCTATCCGGGCGGAATGCAGATCGGCGGAGGAATTACTGCAGAAAATGCTGCAGAGTATCTGGAGGAAGGGGCAAGTCATGTGATCGTTACATCCTATGTATTTCAGAATGGACAGGTGCGGTATGACCGGCTGGACCGGCTGAAAAAGGCAGTAGGGAAAGAGCATCTGGTACTGGATCTCAGCTGCCGGAGGCGCGAGAACAGTTATTATATTGTAACCAACAGATGGCAGACATTTACTGAGCTCAGACTGATACCGGAGGTCCTGGAAGAGCTGTCCGGATGGTGTGATGAATTTCTGGTTCACGGGGTTGATGTAGAAGGAAAAGCATCTGGTACAGAGGAGGAACTGGTCAGGATGCTTGCGGCGTGGAACGGACTTCCGATCACCTATGCCGGTGGAATTGGAAGCATGGAGGATCTGCGGGAGTTTGCACGGATCAGCGGGGAAAAGCTGGACTATACGATCGGCAGTGCACTGGATCTTTTTGGCGGTAAGATTCCGTATGCCGAGCTGATAGAACCGGTGAAATAAACTGATTGAAGAATAAAAGAAATGGTGCTACAATGGATACTGTCTATCTATAGCGGAAAAAAGCAAAACACTTCAGACAGAAGTGATAAGCAAGGAATATAAGGAGCTTAATAAAATGGGAATTATTGAAAAGATATTTGGAACGCACAGCGAACATGAATTGAAGCGAATCTACCCGATCGTGGATCATATTGATGCGCTGGAACCGGAGATGCAGAAGCTCTCCGATGAGGAATTGAAAGAAAAGACGAAAGAATTCAAGGAGAGGCTTGCAAAAGGAGAGACACTGGACGATCTTCTTCCGGAAGCGTTTGCTGTTGTAAGAGAGGCAGCTGTCCGTGTACTTGGAATGCGCCACTACCGTGTACAGATGATCGGGGGTATCATCCTGCATCAGGGCCGTATTGCCGAGATGAAGACCGGTGAAGGTAAAACACTTGTATCTACACTGCCGGCATACTTAAATGCACTGACCGGAGAAGGGGTGCATATTGTAACAGTCAACGACTATCTGGCAAAGCGTGATGCTGAGTGGATGGGAAAGGTTCATGAATTCCTGGGACTGACTGTTGGAGTTGTTCTGAACCAGATGGATAATGATGAACGACGTGCAGCGTATAATTGCGATATCACTTATGTGACGAATAATGAACTTGGTTTCGATTACCTCCGTGATAACATGGTTATCTACAAAAAACAGCTGGTACAGCGCGGTATGAAATATGCACTTATCGATGAGGTTGACTCAGTTCTGATCGATGAAGCGAGAACACCGCTTATCATTTCCGGACAGAGTGGAAAGTCAACCAGACTTTACGAAGCATGTGATGTTCTGGCAAGACAGCTGGAGAGAGGTGAAGCAAGCGGGGAATTCTCTAAGATGAACGCCATTATGGGAGAAGAGATCGAAGAGACCGGAGACTTCATTGTCAATGAAAAAGAAAAGAATATCAACCTGACCGAAGAGGGTGTGAAGAAGGTTGAGAAGTTCTTCCATATTGAGAACCTTGCTGACCCGGAGAACCTGGAGATCCAGCACAACATCATTCTGGCACTGCGTGCACATAATCTGATGTTCCGTGACCAGGATTATGTAGTAAAAGATGATGAGGTCCTGATCGTTGATGAATTTACCGGACGTATCATGCCGGGACGCCGTTATTCAGACGGACTTCATCAGGCAATCGAAGC
>OFMI01000364.1_pt1 | contig 40800 bp, 35 predicted proteins | sample 1541741 | NCBI WGS metagenome assembly OFMI01 (sample SAMN04209219, study PRJEB22552) | human gut metagenome | biome: gut; material: feces | host: Homo sapiens | place: USA: Oklahoma | reverse complement strand
TGCGCAAGTTGAGGCAGAGAGTTCAAAACATGCTGTATCTGACCTTTGCCGGATTTATGAGGTGTCCCGTTCAGGGTATTACAAATGGCTCCGACGAAAAGAGGCTCTCAATTCCTTTGAGCAGCGGCAGAATGAACTGGACTATCTGGTCGACGACATACACGCTCATGAACCGTCCCTGGGTTACCGCATGATTGCCGATAGACTGCTTATGGAAACCGGCCGGTCAGTTTCGGATTTATCCGTTTACCGTTCCATGAAGCGCTTGAAGATACAAGGGTATGTCTTTAGAAAAAAACACCCTACTCAGCCAGGAAATGAACACAAAAAACTCCCCAACATTTTGAACAGAGACTTTCACGCTGAACAGCCCATGCAGAAGCTGGTTACCGATGTCACCTGCATCAAGCATCACGGCCGCTTCTACTATCTAGCATGTTTTATCGACCTATACAACCGCGAAGTCGTCGGCTGGGAACTCAGCAATACCTTTGACAACTTCCTTATCATCAGAACAGCTCAAAGAATACTGGAAAAGGCAAAGAGTACCGGACACCCTGGTCTCCTTTTGCATAGCGATCAAGGGGTTCAGTACTCTTCTGCGGGATACACATCCCTGCTCAAAGAATACAGTGTTGTTCAGAGCATGTCAAGGGCCGGTACGCCACATGACAATGCTGTCATGGAAAGCTTCTTTGCCAGATTCAAAATCGTTTTGCGTTCTCATTTTCGCTATTGGCTGCATGATGATCTATCCGCCGTTATTGTTCAGACTATCTATTATTTCAACTTTCTCCGTCCCTTGCGTTTCCTCGGCAAAAAGCCGCCTGTCCCCTTTCGTTTGGAACAGACGGCTTAACTCCACGGCTTTTTCTGTCTACTATCTCTTGACTACTTCACCCGCTGTGAAAGCGGGCAGGCTTTTTATTTTCACCTTATTCAAATATGATGCACTCGGTTCAACTGTTCTATCAGTTTGTCGATATCATCGTCTGTCAAATGTGAGCCGACATATGACGCCAGAGAATGCAGCGTCATATTTTCCAGCATTGCTTTTGCAAAAGCATTTTCTTTTAAATCCATCTGAGCCAAGCCAAACGGCAGATACGGCCGAATCTCTTTATATTTGGAATAGAATACCTCAAACCATTCCGGATCTTCCAAAATATCTTTCAGAACCATATTACGCGTGGCAAGTGGATACCACTTTTTCTTCGGCGTGATGTGCACAGTGCCCCGTAAGCGGATATCGGCAGAGGATGCACCTATCAGCACTTCGTAGTCGGCCTGCGGCACATACCAATCCTGCATTTCTACATTGTAATAGGCAAACGCCCGCTTAGAAAGGTGAAAGACTATCTGTCGCTTTTCTCCCGGTGCAAGATGCAGTTTTGCAAAATCTTTCAGTTCCTTGGCTGGTGCAGCAACTGGAGAATTTTTCCTTGAGACATATAGTTGCACAGTTTCACTCCCCGCACGCGTCCCAATGTTCCTCAAGACACACGACACTTCCAACACATCGGCATCTGTCATTTTCTTCCGCCCCAAATGAAGATTCTCATAGGCAAAGCTTGTGTAACTCAAGCCATGACCAAACGGAAACACCGGCTTAATCTTCTTCTTCTCATAATAGCGGTATCCTACAAAAATTCCTTCTCGAAATACGGCCTGATCCGATTTATCTTCACCGTCTGTCATATATAAGTAGGTCGGACAGTCTTCTAGGCGGCGTATAAAGGTTTCTGCCAGCTTACCACTTGGGTTTGCCACACCGAACAGAACATCGCTCACCGCTTCGCCGACCGCCTCACCACACAAATAGGTTTCCAGCACGGCTTTTACCTGCCGTAGCCAAGGCATCTCCACCACAGACCCATTGCTCAATACAACGACCAAACGTGGGTTCACAGTTGCTACTTCCCGTATCAGTCTTTCATAAATCTGCGGCATTTTCAACGTCTTTCTGTCATAAGATTCCGATTCATAAGAAGCTGGCAAACCAACAAACAATACAACCGTGTTATTTTCTCTTGCAGCCGCAATGGCCTGCTTCCATTCCTTTTCATTTGAGGTTTCGCCTGTATAGCCTTTCGCATAGACCAAATGCGGGCATACCTTTTTCATTTCATCCAGAGGGCAAATCACAGAAAATGGGTTCACATGGGAACTGCCTGCTCCTTGGTAACGCGGTACTTCCGCCATTTCTCCAATGACGGCAATGCTATCTGACGGGTCAAGCGGAAGAATTCCCCCCTGATTTTTCAAAAGGACAATTGACTCTTTCGCAATTTTTGCGGCCAGTGCATGCCCTTCTTGTGCCGAAACCGCCACGGCAGGCCATTTTTTGGCCTGCTCTTTCTTCCATGCAATAAATTGAAGGATTCTTTTTACGCTAGCGTCTAAATCTTCCTGCGAAAGTTCCCCGCATTTCACTGCCGCCTCAATTTTTGCTGCACTGCTACCATCATCGCCCGGCATCTGAAGATTCAGTCCAGCATGAATGGAAGGTACAATCTGGTCCATAGCACCCCAGTCGGTGACCAGAACACCTTGGAAACCCCACTCGTTGCGCAGTATCTCTTTGGACAAGTGGAAATTCTGTGCCGGATACTCTCCATTCACTTTATTATAAGATGTCATTACTGCTTTTACTCCGGCTTGCACCGCTTGTTCAAATGCCGGGAGGTAAATTTCTCTCAAGGTACGTTCTTCCAGAACGGAATCTACCGCCTTCCGACGGTTTTCCTGACTGTTTGCCGCAAAATGTTTTACACATGCAGCTACACATTCACGCTGTACGCCTTGAATAAAAGCGGCCGCCAATTGCCCAGCTAGATAGGGGTCTTCTGAGAAATATTCAAAATTCCGACCGCACAATGGCGAACGCTTTATATTGACACCAGGCCCCAATAGCATATCTACACCACTTTGTCTTGCCTCTCTACCAAGCATGGCTCCTAGTTCATCCAAAAGTTCTCTATCCCACGAGCATGCTGACGCGCAAGCTGTGGGGTAACATACAGAGGAGTAACTTTCATTGATTCCCAAATGGTCACTGTTGTTCGTATCCTGTTTGCGTAGGCCATGGGGTCCATCAGATAGAAACATGCTTGGGATGTCCCACTTCGAATAGTTTTGTGTCATCCAGAAATTCATGCCAACACAGAGCTTGGCCTTTTCAGCCAACGTCATACCGCGCAGACACTTTTCCACATCCATGCCGCAGCACCTCCTGCTTATAAAATGATTAACTTATTGGAACAAAAGTTCTATCACCTTTGTAATGGCACCTATAATACTGGGCGTCGAGACTCCCAGTTCTGAGCTGAGACCGGAATATTCCACACGAGTCCGTTCCCACACCCAGGGCCATACCTGCTCCTGCAAAGTGCTTCTGCATGGCGTCATAATCCATTTGCCTGCATGAACGACATCGCCTCCCAGAACAATTATCTCTGGATTCAATACATTAATAATATTTGCGATTCCCTTTCCCAAATTGCTTCCTATTTTTGCAAGTTCAGCAATTGCTGTACCGTCCCCCTCATCTGCAGCCTGCCTTAGCTCAAGAAAACTCTTGCCCGTTGGAATGGCTGACGCCATCATCTCCCAGCAGCCTCTTTTCCCGCAAGGGCACTGCGGGCCATTAGGATCAAGCGTCATATGGCCAATATCACCAGCGAACCCCTCTTTTCCACGATAAAGCTTTCCTCCAAGAAAAAGCCCGCCGCCAATACCATACCCAACAGAAAGATACAGCATATCTGAAACATTTTCCGCTATTCCAAAGTACTTTTCCCCCAATGCAGCACAGTTAGAAGCGGTGTCTGCTATGATAGGCACCTGAAAACGCTGACGCAAATACTGTATCACGGGCACATTACGCCAATCGATACTATGGATGGCATAAAGCATATCATCCTCATGGCGCAGAAGGCTTGCCGTACCAACGCCAATACCGAGAAATTTTTCAGAATAGCATTTGCAGGCAGCAAGACCTTCTTCTAACACAGACGCTACCCGGTCTACTACATCCAGGGGTGATTCTTCTGCAGAAAAAGGCACATCGGTGCTCCATAATATTTTTGCGTGCACATTGCTGATAGCCAAGTTAATTTTTTTTGCCCGAATCATGATGCCTGCGCATAGGCCATAGTTCTCATTAAACATCAAAAGTTTTTGTGCACGGCCAACGCTTCCATGCAACGATCCCTTGTGCACCACCATGTTTTCTTCTTGTAAAGACAGAATGATGTTTGTAATTGTAGCCTTGTTTAATCCGGTCATCTTCGCGAGCCCAGTTCTGGAAATAGGAGAATTTTTCCATAAAGTATAAATCACCCTAGCCCGATTTTGCTGTTTCATCAACGCTTGGTTTGCTACTAATTTAGAAGACATATCTACACCGCTTACATTTAAAATTCAGACATTATAAAATTCTTTCTTCTTAAAAAGCTTATTCAAATTATATATTCTTTCTTTTTTAATTACAATAATAGTTTATTGCATTTATTATATTATGTCAACTATTTTTAAAATAAAATTTCAATTTACAAAATTATAACCAATTTTTGTATATATTGTTTAATATAAAAGGTTATATTTGTTCAAAATTGACCTTGTTTTTCTTTCCGCCGCCCCCCATAATTAATATAAGCAATAAACTAATTGCCGAAATGAAATGCGAGGAGGAATTTTGTTGAGCAAAGTAGTGGACATTCATGCGCATGTCGGCAGCAGCGCCGCATTGTATGTGGGCGGCAGCATCCAGGTTGTGACATCTCGCATGGAAAAACATGGGATCACACATTCCGTTGTTTCACCCATTCCCGGTTTTGAAGACCCTTATGGCATAGAATCCGTCAACAAAATGAACCAGCAGGTGGCCGAAATACAAAAGGCAAATGCCCGCATCTTTCCGCTTGTGCTTGGCGTGGCAGAAGCGCGACATGGAGAACGCGCCGCTGTTTCTGAAACGGCATATGCACTAGGCGAACAGGCCATGGGCGGTTTGATGTTTCACAATGACTTTGCAGGCGTTGAGATATATGCTCCTGTGATGGAGGCCATTTTACATGAAGTGATGCACTATAGCCATGCCCGCGTCGTTCAGATGCACACCGCACAGCACTCTATGCTGGAGCCTCCCTTCGGGCTTTGGATAATGGCAAAAAAATTTCCCGATATTACATTTCTCTGCGGCCACCCCATGATGTCTATGGTGCAGCTTGAAAATATGGCCGCCATAGTGAAAGACTGCCACAATATTTATGTGGACACCTGCTGTACCTGGACGCATGACCATGCCATTGAAACCTTTGCCGAAAAGGTTGGATCTGTCGACCAGATCATGTTTGGGTCAGACAACCCATACTGGCATGAGGCCTTCTGCATGGACAAATTATTGGTAGAGCAGGCAGGCCTTTCCCAAGAAGAGAAAGAAAAGATTTTCTACAAGAATTTCGAAAGAGTGTTTGGGGAGGTGAAGTAACAATTATGAACAAAAAAATAGATATACATGTCCATATTGGGGAAGACCTTTATCAGCGGTATACCCCGCAGATGGCTTTGGAACGCATGGACCGCAACGATATTGAATATGCGGTCATCTCGCCCATTCCTGTATACCCTACCAGCGAAGGAATTCACAGCAGTGAAAAACAAAACGATTATATTGCCAATGCCCTTCAAAAATATCCCGATCGATTTATTCGTGGGCTGGGGGTGGTGAACCCACGCCATGGCAAGGTGGCCGTACCGGAGGTAGACCGCATCTTCAAGGATCTGGGTTTGAGCGGGCTACTATTTTCCAATGATAAAACTGGTCTTACCATGGACAACCCCACCATGCTGGAATTTTTGCAGCGTGCAAGCCAGTATAAAAACCCTGTGGTGTTTTCTTACACATCACAGTATTCTGTGTTGCAAGCGCCTTTTATGCTGGAAAAAATTGCGCGCATGTTCCCGGACGTCACATTTATCAACGGGTCTGCCTTGAAAGATTCCACCCATGCAAACTGTTCCCGTTTTCTATCTTCAATTTTAGATAATGTCTATATCGACATTGCCGATATGAATCAGCTTCTCAATGTACTCCGCTCTACCATAACAGAGTGTGGCGCCGGAAAAATCCTGTTTGGAAGCAATATTCCCTTCTGCGATATCTGCCCAGAAATTCAGAATATTGAGGCTGTTGGAATTACGCCGGAAGAAAAAGAAAAAATCTATTTTGAAAATGCCGCTGGAATTTTTAAATTTGCATAACCTGCAAAAGATAGAAAAAGTGAAAAGGAGTGTTTTTTGTGAAAAAGTGGATCGCTATTTTACTGCTTGCAAGCATATTAGCCACAGGTCTGTGCAGCTGTGCCAGTTTCTCCTCCAGCTCTACAGCGCCGGGCAGCACCTCTGCTGTTCAAGGGCAAAATGACATTTACGCGCCTTATGCCGGAACAGAACTCACCTTCCTTCGCCACTCTGGATATGAAGCCGACTGGATGGCAGAAAAGGCCGCCGAATTCTACAAAATAAGTGGCATTAAAGTGACGGTCGAGCAAATTGCTTACAGCGAGATGAAAAACAAAATATTGCTGGATATTTCCTCTTCCGGCGGCGCATACGACATGATTGCCACCACAGAGTATTGGCTTTCTGAATTTAATGAAGGCGGCTGGCTTACTGATATGACACCCTTTTTGAAAGACTCCACCCTTACAGATGAAGCATTTGAGGCGGACGATATTGCTATTTCCACCCTGGAAGCAAACACAATTGACGGGCAGCTTTTGGCTATGCCCTGGAAATTCAACGGGCAGCTTTTGACCTATCGTTCCGATTTGATCGACACGCCGCCCAGCACCTGGGAAGAGTACCTTGCCATGGCAGAAGAATATACTTCCGGCGATATGGTAGGCGTTTCTCTTGCGCTGTCCCTCAATTCCATCATGGACATTTATCTGAACCTGCTGTATCAGGCTGGGGGTACACTTTTAAATGAAGCCAACACGGCCTGCATGCTAGATTCGCCCGAGGCCGCAGAAGCTTTGGAATATTTGATAGATTTGAATCAATACACCACAAGTGGCGCAACCAATAACCAGTGGCCTGAATCGGCCGCTGTTTTCCAACAGGGAAACGCCGTGCTTTACCCCACCATCACCTCGCAGCTCAGTTCACTGATTGACCCGGAAAAATCTGCAGTTTATGAAGATGTCGGCTATTCCGAACTTCCCGGCGGCGTTGCCTGCCTAAGCACATGGGGCGTCAGCATCACCTCCAACTGCAAATCTCCAGAGGCCGCATGGCTGTTCATTCAGTTTATGTTGAACCCCGAAAACACCAAAGACCTTGTGCTGGCCACAGAAGGTGCTGACATTCCCGTCCGCTCTTCGCTGCTGCTTGCAGAAGATCTTAACGCGTCTTATGCGCACTTTGCCATTATGAACGACATTGTCTCTACAGAAGGGCACACATGGGCCTACCCGAAAACCAACTGCACCACAGCGATTATGGAGGTCCTTGCTGTGCATGTGCAAAATGCCATACTGGGCACAGAAAGCATCGAGCAGGCGCTTTCCTCTGCCAAAGCTGAAATTGATGCACTTCTTGCCGGATGAACGGCAGGTTTTCTGGAAGCCGCTTGCTAATGCGGCACTATGAAAGAATGCGAGGTTCTTCTATGCGCACACGTGTTCATAACCTGCAAAGGAAAGAAAACCGATTGATGTTTGGTATGTTGGCCCCCTCGGTGTTGGTTGTATTTGCGATTTCCATTGTCCCTCTTGCCTATACGTTCTACCTCAGCTTCTGCAATTACAGCCTTGTATCCAGCGGCCCGGCTTCCTTCACCGGCCTGCAGAACTATCTGAAGCTTTTTCAGGATGAAACGATCCGCAACTCTATTCTGGTTACCTTCCAGTATACCATTCTATCTGTGATCTTCTCCACCCTGGTTGGCGTGGGCCTTGCCATCGTTGTAAACCAAATCAAAATCGGCAAATCTTTCTTTCGCGTTGTGTTTTTTGTTCCCATGATGCTTTCTGGTGTCGTAGTGGGTGTGCTGTGGCGGTTCTTGTTCAATACAGATCTGGGCGTGGTCAATTATTTATTAGAAGTTATTGGCCTTTCACGCGTCAACTGGACAGGCAGCGCACAAACCGCCATGGCCAGCATCTTGATTGCCGACGTATGGCAATGGTCTTCCTACACCTTTATTAACACCCTTGCTGCGTTGGAAGCTCTGAACCCGGAACCGCTGGAAGCCGCCAGTGTAGATGGGGCAAACAGCGTCCAGAAATTTTTCTACATCAAATTGCCTTCTATCATGCCGGTTATTGCCGTTTCCATCGTATTTCGGACAATTTGGGCATTTAGAAGCTTTGATCTGATCTATTCCCTCACCAGCGGCGGCCCCGGAACCTCTACCACAACCATGGCAATCGAAATTTATAAACTGGCTTTTAACCAATATGACATTGGGGCATCTAGCGCTCTGTCCATTCTGATGTTCCTTCTTCTCACCGGCATCAGCATGATTATTTTATGGAATACGATGAAGGGGGATAAAAAATGAAACAAAAACACAGTGTTTCCGTGGTTTGTTACACCATTGCAGGCCTGGCGGCGCTGATTACCATTTTCCCTCTCTATTGGACTTTGATCACTTCGTTCAAAACATATAAAGAGGCCTTTGCGCAGCCGCCAGATTTTTTTACCGCAGTTTCCCTCGACAATTATATCGCTTTCCTGAAACAGAATAACGTTCTGCTCTATTTAAAAAATTCCATTATCATTTCTGTATTCAGTGTGCTCATCCCATTGATTTTGGGGCTGTTTGCCTCCTATGTGATTACCCGTTCTTCCATTCCCGGCAAAGAGGGATTTTCCATGTTTCTCATTGCCTCCCGTTTTATTCCGCCGGCCAGCACTTTAATTCCCACCTATCTGATGTTCCGGGCGTTAAACCTCTATGACACTCTAACAGGCCTGATTCTTTTGAATGTGGCCATGAATATCCCCTATGTGGTATGGATGATGCGCGGATTTATTCGGGACGTCCCTTTGTCTTTGGAAGAATCTGCATGGCTGGACGGAGCATCCCGAATTCGCACCTTCTTTTCCATCGTGCTGCCGCTTTGCAAACCCGGAATTGCCGCCACAGCCGTTCTTTCATTTTGTTTCTCTTGGAATGAATTCATGTATGCCATGAACCTCACAAGCACTGGGGCGAAAACCCTTCCATTAGCCATGATGACTTACATGGGCGAAAGCGGGAACGAATGGCAGATGATGGCTACAGCCGGTATCGTTATCCTTCTGCCCACCATCGTCTTTACTGTTTTGACCCATCGAAATCTCGGCTCCGGCATGTCCTTTGGATCGGTCAAAGAGTAGCGCTATTCCAGTCAAGGCTTCGTAAAATAAGCGTCCCTGCTATTGCGGGGACGCTTGTTGTATTTATTTTTCCTTCGTAAGCAGCATGCGGTCATTATCCAGGCTTTTGCCCGCCTGCGCGCGGAACTGCGCCAGAAGGCTTTCCACTGTGGCGGCTGCGCGCTGCGCGCCGGAAAGCTGCAGCACAATGCGCCCCGCATCCATCATCACCGTACGGTTGCCCAAAGAAAGCGCCGAGGATATATTGTGTGTCACCATCATACAGGTGATGCCCTTTTCCGCCACAATCTGCTCTGTCAGCGACAGCACTTTTTCGGCTGTGGAAGGGTCCAGCGCGGCGGTGTGCTCATCCAGCAGAAGCAGCTTTGGCGTCACCAGCGTAGCCATCAGCAGCGTCAGCGCCTGGCGCTGCCCGCCGCTCAGCAGGCCCACCGGCTGGCTGAGCCTGTCCTCCAGCCCAAGGCCCAGCGCCGCAAGCTGCTCGCGGAAGGCCGCACGGTCCTTTGCGCGGATGGTGGAGAACACGCCGCTGCGCTGTGCTGCGCGCAGATAGGCCAGAGCCATATTCTCTTCAATCGTCATGTGCGGGGCAGTACCCTTCAAAGGGTCCTGAAACAGGCGGCCTATCTGCCGCGCGCGCCTGTGGTCCGGCACAAAGGTGACATCGCGCCCATCCAGCGAAACGCGGCCTGCATCCGGGTAAAATTCACCGGCCACCGCCGCCATCAGGGTAGATTTACCCGCCCCGTTCGAGCCAATCAGCGTGACAAAATCGCCCTTTTCCAGATGAAGGGTTACATCGTCCAGCGCCTTCTTCTCATTCACAGTGCCGGGGTTGAAGGTTTTGCTGACGTGCACCAGGTCAAGCATGGCCGCCGCCCCCCTTCCCCTCTTTCTGTGCCCTGCCGCGCCTGCGCCGCAGGGCCAGGCCGCGCTTCAGCGTGGGGGCCGAGATGGCCAGCGCCACAATAACAGCCGAAATCAGCTTCAGGCACTCAGACGGCACATTGGCGCGCAGCGCCAGCGCAATAATGAAGCGGTAAATAACGCTGCCCGCTACGGCTGCAAGCACTTTGGCCCACAGCCCGCCGCGGCCCAGCAGCGTCTCGCCGATGATAAGCGAGGCAAGGCCTATCACCACCATACCCGTACCCAGATTGATATCTGCGGAACGCTGGTACTGTGCCAGCACGGCGCCGGAGAGCGCCGTCAGACCGTTGGCCACGCACAGCCCCACGCTGATGGTGAACACTGTGTTGATAGAGCTGGCGCGCACCATGGCCGGGTTGTCGCCCGTGGCGCGGATGGAAAGCCCCAGCCGCGTGCCCAGAAACAGCACCAGCAGCACACATGCGGCAAGGCTGATGCCGCCGGCCAGCACCAGCTTGTAGGGGAAGCGCTCGCCCACCGCGCCGCGCAGCAGAGTGAACACAGTCTCTGTCTTCAGCATGGGCACATTGGAGGAAAAGCCCATGATGGCAAGGTTCACCGTATAAAGCCCGGTGTTGGTGATGATGCCCGCCAGAATAGAGGGCACGCCCATGCGCGTCTGCAAAAAGGCTGTGACAAAGCCCGCACAGGCGCCCGCCAGAACGGCCAGCACAAGGCCCAGCACCGGGCGGCCCGCCACGGCCGCTGTGGCAGATACGGCACAGCCCAGCGTGAAGGCGCCGTCCGTCGTCATATCGGCAATATTCAGCACGCGGAAGCTCAAAAACAGAGCCATGGCCACCAGGGCATAGATGAAGCCAAGCTCCAGCGCGCTTTGCACAATGGCTGCATTCAGCATACCGGCACTCTCCTTTATTCTGCCTGTGTGGCAACTTCCACCACTGTGCCCGCCATGCTGCTGAACACAGAGGTGTCAATACCCAGTGCAGCAGCGGTTTCGGTGTTCACCGTGATGATGCCGCCCTCCATCACATGATATTCAGGCACCGTGCCGCTTTGCAGGATATCCACCGCCATGCCGGCCGTATAGGCGCCCAACTCAGTGTAACTGACGCCGCAGGTGGCAAAGGCGCCCGCTTTTACAAAAGAGTCGGCCCCGGTGTAGAAGGGGATGCCTGCCGCGGCAAGCTGCTCGGAAACGGCTGCAGCAGCGGCCATTACCACGTTGTCCGTGGGGGTGAACACAGCGTCCACCTGGCCGGAAAGAGATGCCACGGCAGAGAGTATCTCGTCATTGGTATTGCCCGTTTTTTCCACATAGGCAATGCCCTTTTCTTCCAGGTATACCTTCGCCTGCGCAATGGGCGTGGCCGAATTGGGCTCTGAATTCGAATACAAAAGGCCCACAGCCTGCACATCCGGGTTCGCGGCCAGCATCATATCCAGAATAAATTCGGTGTTCAGCGCATCCGAGGTGCCCGTCACGTTGGAAAAGCCCTCTACCCCTGCCTCAGCCGGGTCTGAAATGGCGGCGTACACCACCGGGATGCCCGTGCCGTCGGCAGCGTTCACCATGCACTGGGCGGCCAGTGTGGCAATAGGGATAATGGCGTCATACCCCTCCGACACAACCTGCGTGCCGATTTGGTTCAGCGTGGTGGCGTCGTTTTGCCCGTTGAACTCCTTATATGCAATGGTAATGCCCTTTTCTGCAGCAAGCGCCTCCAGCTCGGCCTTCACAGCCTCCCGTATCTCATCCAGGGAAGAATGATCCATCTGCTGCACGATAGCCACAGTATAATCGGCCCCGGTGCCGGTGCCCCCGCAGGCGGCAAGGCAAAGGCAGAGCGCGGCGGCAAGCAGAATACAGAAAAGCTTTTTCATCATCATGATACCCTCTTTTCAAAATAATCATGAAATATCGTATTTGGTGCGGCGGGCACCAGCATCACCATCGCCTTGTAAAAAATTCATATACGTTCATGCTCTTTCCCCTTTGTGCGGGCAGATAAAAAACGCCTGCCCCTGCTGTAAACTGCAAGGGCAGGCGTTTTGAAAACATTCCTGCGGTGCCACCTTGATTGCCGCCCCCTCACGGGGAACAGCCTCTCTACGGGATGCAGACACATCCCTGCGCTGTAACGTGCGCACACGTTGCAAGATACTCAGCCTGCGGCCTTTCCCCGCACCCTCCGCGGCCCATTTGCCCGCCCCGCATTGCGGCCCGCTTCCACCTTGCCGGGCTCTCTTTGCGCGCGCTGACGGTTTTACTTCCGCGTCTACGGTTTCTCTGTTTGCGTTTATGTTAGCACGCGCCCTGTGTGATGTCAAGTCCTTTTTCAAAATTACCGCTTTCCCTCAGAAAAGCAAAAGAGGCACGGGCAGGCTTGCCGGAGGGCCATGCGTCGGCCAAAGCCGGGCGGCGCTTCTCTTCCTGGCAAAATATAAAACGTGATATATTTCTATCAAAAATACAAAAGCATCACATTAGAAAGAGGCATGGATATGTCAGGGAAGCAACTCAAAAGAACGCTGCTGATGGGGGCCGGCTGCGCCGTGTTTCTGCTGGCGGGCATTGTATATTCGCTGCTGTACAATGATGGGCGCTGGGTAATGGAAATGAATTTGGAAGAATATGTCTTTTCTGCAAAGGACATCCCCATGCTGGCGGCGGGCATGCCGGTCGCGCTTTATGCCGTATATATCGCGGTGGTTATTTGCCGGAAAGCCCTCAAAGGCCTTTCCACACAAAAGGGCCTTCATCAGAATTACACCCGCCGGGTGCCGCCCTTTCTCGGTATATTCGGAATATTCGGCCTTTGGGGCTTTTCCGGCTTTTGGACATATTATGCGCACGGCATTGTCTCCCCATTTCTTCTCTTTGCCCTGTTTGGGCTGTTCGGGCTGTTTTTTGAGGGAAAGCTTTCACACACTCTGGAGGACGAGCTGTTTCAGCATAATAAGGCAAGGGCAGACCTGAAGGCCTATAAAACAGGCTTTCTTCTGGTCGCCGTCATTTTGCTGAGCAGATGGCGCGTATTGGCCCTTCATGCGGAATGGTGCGCAATTCTCCTGCTGATATCTGTCTCGCTTATTGTCGCTTTTGTGCTGTTTCAAAAGCGCTATCCGCTGTATTGCTATGAAAAAGAGGAATGACCATGGAGACAGATTTCAGATGTGAGCTGAAGACATACCGTGTGGCGCAGGGCCTGACGCAGGAGCGGCTGGCGGAAAAGATAGGCGTACGGCGCGAAACCATCATGCGGCTGGAAAAGGCGCAGTACAACCCCTCCTTTCAAGCTGACTATCGACATCTCAAGAGCTGTAAAGGCCCCCATAGAGGATATTTTTATTTTCACACAGTCGGATGAAGGATAAGCGCCCCGGCAGGGCGTGCTGTTTTCTCATAAATGTAACCACTTGCACACAAAATTATGGTATAATGTGTCCACTTGGCGGATCCACGCGCAGGCGGAGGATAAGGCTGGTGAAACAGCTGCCGTACCCTTAACGAGGCCGGGCTAAAAGGCGAAGGACGGGTTTCGTGAATGTGGCATCATATCTCCACTTGGCGGGCGCGGGCAAAAGCACAGTGCGGGCCCGGCGGGGAAGACTCCGCTCCCTTCCTGTGCGCGAGCCGCAATGTAAGGCGCGGGTTCAGCCGGTGCAGCAGCGCACCTTTGTTTCACGAATACAGGCAGCAGCGCAGTAGGGGCCTGATGGAGCAGCTGTCGCAGCCCGGCGAACGGGCGCAGCATGTGCCCGGCGAATACGGCAGCGCCTGCTGCGGGCGGCAAGCTCCGGTGTGCAAAGCATGAGCCCGGCACGGCCGCCATGCCCTGTGCCGGTGCGCTATGCCCGGCAGCAGGTAAAATGCCCCCTGCCGCCCTGCACACACCGCCCTGCTGCACAATACATCACGGCAGATACAGCCGTAATTGGGAGGAAGCAACCTATGAAATTTTGCCTTAAAATTCTTTGCATCACGCTGTGCCTCGCGCTTGGTGCAGCCGCACTGGCCGGCTGTTCCAGCCAGAGTGCGCCCGCATCATCCGGCTCGGCCGCCTCGGCGTCCGGCACCGGGGCAGAGGCCCACGAGCCAGGCCTGTTCATCGACGGAGAAAGGGTAGAGGCAGACCCCGTGCTCAAATTCAACGGGGAAGAAGTTCCGTTCGATTTATACCGCTATATTTTTCTCACGTTCTGCGACCGCTTTGCCGGTGAGGACGCCGGCTACTGGGAGGATATGAGCGACGAGAATACAGCACAGGCCGCCGAAGCCGTCAAGCTATACACGCTGAACAATGCACTTTCGTTCCCCATGTTCCGACAGTGGGCTAAAGAGCTGGGCGTAAGCCTGACAGAAGAGGAAAAGGCCGAAATAGAGCAGGTGGCCGCCGACTGGGAAGAATATTTTGGCTCTGAGGAAGAATATGAAAGCTTTCTTTCCATCAACCATCTTACAAAAGAGCTTGCCATTCAAATGGAGCTGGACACGCAGCTGAGCAACAAGGTGCTGGAGGCGGCCTTTGGCGAGGATATCAAGGCAGACGTGCTGGAAAACTTTGTGCATGTGCAGCATGTGCTCATCCAGTTTGAGGACGCTGAGGCGGACGACCACTCTGCCGAGCTCGCCAAGGCTGAGGAGGTGCTGGAAAAGGCAAGGGCGGGCGAAGATTTCAACGCCCTGATGGAGGAATACAACGAGGACCCCGGCGAGCCGGAAGAGGGCTACTACTTCCCTGCCGGCGTAATGGTGCAGGAGTTCGAGGACGCCTCGTTCTCTTTGATGGACGGCGAAATCAGCGATATTGTAGAGACGAGCTACGGCTACCATATCATCAAGCGCCTGCCCATGGACGAAAGCTATATCGACGCACATCTGCTGGACCTTGCCGCCGATTCCTCTGTAAACGAGCAGATGCAGCAGGAAATGGATGAGCGCCTGCGCGCCGGGGATATCTGGTATTGCGACGAATACGACCAGATTTCGCCCGCCACACTGTTTTAAGCACCGCTTTCTGTCAAAGAGCAAAAAATGCGCCGCCCCGGCCTTTCTCAGCCGGGGCGGCGCATTTTTGGATTTCGTGAAATACCGGCCGTGCCGGTGAGGCTCGCTGTAAAAAGCCTTTGCCTCCGGCACCGGCCCAAGCGGGCTGCTGGCGGCGGCTGCCTGAAAAGTGGAAGTCATTGCCCAGGGCGGCAAACCGTCCCTCTCCGGGCTGCGGGGCAGGTGACGCAGACGGAACCAGCCTTGCGGCCTCTTAAAGAGGCCTGCCTGTAATATGCACTTCCAGCCCTGTACAGCCTATGCGCTTTACATGTGGGGCGATTATTTGTTTTTATACATTTCCTGATAATATTTCTGGTAGCTGCCGCTGGTGACGTTTGCCATCCATTCCTCATGGGCAAGATACCAGTCTATGGTCTTTACGATGCCCTCTTCAAAAGGTGTTTCGGGGTACCAGCCCAGTTCGTTTTTAATCTTCTCCGGGTCGATGCCATAGCGGCGGTCGTGCCCGAGCCTGTCGGCCACATAGCGGATAAGAGTCTCGTTGATGGCGTCATCCGCAAGGCGCTGATGCAGCTGGGCAATGATGGTTTTCACAATAAAGATGTTCGGCCGTTCGTTGTGGCCGCCCACATTATACACCTCGCCGGCGCGGCCATTTTCCGCCACCATGTCGATGGCCTTGCAGTGGTCCTCCACATACAGCCAGTCGCGCACATTCATGCCGTCGCCGTACACCGGCAGGCTTTTATGGTTCTTCACATTGTGAATCATCAGCGGGATGAGCTTTTCCGGGAACTGATAGGGGCCGTAGTTGTTCGAACAGCGTGTAATGTTCACCGGCATGCCGTAGGTGTCGTGGAAGGCCATCACAAACATATCCGCGCTGGCCTTGGAGGAGGAATACGGGCTGTGCGGGCACAGCGGCGTGGTTTCAGTGAAATACCCCTCGGCGCCAAGGCTGCCGTACACCTCGTCGGTGGAGACCTGTATATATTTTTTGCCGGGCGCCCACCGGCCGTCCTTCTGCCAGGCATTCTTTGCGCACTGCAAAAGGTTCACCGTGCCCAGCACGTTTGTCTCCACAAAAATTTCAGGGTTCGAGATGCTGCGGTCCACATGGCTTTCCGCGGCAAAGTTGACAACACAGTCGAAATCGTACTGCGCAAACAGCTTTTCCACCAGAACCCTGTCGCAGATATCGCCCTGCACGAACACATGGCGGCTGTCGCCCTCGGCGCCCTTCAGGTTTTCCATGTTGCCCGCGTAAGTGAGCTTGTCCAGGTTTACCAGAAGGATATCATCATACTTTTTCAGCATGTAATACACGAAGTTCGAACCAATGAACCCCGCGCAGCCTGTGATGAGATATTTTTTCAATATGGTCTCTCCTTTTTACAGCGGGCGCCCCGCTGTTTACTGGGGGCGTTATTCCCCGTTCCAGTTTTCAAAAAACGCGGCCAGCGCCTGCTGCCAGGGGCGCATCTCATCGCCCACAGTGCAGCGCAGCATGCGGTTGTCCAGCGCGCTCCACGCGGGCCTGTCCGCCGCGGCGGGGTGCGCAGCCTTGTACTGCGCACTAGTGCACGGCGTCACAGCGGCCTGCAGCCCGGCCAGGCGCACAATTTCTTTTGTGAACTCATACCAGGAGCATACGCCCCCGCCCGTGCAGTGATACACGCCGTATTCCTTCGTCACGGCAAGCTTCAGGATATGGTGCGCCAGATCCGCCGCATTGGTGGGGTTGCCGCGCTGGTCGTCCACCACGGTGAGGCTGCCGTTTTTCTTTGCGGCATTCACCATTGTTTTGACAAAATTCCTGCCCGCATAGCCATACAGCCACGCCGTGCGCACGATAAACCAGCGCGTGCAGAACTGCCGCACATACTCCTCGCCCAGCAGCTTTGTTTTGCCGTACACAGACTTCGGCGCAGGCGCCTCGCATTCTGAAATGGGCGCGCTGCCCTCGCCGCGAAACACATAATCGGTGGAAACATGCACCAGCTTTGCCCCTATTTCTTCCGCAGCCATGGCAAGGTTGCGCGCCCCCAGTGCATTTACGCGGAAGGCGTCGTCCGGGTTTGCATCGCAGCCGTCCACGTTGGTATACGCCGCACAGGAGATAATCACGTCCGGCGCGTGGCGGCGCACAAAGGCGGCCACTGCGTGCCGGTCTGTAATATCAAGGCTTTCCATGCCGGGCACGCCCACGTCTGTCTCCACCACGCTGGCATGCAGCAGCTTTTCCGGCAGGGGGCCAAGCTCGGTGCGCCCGCGCGCAAAGCAGCGGCGCAGCTCGGTGCCGAGCTGGCCGTTTGCACCGGTAATCAGAACCTTCATACCTTACCTGCCTCTCTTCAATAGCGAATCTTGTTTTCCGCCACCTGCTTCAAATGCTGGCCATAGGGGCTTTTCCCATAGCGCCGGGCGCTTTCCAGCAGTTTTTCCCTCGTGATCCAGCCGTTTTTATAGGCGATCTCCTCCGGGGCGGAAATTTTGATGCCCTGACGTTTTTCCACCATGCGCACAAAATCCGCCGCATCCACAAGGCTGTCCATTGTGCCGGTGTCCAGCCATGCAAAGCCGCGGCCCAAAAGCTGCACATCCAGCCTGCCGTCCTGTAAGTAGCTGTCGTTCAGGCTGGTAATCTCCAGCTCGCCGCGCGCCGAGGGCTTCACCTGCTTTGCCCTGCCGGCAACGCAGCCGGGGTAGAAATACAGGCCTGTGATGGCATAGTTCGATTTGGGGTGCGCGGGTTTTTCCTCCACGCTCACCACTCTGCCCGCTTCGTCAAACTCCACAATGCCGAAGCGCTCTGGGTCGTTCACATAATAGCCGAACACCGTGGCGCGCCCGTTTTCCTGCGCGTTCTTCACGGCGTTTTTCAAAATGCGGGAAAAACCGTTGCCGTAAAAAATATTGTCGCCCAGTATCATGGCGCAGGCGTCGCCGCCAATAAACGCCTCCCCCAGAAGGAACGCCTGGGCCAGGCCGTCCGGCGAGGGCTGCACCTTATAGGAAAAGTGCACGCCGTACTGGCTGCCATCGCCCAGAAGATGCTCGAAGCGGGGGGTGTCCTCCGGCGTGGAAATGATGAGGATGTCCTGGATGCCCGCCAGCATCAGCGTGGAAAGCGGGTAATAAATCATGGGCTTGTCGTACACCGGCAGCAGCTGCTTGGAGGTGACCATGGTGAGCGGGTACAGCCTCGTGCCGGCGCCGCCGGCAAGAATGATGCCTTTCATTGCTGTTCTCCTTTTCTTTTATTTTAGATATCAAACGGGCTAAGTACCGCCCACACACTTATATAGTTTGAAAACGCATCTGCCAAGGCGCCGGAGCGCAGGCCCCCTTCAGCGCAGGCGGAACCCCCATTTGCGCCAGTAGCGCAGCATGGAGGATATCTGCCGTACAAACGGCTTCAGGCTTTTGTTCGGGCTGCGGTGCCATGCGTGATATACGTGCGTGCAGGGTGTGAAATACACCTTGCCGTAGCTTTGCGCCTTCCGGGTGATGTCGGCATCCTCCACATACATAAAGTAGCCCTCGTCAAACCCCTGCATCCGGCGGAACACCTCGGTGCGCACCACAAAAAAACAGCCCGTGCAGAACTCTATTTCCCTTGGCACGGTGAGGTCTTCATCCAGCATCAGATAGTGCTCTTCCGTCTTTTTCAGGCAGGCCAGCGGCACCTGCCGCGCCAGCAGGGAAAGGAAGCCCGGCGCCCGCTTTGCCGTATACTGCGGCGTGCCGTCCGGAAACAAAAGCTGCGGCGTGGCCATTACTGCGTCCGGGTGTTCATCCAGAAAGGCGCACAGCTTGCTGACGGCGTCCTCATCCAGCGTGATGTCCGGGTTTACCACGGCGTGATATTTGCTTTCCAGCAGGGGCAGCACCGCATTATGCCCGGCGCCGAACCCCACATTTTCAGGAAGGCACATCACCTGTACGCGCGGGCCCCACTGGGCCTGCCGCAGCCTTTCGCCCGTGCCGTCCGGCGAGGCGTTATCCACCAGATACAGCGAAAGCTCCGTTTCCTTCGTGTGCTGCAGCAGGCTCTGCGCCGCCTTTACAGCTTCTTCATAGCCGCCGTACGTGACGATGCAGGCGCTCACCTTTGTTTTTTCCATGCTGCGCCTTCCCCTTTCGCCGCGCAGGCACCGCGCGGGGCCACCTGTTGTTTGCTTTTATTATACCCTACATCCTGAATATTTTCAATGTACACGCATATTTCCCACAGGCGGCGTACAAGCTAGGTAACAGCAGAGCGCCGTCATCCGGCGCGTGGGAAAGGGGCGTGCGCCCCTTTCCGTGCAGAGTAAAGAAAAGGTGGGGCATACATGAGACAGCGGTTGGCACAGTTTTCCGTAGGCGCGGCGGGCTACAGCACGCTGGAGGTTCTGGCGCGCGGACACACGCACTGGACAATGGCCGTGCTGGGCGGCATCTGCCTGTGCGCACTTTGCGCCATTGCGCACAGCTTTGCGCACAAAAGCATCGTGTTTCAGGCGGCGCTGGGCACCGCCTTTATCACTGCGGCGGAATTTGCCACCGGCCTTGTGGTGAATCTCTGGCTCGGCTGGGCCGTGTGGGATTATACAAAAGAGGCGGGGAACCTTCTGGGGCAGGTGTGCCCGCTGTTCAGCTTTTACTGGTTCTGCCTGTGCTGCGGCGTGTTTGGGGCACTGCGGCTTGTGCGGCGCCATCTGGCGGGCAGGGTGAACACCTGACGACTTTTTCCACCTTGCAAAAGCGGCGGGCGCCCTTGGGCGGCCCGCCGTCTTTGTCCTGAACAGTCTGCCGCGCTGTTGCCTGCCCTCGCGCGGCATGGTATGATAAGAAGGAATTCAAAGCTGCCGGTGAATTGATTTCTGCAAAAGGAGCTTTCAGCAAAATGGTTGTTTTTACATCTATCTGCGCCAATTATCTGCATAAAGCCCGCGTGCTCGCCCGCTCTGTAAAAAATATATCCCAGACGCCGTCTTCATCGTATGTATGACAGAGCGCGGGCTCACCGATTCCATGCGGGACGACGCTTTTGATTCCGTAGTGCTCTCGAAGGATATGGGGAAGGGTGATTTTGACGCCTACATATTCAAGCACGCCATTGTAGAGGCCTCCACGGCTGTAAAGGGGCAGTTTTTCCGCTGGCTGTACCGCACATATCCAGCGGAACAGCAGTTTGTATATCTGGACCCGGACTGCCGCGTATATTCCGATTTTTCCGAGCTGCGGGAACTTCTTGTGACAAAGCCCATCGTTGTATGCCCGCATCTGGTAGACCCCGGGAACGTTCAGATGGAGATATCCAGCATGGCGCACGGTGTATATAATCTCGGCTTTCTGGCAGTGAACCGTTCCAAAGAAGCCCGCGCCATGATAGAGTGGTGGGCACAGCGCCTGTGCCAATACTGTTATGACGATATCCCTCACGGCATTTTCACAGACCAGAAGTGGATAGACCTTGCGCCCTGTTTCTTTGATGTGTACATTCTGAAGCATCACGGCTACGACTTTGCCACTTGGCGCATGATGGATGCCGGCCTCGCAAAAGAGGGCGGCGTGTGGACGGTGAAGGGGCAGCCCTTGCGCTTTGTGCACTTTTCCGGTTACGGCGCCACCATCGAGCATTGCATGCAGGAATGGGCGCCGGACGATTTATTTCTGAAAGAGCTGTACGGCGCATACCGGGAAGAACACGAAGCCGCCGATGCCGACTATGTCTCCCAAACGCCGTGGTCTTACGGCTGCTACGCTTCCGGCGAGGCCGTCCGCACAGATATCCGGCAGGCGTGGCGTGAGCACAAGGATGAGATGGCTGTATTCGGCAACCCGTTTCAGTACAGCAACTTATTTTTCAACCTGCGTCTTCATGTATATCCCGTCACCATCCGGGAGCGCTCATCCATTCTGTGGAATGGATGCCGCAGCGCGCTGCGGGCGGGCGGCGTTGGCGGCCTGATGCGGAAGGCCCGTCAAAAGCTGCTGAGAAAATAACCACTGCTTCGAAAAAATGCACCGGCGCGCCCTAGGGCGCGCCGGTGCATTTTTACAGGCGGCATTTTCTCCACAGGGAAAAACTCTGCTCAGGAAACCTCTCAGCCGGACAGTTGTTATCTATTTTGCCGTGTTGATGAACCGGCGGTTGTCCCACAGGTATTTGACGCCGGAAATGAGCGTGACGGCGGCCACCAGCCAGCACAGTACCTGGCTGATGAGGCCGACAGCCATGGCGTCCGCAGGGCCTGCCAGAGCCGCGGCGAAGTAATAATAGATGATAGTCACCATTTGCAGCACGGTTTTCACCTTGCCCCACATATTGGCCGCAATGACCTTGCTGCCTGCAGCCGCCACCATGCGCACGCCCGCCACGGCAAACTCGCGCGCCAGAATAACCGCCACCACCCAGATGCTGCACACGCCGTCGCGCATCATATACAGAAAGGCCACTGTGGTGAGCAGCTTGTCGGCCAGAGGGTCGGCAAATTTGCCGAAATCTGTGACAAGATTCCATTTGCGGGCCAGGTAGCCGTCCAGATAATCGGTAAAGCTGGCCGCGGCAAACACAATGCCTGCGGCAAGATACCACGCGCCGGTGGTGTAGCTGGCCGTGCCGTACTGGGTGATGCCCGCCAGCGCCATGAACACCGGCACAAGCAGGATGCGCAGCATGGTCAATTTATTGGGAAGGTTCATCTATTCATCCTCCTTCATTCCGCCAGGGATGCATACAAATCGTATATATCACTATCTATGATACGAACTGTATAAAATTCACCCGGCGTAAGCGCAGCATCTCCGTCCACACACACCACGGCGTCGATGTCCGGCGCGTCCGCGCGTGTGCGGCACAGCCAGAGGCCGTTCTCTTCATCCCAGCCATCGCACAGCACCTGTGTCTGTGTACCCACCAGCGCAGCCTGCCGCGCAGCCATGATGTCCGTCTGGATGCGCATCACGGCCTCTGCGCGCTGTTCGCGCACCTCCATGGGCATCTGCGGCATCCCGGCGGCCTTTGTGCCCTCCTCCTGTGAATAGGCAAAGCAGCCGAGCCGGGCAAAGCCCTGCCCGCGCACAAAGGCGCACAGCTTTTCAAACTGTGCGGGCGTCTCGCCGGGGAACCCAGCGATGAGCGTGGTGCGCAGGGTGATATCCGGCATGGCGGCACGCAGCTTTTCCAGCGCGGCGCACACCGTGCCCTCGTCGCCCTTGCGGTTCATGGCGCGCAGCACGTCGGAGTCGATGTGCTGAATGGGTACGTCCAGATAATGCAGCACCTTTTCGTTGCGCACCATGGCGGCCACAAATTCATCGGTGATGCGCTCGGGGTAAGCGTAGAGAAGGCGGATCCACGCAATGCCCTCCACCTTGTTCAGCTCGTCCAGCAGGCGGGCAATTTCCACGTTACCCCGGTCTGCGCCGAAGGCGGTGATGTCCTGCGCCACCACAATCAGCTCTTTCACACCCTCGCCCGCAAGCCAGCGCGCCTCTGCCACACAGCTTTCCACCGTGCGGCTGCGCAGCGGCCCGCGGATGAGCGGAATGGCACAGTAAGTACAGCAGTTTGAACAGCCCTCGGCTATTTTCAGATATGCATAGTGGCGCGGTGTGGAAATAACGCGCCTGCCGGAAAGCGGCAGCGCAGCCTTGGGGCCGTAACTCTCGATGCCTGCCTCGCCCTGCGCCAGCCGCGCGAGGATGGAGACGATAGCAGCATTAGAGCCGATGCCCACCACCGCGTCTACTTCGGGCATCTCTTTTCGTATCTCTTCTTTATAGCGTTCGGCAAGGCAGCCCGTCACTACCACCTTCAGCGCCGGGTTCTGCGCTTTGTGGCTGCACGCTTCCAGAATGGTGTCGATGGCCTCCTGCTTGGCGCTTTCGATAAAGCCGCAGGTATTGATAAGTACACAGTCCGCCTCCTGCACCGCGGCCACCGTAGTGTGCCCCGCCTCCAGCAGGGCATGGGCCATCACATCGGCGTCCACCTGGTTTTTCGGGCAGCCCAGAGATATCAATGCAATTTTCATAATGCGCCGTTGCGCCCCTTTCCCACTTAAAAATCGCAGCCTTCCGCTTCCAGCCTCGCCAGAACCTCGTTCACGGCATTCTTTGCCTCACCGTAGGAAAACCCCCGCCGCGCCAGTGCCGCCAGCACCTTTTCCCGCTGGCCGGCGGCCAGCTTTGCACGGTAATGCTTTTCCACCACGGCAAGGCAGGCTGCCTCGCTCTGCGGCAATATCTCCTCCATTGCCGCGGAAATATCCTCTGCACTCAGGCCCAGCAGGCCAAGCCGCCGCTCTATCTCTCTTGCCGACTTGTTCTGCCCGGCCAGATGGCGTGCGCGCGCCCTGGCAAAGGCGGCGTCGTCCAAAAGACCAAGGCGCTGCATCTCTGCAACAGCGGCAGCGCTGGAGGGGCCGTCAAACTTCAAGCACAGCTTTTCGTACAGCTCCTGCGAGCCGTAACTGCGCAGGGCAAGGTAGCCCAGCGCCTTATCTTTGGCGCGGCGCGTCTCGCTGGCCGCCTGCAAACCGGCAAGGGCTGCGGCATCCAGCTCGCAGCCCTCGCACAGGCCATATTTGTAATATGTCTCCGCATCCACGGAAAACAGAAATTCATCCGCCTCGCCGAACAGGGCCATGCGGCCCTTTTTCGTCTCGGTGATCTTGGAAAGCCTCATTTATTCATCTTCCATCATGATGTCGATACTAGGCTTTTTGGCGCGCGCCTTCGGCGCCTCCTGCGCCTGTGCGGCAGGGGCCGGGGCGGGCGCAGGTGCAGCAGGCTTTTCAGCCGCCGCCCTGGTGGGCGCATCGTCCAGGCTGCCGCCACGGCGCCTGCCTGCGCGGCCCGCGAACAGCTCGCTGGCATGGTCGCGCACCTGCGCCTCGATGTCCGCGGCAAAGCCGGGATGCTCCTCCAAGTAAAGCTTTGTATTGTCGCGCCCCTGGCCGAGCCGGGTGTCGCCGTAAGAGAACCACGCGCCGCTTTTCTGAATGATATTCAGCTTCACGGCCAAATCAAGCAGCTCGCCCGATTTGGAAATGCCCGTGCCGAACATAATGTCGAACTCGGCCTCCTTGAAGGGCGGGGCCACCTTGTTCTTCACTACTTTGGCGCGCGTGCGGTTGCCGATGATGCTGCCGGAGGAATCCTTCAGGCCCTCGATGCGGCGCACGTCAATGCGCACAGAGGAATAATATTTCAGCGCGCGGCCGCCTGCAGTAACCTCGGGGTTGCCGTACACGATACCCACTTTTTCGCGCAGCTGGTTGATAAAGATAGCAACGGTGCCCGTCTTGCCAATGACGCCCGTCAGCTTGCGCAGCGCCTGGCTCATCAAGCGGGCCTGCAAGCCCACGTGGGAATCGCCCATCTCGCCCTCTATTTCGGCGCGCGGCACCATGGCGGCCACAGAGTCGATTACAATGGCGTCGATGGCGCCGGAGCGCACCAGCGCCTCGCAAATCTCCAACGCCTGCTCGCCGGTGTCCGGCTGAGAGACGAGCAGAGAGTCAATGTCCACGCCAAGGGCCTTGGCGTACACAGGGTCCAGCGCATGCTCCACGTCGATGAAGGCCACCTCGCCGCCGGCCTTCTGCGCCTCGGCGATGCAGTGGAGGGCCAGCGTCGTCTTGCCCGAAGATTCCGGCCCGTAAATTTCCACCACGCGGCCGCGGGGCAGCCCGCCGATGCCGAGGGCCAGGTCCAGCGAGAGCGAGCCGGTAGAAATGGCGTCCACCTGCATGGTGACGTTCTGCCCCAGCTTCATCACGGCGCCCTTGCCGAACTGCTTTTCAATCTGGCTCAGCGCAGTTTCCAGCGCACTTTTCTTATCGCCCGCCGCCTTGCGCTCCGGCGAGGGCACGGTCTGCTTTTTATCTGCCATGGCTTCCTCCTGCTGTGTGCGCGGCCGGGCCGCGCACGGTATCTTGTTCTGTATGTGCATGATACCGCACGGTGTGTCCCATAAATCGGACTTTATAGCCGCCGCACGGCAATTCCTTTCATGGGTTAGTATACCCGAAACCGCGTGCAAATGCAACGAGCATTCGCCTTTTCTGCACACGCTTCACGGTTTTTCGGCATACACGCAGCGCGGCAGGCCGGCGGCATCGCAGCACACAGAAACGCCCGTGTATCCAGCCACAGTGCAAAGCGCCGCCACCTGCTGCGCCTGCCCGGAGCCGGTTTCGAATACAAGCGCCCCGCCGCTTTTCAGCACAGGGAAATAGGCAGGCGCGATATGGCGGTAAAAGCAAAGCCCCTCCTGCTGCGCCACAAGCGCCTCGCGTGGCTCGAAGAAAAGCTCCGGCGCAAGGGTCCCGTATTCCTGCGCCGTCACATACGGCGGGTTCGACACGATGACATCCACGCTCTGCGGCGCCAGCATAGCTTCATAGCCGAACACATCCGCCTGCACCGCCGCCGCCCGCGGCGCCAGCGCGGCGCAGTTGCGCTGCAAATAGCGAAACGCCGCGCCGCTTTTTTCCACCGCCGTCACCTGTGCGGCAGGCACGCTGCGGGCCATGGCAATGGCAAGCACGCCCGTGCCCGCGCACAAATCCAGCGCCGCAGGGGCGCAAACGCAGCCGGGCTCCGCCGCTCTGCGGCGCAGGGCAGCCATAGCTGTCTCGGCCACGCACTCCGTGTCCGGCCTCGGAATGAGCACGCCGGGGCCCACCTCTACGGTAAAATCAAGGAAATCCCACTCGCCCAGCAGATACTGCAGCGGCTCGTGCTGCGCGCGGCGTGCGCAGAGCTGCGCCAGACGCCGCCGGGCCGCCTCGCTCACCGGGGCCTGCGGGGCGCACAGGGGGTCTGCCCCGCAGCACATGCGGCAAAGCTCGCGCGCATCAAATGCGGCGTCCTCAATACCCGCCTGCTGCAGAAGGGCCACGGCCTTGCGCCACAGGGCCCCCAGGTTCACCATACGCTTTCGTCGGGCCTGGCCGGCAGCACGGGCGTCACGGCCGCAATCGCACATTCTATCATGCTGTCGTCCGGCTCCTGCGTGGTGATGCGCTGCAGCCACAGGCCGGGCGCGCTGACGGCGCGGCATACGGCGTTGTCATATTTGCCGCACAGCTTGATAATCTCATAGCTCACAGCCACCACCACCGGCAAAAGCAGCAGCTTGAACACCACGCGCAGCGAAAGGCTGCCCCATGGAATGACGCTGTTCAGCAGGATGCTTACCACAATGACGATAAGCAGAAAGCTTGTGCCGCAGCGCGGGTGAAAGCGGCAGCATTTGCGCACATTTTCCACCTCCAGCGGCAGGCCTGCCTCATAGCAGGCAATGGTCTTGTGTTCAGCGCCGTGGTAGCAGAACATGCGGTGTATCTCCTTCACGCGGCTTACGGCCGCCATGTAGCCCACCAGAATGGCTATTTTCAGAACGCCCTCTATCAGTGTTTTTGCACCGCCCAGCGGCACCAGCCTGGAAAGCCCGCCCACCAGCAGGGTGGGAAGCACCAGAAACAGCGCAATGGCCAGCGCCACACCTGCAAAGCTGGCAATGCCCATCAGAACAGACTCGCCCTTTTCGCCAAGGTGCTGCTGCACCCAGCGGTCAAATTTCGACTCGTCCTCTGCTTTTTCCTCCTCTGTCATGGAGATATCGGCGCTGCGCATCAGGCAACGGTACCCCACCACCAGGTTTTCCGCCATGTTGTAAATGCCGCGCACAAAGGGCCATTTCTGCCACGGCTTCATCACAACGGGCGTCACCTCTGTCTCAATGCCGCCGTCCGGGCGGCGCACGGCAATGCACATGGCTTTGGGCCCGCGCATCATCACGCCCTCCATCAGGGCCTGCCCCCCCACAGTGGTCTTAAATTTTTCTTTTATCTCGTTTGCCAAAAAAGGTTCCTTTCCGCCCGGCTGGCCGGGCCTTTCATTCGGCGGCGTGCGCCTTTGTTTTATCCAGCGGCAGGCGCACCGTCACGGTGGTGCCCCGGCCCACTTCGCTTTGCAGGCTCAGGCTGCCGCCGTGGGCCGTGACGATTTCGTCCACCACGGCAAGGCCGATGCCGCTGCCGCGCACGGCGCCTTTGCCCTTGTAAAATTTCGTCTTGACATTTTCCAGGTCCTCCGGGGCAATGCCGCGCCCCTCGTCGGTGAAGTTCAAAAATGCGTTGTGGCCGTCCTGCAAGAGCTCTACCGTAATGGTGCCGCCGGGCGGGGAATATTTCACCGCATTGTCCAGCACATTGATAAACACCTGCTTGAGGCGCGCGGCATCCGCATGCACGGGCACGGGGGCCTCCGGCTCTTCCCAGCGAAGGGCCAGACCCTCCTGCCGGGCGCGCGGCGTCATGGTGAGCACCGCATCGCTCACCTCGGCGGCAAGGTCCAGCTTCTCACATTCCAGCGAAAGGCCGTTCTGCATGCGCGAAAAATCCAAAAGCTCCTCCACCATATCGTACAGCCTGTCCGTCTCATTGGCAATCACCTGCAGGCCGCGCTGGTAGTTCGGGTCTGCCGGGTCGCGGATGGTGGACATCGTCTCCACCCAGCCCTTGATAGACGTGAGAGGGGTGCGCAGCTCGTGCGAGACAGAGGAGATAAACTCGTTCTTGATGCGCTCGGTTTTGTCCAGCTCGCCCGCCATATGGTTGATGGTGCCGGCCAGCTTACCTATTTCGTCGTCGTATTTATTCGAGATGCGCATATCCAGGTTGCCCTGCGCCATTTTTGCAGCCGTCTGCTCTATTTCACCGATGGGGCGCACGATGCTGCGCACAAAGAACATGCCGCTCCACACACTGAACACCAGAATGGCCGCCGCCACCGAAAGGCTGAGCACCGCCAGCTTCAAAATGCTTCTGTCCACGAGGGTAAGGCTGGTGACAAGGCGCATAGCCACAATGTCGCCCGAGGTAAAGGGCAGACGAACCGTCACCGCCATCACCTTTTCGCCCATGGCCGTGTGGTACACCGCCCGGCCCATGCCCTCCTCGCTGGCATAGGCCTCGGCCACATCGCTCCATCCCTGCTGGTCGGCTGTGGAAAATCCCGTGGAGGATACCGCCATCTGGCCCTGCCCATCCATCAGCATCAGCTCAAAGCGGTCTTTTTCACCAAACTGCTCCACCATGCGGCGCACCGCGGCGCCCCGGCTCTCTTCCGTCTGGGTGCCCATGGCGGAAAGCTGGGTGGAAAGGGTATTGGCCCGCGTATACAGCGCGCGGGCCGTGCCGTCATAATAATTGGTGATGGTAAAGTATAAGAACACAGCTTCTGCCAGGCACAGCGCAATAAATGTGAGCAGAAGGCTGCCGCGCACCCAGCGCCGGGTGATGCTGTTCATGCGGCACGCCTCCTCTCTCCTGTTTTTGCTGTGCACAGGCCGTCAGCTGTTCCAGCGGTAGCCGTACCCCCACACCGTCATGATATGGCGCGGCGCGCTGGGCTCATCCTCTATCTTCATGCGCAGGCGGCGGATATTCACATCCACAATTTTTACATCGCCGTAATAATTTTCGCCCCACACACCCTCCAGAATCTTTTCCCGCACCAGCGCCACACCAGGATTTGCAAAAAAAAGTTCCATGATTTGAAATTCCACCTGCGTGAGGTCGATAGGTTCGCCATTTTTATAAAGGATACGGCTTTTCTGGTCCAGAACAAAACCGCCGGATACCATACGCCCCTCGGCCTCCTGCCCGGCAGCACGCACCACGCGGCGGCACAGCGCGTCCACGCGGGCCAACAGCTCGCTGACGGAAAACGGCTTTGTCATATAGTCGTCTGCACCAATGGAAAGGCCGCGTATCTTGTCGTCCTCCTGCGATTTTGCACTAAGCATGATAATGCCGATGCTGTCACTGTCGCGCCGAATATTTTCACACAGGGAAAAGCCGTTCATTCCCGGCAGCATGATATCCAGCACCGCCACGTCGAACGGGGCGCTGGTATCTATTGCGGCCAGGGCCGCCTCTGCACTGCCCGCCTCAGTCACATCATAGCCGGCCATGCGGAGGTTCAGGGCAATCACTTCCCGTATCGCCGCCTCGTCCTCCACCACAAGCACTCTGCGCATGCTGCACCATCCTTTCCGTATCTTAAAGTGCCAGCGCCCCGGCGCGCAGGGTAAGCGCATCGCCGGGCGCACAGCCCGTATGGAAATAGGCCACTACCTTCTGCCCGCCCTCCAGGCTGAGCAGCTTTTCATAGCGGCCCACTGTGACGTCCTCCGGCACTACGCGCACGGTGCACAGGGCATCGCCCGCCTCATTGCGCAGCACAAAGCTGTTTTCAAAGGGGCCGTCCTGCAATGTCACCTTGCCGCGCCAGCCAGACGGCAGCCGCAAATAATAACCTGTCACTGTGTCCGCCACACCGTATTCACGCGTGGGTTCGGCGGCCAGATAATCATCCCACTCTACAAAGTAATAGCGCCGCACAGTGGTTCCGGTGTCTGCGCGCGCCTCGATATGCGCCAAAAGCACTGTGCCGCTTGCTGTGGTGCGCGGGTCAAGCGCATCCGGAAGCCCCATGGTGCGCTCTGTCACGGTATCACCGCCGGAGGCAGGCCAGTCCAAAAGCTGGCCGCCCGTCATGCGAAGCACCTGCTGCGCCGCGCCGCCCGAGGCAAGCCTGCCGCTTACAACAATGCCCTGCGCCCGGCCGCTGCGCGTCTCCAGCAGGCCGGTGCAGTGCAAAAAGCTGCTGTTCAGCTGCACCGTCTGCACGCTCTGCAGGCTGCCCGCCATGTCGCGCACAGCCTCCAGCGTCAGAACACCGGCCTGCGCGGTGGACTGTGCCAGATACACCTCGTCCACGCCATCGGAATTCAAATCCGCAATCAGCGACGCCTCGCACGCCTGCTGGTATTCCAGGGCAAGCTGGCCCCCGGCGTAGGAATATATCGTGAGGTATTGGTCTGTCAGGTTCGAGTTGGCATAGCCCACCACCAGCTGGGCCGCGCCCTCGCGCAGGCACACTGTCTGCACCTGGCTTATTTCAGTGGAAAGCCCCTCCGACTGGCACACCACCTCCCACGCATCCTCGGCCTGCTCCAGCACGGCCACGCACACATTCTGCCCGCTTTTCTCGGCAGTGAAAAAGGCAATGGCTTCGTCTGCTCCGTCGCCGTCCAAATCCCGCAGCACGATGGGTGAGAGCTCTTCGCCGCCGCGCGGGTATTTCATCTGCGGCGTCTCGCCAAGATACCCCACCAGCGCCTTCTGCACGGCGCTTTGCAGCTGCGTGGGCTGCGGGGCGCGCAGCAGTTCTTCCACATTGCCGCCCATCGAGACGGAAAAATCACACCCGGCCAGCACGGCCAAAAGCACAAGGCACACCGCGCTCAGAACCAGCTTTTTCATGCGCGGCCCCCTTCCGGCGCGGCAAAAACTGCGGCGCAGCAAAATTTATACACAGGGCATTATACCACTTTGCGCCGCGTTACACAAGGTAAAGCCCCACACCCATACACAGGGTGCCCACGGCCAGCCCCACAGCGCAGGAGCCGTTTTTTCCATAGGAAAAGCCGCCTGCAAGAAGCTGGGCAAACGACACCTGCAGCATCACGCCCGCCACCAGCGCCAGCAGGCCGTTCAGAAACAGAGGCGAGAAGAAGCCCCGCAGCAGAAAGAAGGCCGCCAGGGCGCCCGCCGGTTCTGCCAGGCCGGAGCCCAGCGCGAACAAAAGGCTTTTTGTGCGGCTGTGCGTGGCGTAATAAACCGGTACGGCCACCGCAATGCCCTCCGGGATATTGTGCAGGGCAATGGCCAGTGCAAGAGACGGGCCCAGGGCGCTGTCTGCCGCGTTGGTGAACAGCGTAAGGATGCCCTCGGGCAAATTGTGCAGCACGATGGCCGCCGTGGTGGCAAGCGCCCCGCGCAGGGCTGCTGCACGCGTTTTGCCGGGCACGGAAAGACGCTGTGCCAGCGCTTCGTCCTCCGGCAGGCTCTTTTCCAGCAGCAGGGCCGCCAGCATGCCTGCTGCGCACAGGCTGGCGCAACGCAGGGCCGCGCCCACCGGCGCGGCACCAGAGGCTGCGTAGGCCTCCACGGCACTGGGCAGCATTTCAGAAAGCGACACCGTCATCATTACCCCAGCGGCAAACCCCTGTGAAAGGGCCATGATGCGCGGGCCGGGCGTGCGCATCAGCCACACCACCAGGCCACCCAGCCCAGTGGAAAGGCCTGCCAGCGTGGTAAGCAAAAGCGCCATGTGCATATCCATCCCATCCTTTCCTCTCAAGGGAAGGATATGCGCGGCGCAGCGCCGCTATTGCAGGGCCAGCACGCCTTTGGTGATGATGCCCTCCACCACGGCGGCCATCTCGTCCGGCGCAAGGGGCATGCCCTGTTCGAGCCACTGCTTCAGAAGGCCGATGCAGCCAGCCACAAAAAATGAAAACACGTAGCCGTAGCCCAGCCTGCTCTCCTTCCCCATCAGGTCCGCCCACTCATCCAGCACACGCTCGCGCACAAGCTGGTTCACCTTACTCACAAAGGCCGTCTCCTGCGGGCCGCACAGCAGGACGCGGCAGATATCCGCGTTCTGCGCCACAAAATGAAAAATACCGCGCAGGGGCCCGGCCGCGTCCGCCACCTGATATTCCGCCTGCACACCGCTGCGCAGCAGCATTTCATTTGGGCGGAATGAGCCCAGCATGGCCTCAAACTGTGTCATCAGGTCGTCCACTATTTCGTCCAGCAGGGCGCGCACATCCGGATAATGCAGGTAAAATGTGCCCCGGTTGATATCGCAGGCCTCGCATAGCTCCTTCACCGTGATCTCCTGCAGCGGCTTTTTTTCCAGCAGGCCCGTGAGGGCCGTGCGAAGCTGCGCCTTTGTTTTTAAAACGCGCCTGTCCTGCGCACGCGGCATGGCAATTCTCTCCTTCACGATTTTTTTACAATTCTAATGAACACAAGCGGCGTTCTCTGTCGATTTATCGGCATGGTCGGGCCTATTTGCCGATTGCTTCCCGACCCTGCTTTTATTATAATGAACTTAGCGTTTTAATCAACACTGCGTTTATTACCGAACAGCTTGTCTGTTTTCTGGAAGGAGCTTTCCCATGCCGTTTCATCGTGCCCGGCCCGCTGCCGCAGCGCCCGCCCTGAACCCGCCCGGCCATTTTGTAGAGCTGCGGGACGTGTGCAAATATTATCAGATGGGCACTGTGCGCATCTCTGCTGCGGACCACATCAATTTCCACATCGAAAAGGGTGAATTCTGCGTCATTGTAGGGCCGTCCGGCGCAGGCAAAACCACCGTGCTGAATATGCTGGGCGGCATGGATACCTGTGACGAGGGCGAGATCTGGCTGGACGGCCAGCTTGTCAGCCGCTATTCGCCCAAAGAGCTCACCGCTTACCGCAGGCACGACGTGGGCTTTGTGTTTCAATTCTACAACCTTGTGCAGAACCTGACGGCGCTGGAGAATGTAGAGCTTGCCAGCGAAATATGCAAAGAGCCGCTGGACGCTGCTGAAACACTGGAGGAGGTGGGCCTGGGCGGGCGCATGAAAAATTTCCCGGCGCAGCTCTCCGGCGGCGAGCAGCAGCGTGTCTCCATTGCGCGCGCACTGGCCAAAAACCCGAAGATTCTCTTGTGCGACGAGCCCACGGGCGCGCTGGACTACAAAACTGGCAAGCAGGTGCTGAAGCTTTTGCAGGACACCTGCCGCAGCACGGGCCGCACCGTTATCGTCATCACGCACAACTCGGCGCTTACCGCCATGGCGGACCGCGTTATCCACATTAAAAGCGGCACTGTGACGGCTATGGAGACAAACCCCGCCCCCACGCCCGTGGAAAGGATCGAGTGGTAAATGCGCAGAACGTACCGTAAAAACATTTTGCGCACCGTGCGCGCCACGCTGGGGCGTTTTCTTGCCATTTTTGCCATCGTCGCGCTTGGGGTGGGCTTTTTGGCCGGCCTGCTGGCCGCCACACCAGATATGCGCTATTCCGGCGACCGCTTTTTTGACGAGACGCATATGTACGACCTGCGCATTCTCAGCGAGCTGGGCCTCACGGAAGAGGACGTAGAGGCTATCCGCGCGGTGGAGGGTGTGGGCGAAGTGATGCCCGGTTATTATGCAGACGTATTTGCCGACACGCCGGACGGCGACACCGTAGTGGCGCGGTTTCACTCTGTTCCGCTGGAACAGGTAGAAGAAAAAGAGCCCGAAAATTACCTGAACCGGCTGGAGGTGGTGGAGGGCCGCCTTCCTGTGAAAGAGGACGAATGCGTCATTAGCGGCGGCTCGTACCTCACGGGCTCCTCCTTCGAAGTGGGCGACACCATCGAGCTCTCTGCCGATAACGAGGATTTGGAGGACACCTTCACCCGCACCAGCTTCAAAATCGTGGGCGTGGTGAAAAGCAGCAATTATTTTTCCGTCGAGCGCGAGCCCGCCAATATCGGCTCGGGCACAGTGTCCATCGTGGCGTACACCGGCGCGCAGAACTTTGCCTACGACGTGTACACCGAGGTGTATGCATCGGTGGAGGGCACGCAGGAAATGAGCTGCTTCTCCGATGAATACAAAGATGCCGTGCAGGCTGTTTCCAGCCGCATCGAGGCCGTCAGCGGCGCACTGTGCCAAAAGCGCTACGACGACGTGAAGGTGCAAACAGAGCAGCAGCTTGCCGATGCGCGCGCCCAGCTTGCCGATGCCCAGCAGGACTATGACGACGGCCGGGCCGAGGTGGCGGAAAACGAGGAAAAGCTGGCGGACGCCGAGGCCGAGATAGAGGCCGGCGAGGCAGAGCTTGCCCAGAATAAAGAGACGATATCCGGCACGCTGACGCAGAAGCAGCAGCAGCTTGCCGATGCCGAGGCCCTGGTGATAGAGGGCAAGGCACAGCTTGAGGCCGCGCGCACCCAGCTTGACACCGCCAGCGCACAACTTGCCGCAGGCAAAACGGCACTGGAGGCCGCAAAGCAGCAGCTGCCCGCGCTGGAGCAGGCTGTGGAGCAGGCCGAGGCGCAGCGCCCCGTGCTGGAAAGCCAGCTTTCATCCGCAAAGGCCGCCTTAGAGGCCGCCGAAGCTGCCGTGGCGGAAAAACAGGCCGGTTATGACGAGGCGCTGGCCCGGCGCGACGAAGCACAGGGCGAATATGATGCGGCGGCCGCTGAAGTGGCGCGTCTGGAGCAGGCTATTAAGGACGCAGAGGACAAAGAGCAGGACACCGCGGAATTGAAAACGCAGCTTGCGGCTGCAAAGCAGGCCTTGGAGTACAAGCAGACTGACCTGGCTGAAAAAGAGACCATTCTGAGCGCGCGCAGCGCCGAGCTGCAAACGGCCAACAGCCAGCGCGATGCCGCGCAGGCGCAGGTGACAGGCTATGAGGCCGCCCTGGCGGCGCTGGATGCGGCGCCGGGCCAGCTGGCGGACGCCAGGGCACAGATAGCCCAGCAGGAGAAAACGCTGGTCGAGGGCGAGGCACAGCTTGCCGCGGGCGAGGCGGAATATCAAAAGGAGGCCGCCGTGCTGCGCGAGGCTGAAAAGGAAATTGCCTCAGGCAAAACGTCCCTCTCCATGGCGCCCGCGCTGGCCCAGCTTCAAATGCAGCTGGCAGAGGAACAGCTTGAGGAGGCAAAGGCCGAAGTGACGGACGGCAAGGCCCAGCTGGAGGAGGCAAAGCAGCAGCTTGCCGACGGCAAGGCCGAGCTGGACGATGCAAAGCAGCAGCTTGCCGACGGCGAACAGGCGCTGGCAGAGCTGGAGGTGCCGGAATGGTTTCTGCTGACGCGCAGTGAAAACGTCAGCTATGCCTCGTTTGAAATGAATATCGAAAAGGTGGACGCCGTGGCCAAGGTGTTCCCGGTGTTCTTCTTTCTTGTGGCGGCGCTTGTGGCGCTCACTACCATGACGCGCATGGTGGAGGAAGACCGCCTGCAAATAGGCACGCTGAAGGCGCTGGGCTACGGCAAGGGCTCCATCATGGCAAAATATTTGCTGTATGCCCTGGCCGCCAGCGTGCTGGGCAGTGCATTCGGCCTTGCAGTGGGCCTCACCCTGCTGCCCACTGTTATCTGGAACGCCTATACCATGATGTACGAGCTGCCAAAGCTCTACTGCCTGTTCAATGCGCGCTTTGCGCTGTTCTCTTCCCTCACTGCCATTGCCTGTGTACTGGCCGCCACGCTGAACGCCTGCTGGGCCACCCTGCAAGAGGTGCCCGCTCAGCTGATGCTGCCGCGCGCACCCAAGGCGGGCAAGCGCATTTTTTTGGAGTATATCCCGTTTATCTGGCGGCGCATGAAATTCACGCACAAGGTGGCCGCACGCAACCTGCTGCGCTATAAAAAGCGCTTTTTCATGACAGTGACCGGCATTGCCGGCTGCACGGCGCTGCTGCTGACAGGCTTTGGCCTGCACGACTCCATCAGCGACATCGTATACAAGCAGTTTGGAGATATTTTCCTGTACGACGTCTCCATCACGGTAAAGGATGCCGCCAAGGCAGAAAGCGGGGCGTTGGCGGACGTTCTGGCAGACGGGGACGCCGTGAAGGACGCCCTGTTGGTGCATCAGGAGAAGATAACCAGCCATTTCAACGGCGAGGCCTTCAGCACCTACCTGATGGTGCCGGAAAACAGCGCCGGGTTCCCCGATTTTGTGGACCTTCACACCCGAAAGGGCGGCACACCCGTGCCCTTCAGCGAAACAGGCGTCGTCATTACGGAAAAGATGGCGGAGCGGGGCGGGTTCAACATCGGCAGCCAGATTACACTGGAAAACGCTGACGGGGACACGGGCACCTTTACCGTGGACGGCATTGCCGAAAACTATGTGGAGAACTACGTATATCTCAGCGCCGAGACCTATGAGCATGGCTTTGGCGCAGCGCCGGTGTTCAACACCGTGCTGGCCATATCGGCAGATCCCTCCGGCGAGGGGCGCGATGCTTTGAGCGCACGCCTGCTGGGTACTGACGGCGTATCCAGCGTAAGCTTCACCTCCGACCTGAAAACCAGCTTTTCCGGCATGCTGCAAAAAATAGACATCATCGTGGTGGTGCTCATCGTGGCGGCCGGGCTGCTGGCCTATGTGGTGCTGTATAACCTCACGAATATCAACATTGCCGAGCGCGTGAAGGAAATAGCCACCATCAAGGTGCTGGGTTTCTACGACAAAGAGGTATATGCCTATGTATACCGCGAAAATATCGTGCTCAGCCTTATTGGCACTCTGACAGGCCTCGTGCTGGGCATATTCCTGCACATGTTCGTCATCTACACCGTAGAGGTGGATGCCACCATGTTCGGACGCAGCATCAAGTTCTGGAGCTATGCTGCCAGCGCCGGCCTCACCATTCTGTTCAGTCTGCTTGTAAACCTTGCCATGCGCCGCAAGCTGCGCAATATCAGCATGGTGGAAAGCATGAAGGCCCCGGAATGACGCTTGCGTGCCACCGGCCTTCCTCGTCTCTCGTCCCCCTGCCCCGGCCAGTCCGGGCAGGGGGGCTTTCTTTTGGGAAGAGAGCCGGCGGCTCTGCCAGCGGGGCGGCGCAAAAAGCTTTCGCGTCAGGCACCGGTAAAACAGGCTGCCCGCCAGCAGGCCGTCCGTCGTGGAAAACCTACTCCGGAACAGCGGCCGCCCGCAAGCGGGCGGCAGAGCAGGCGGCGCAGACGGCCGCCGAAGCCCGTGCAGCCTGTGAAATGCAGGCCGCGGCCCTCTTACAGAGCTGATTTCAGCCCCCAGCTGCGGCGGCAGGCATGACAGTGTGTGCTGAACAGAACATGATGCCATCTTTTTCTTGACATCTTCGCCGGCAGAAGCTATAATCAAAAAAGTTTGAATTTCAAACTTTGAACTTCAAAGCATTAGAAAGGGAACCCAGCCCATGCCGCAGATGACATCGCAAGAACAAAAATTGAACGATTTCCTCGTGGGGGTGTTCAACGATATCCTCCGCCTGGAGGAGGCCAGCCTGCGCCAGAGCTGCGGCAACCTTTCCGTCACAGAGCTGCATGTGCTGGACGCAGTTTCCCATTGCGCACCGCAGTGCGGCATGGCGGACATTGCCGCAGCCCTGAAGGTGACGGCAGGCACAGCCACCGTGGCCGTGAAAACGTTGGAGCAAAAGGGATATGTAGTGCGCACCCGGCATGAAAAGGATAAGCGCCGCGTCACAGTGGCCCTTACAGACGCCGCACAGGCTGTGCTGACGCACCACGAGGCCTTCCACACCGGCCTTGTGCGCGCTGTGGCACACGGGCTGCCCGCGCCTGAGCTGGACGCTTTGAGCGCCGCGCTTTCCCGGCTGCACGACTACTTCCGCACTTTGTAACACAAGCTGTGAGCTAAGGAGGAAATTTATGATACGCATTATCACCGATTCCACCGCAGACATCCCCCGCGAAGACATACAGGCGCTTGGCGTGCGTGTGGTGCCCCTGCAGGTAAATATTGACGGCGAAATGTTCCGCGACGGGCTGGACCTTGAGCCCGAAAGCTTTTATGAGATGCTGGCAGGGGCGAAAAGCCTGCCCACCACCAGCCAGCCCTCTCCGGAGCAGTTCCTGTCGGAATTTGAGCAGGCGAAGCAGGCGGGCGACGAAGTGGTGTGCATCACACTTTCGGGCGAGCTCTCCGGCACGCTGCAAAGCGCCATGATTGCCCGTGAGGACGCCGGGTACGCCCCCATCCATATTGTAGATTCCCGCAACGTCACCCTGGCCGAACAGCTTCTGGTGCGGCGCGCCTGTCACCTTGCCGCCGCCGGGCTCACGGCAGCCGATATTGCACAGGAACTTGAGGCCGCGCGCGGGCGCATCCGCCTTCTGGCCATTGTCGACACCCTGAAATACCTGCACAAGGGTGGCCGCCTCTCCGGCGCTGCGGCTCTTGCGGGCGGTTTGCTTGGGGTAAAGCCCGTGGTGGGCATCACGGACGGAAAGCTGGGCATGCTGGGCAAGGCGCGCGGCATGGCCGGGGCATATGTTGCCCTGTTTAAGCTGATAGAAGAGCAGGGCGGCATTGACGAGGCCGAGCCGTGCTTTGTGGGCTACACGGGCAGCCGGGCGCAGGCCGCACCCTTCGTGCGCTTCGTCACGCAGAACCTGGGGCTGGAAAAGCCGCCCGTCATGCCCATCGGCACCGTCATCGGCACGCACGCAGGCCCCGGCGCCGCAGGCATCGCCTTTTTTGCCAAAGAGGTATAAAGGGAAATATGCCGCCTGTACGCGAATGAAAACTTTTGTCAAGATAAGAACAGAGCCCGGGGGCACTTCACCGCCCGGGCTCTGTTCTTATTTTTGGATTGTAAATCTGCTGTAAAGCTTGTACTTTACACTGCTGTTTTAGGGTTCGTTTTTCCACCGTCGGCCGAATTCACACTACCGTCTTGCGACTGTTCCATAATGATATAGTGTACACGCAGTGTAGCGGTGTTCCCTGTAGCAGAGTCTGTGCCCGTTATGATAAGCACATAGTCTCCCGGTCTTGAGAGGTCGATGCCTTGCCCTGTGATGTCGTTTCCGTTTTTATCCAGAATCGTCACTGCACCCAGCCGCAGCGAGTCCAATCGCCCATCTGTAAAGTTGTACCGGTTTTCAATAAAGTCTTTTGCCCCCACCGCGTCCAGCCGCCCCGGGCCCACTGGCCGCGTATAGGTGTCCTCCACCTGAATGTGGACACTGCCGTTATCCGGGTTTGTTTCCACTTTCACGGGCGGCAGCAGTTTGCCGATTTCGCCTCCGTCGGGCTGCCCCGGACGGATGGATACGTCCGGCACTCTTATCGTGGGCACCCCGGGAAGGTCTGCTACCTCGGGCCGTGCCGCAGAATCCGTATAATTTGTGCTCCCGTAGTGTTTTGCTTCTAAGATGAATTTGCCATCCTCCCGCGCCGGGATAGCCGGATAGTCGGCCTTTGTGAAATCAAATGTCACGCTGGCCGTGCGGTACTCAAACCCGTCGGCATCTGTATTCGTGCTGCCGCCTAGTTTCACCGGCTGGCCCACAGGCACGCCGTTGATGTAAAACTGCACATATCCGTCCGGCGCTTTACAGGTTTTTGCTTCATCGCGCTTCGGTTTTACATTTGCAGTAAGCGTCAAAGTTTCCGTCTTATCCATACCGGTGGTGCTGTAGGTGAAATCTGTCACACGACTGTCTGCGGGCGTAATCTGTGCTGGTATTTTTGCAAGGTGCCCCCAGAACAGATTTGCAAACTCGCTATCACTGTCTGCAAATTGCGTCGACACGATGCGAATCTCATAAGTACCCGCATTTGCGAATTCGTCCTTGCTGCTATACTCCCCGGTGGGCTGTCCGTCTTTATCCAGATACCGGCGCCCCTCCGGTGTCATTTTGCCCGCATCATCCAGTACGCCTTCCCGTGGATGTTCAGTTTTGATGCCCTGCGCCGCTATGGCCGCCTTCAAATCTTCCCAGCTCACGCTGACACCATCATACCGTTTGTTCAGCTGGGCCTGCACCTGTTGTGGGAATGCATTGGTGTCCACCTCAAATGTCACATATTGTTTGACTTTGCTGCCAAACCCTGCGCTGGGCACTTCAAACGGATATTCAGCCTCATACAGACCGCCACCCTCCGCTTCGTTTTTCTGCACCTGAACATTTTCAATAGTGACTGTTTTTCCTTCGGCAGATTTCGGCAGCCAAAAATACAGCATACCATCTTCGTCAATCCGCTCCGCTAAGCCATATGCCGGATTTTCCAAAGGCACGCCACCAATGCTTACATGGTAATCCTGTGCCAAGCCGCCCACCAATTCCGGGTAGGCATTGAAGTCTATTTGCACCATCGTCAGCTCTTCTCCGCTGGCGCTGACGATTGCATCGCCCTGGAAACTCAGACCATCCGGGCCACCACTGTACGCCCCAATAGGGAATGAGCCGCCTGTGACAATTACTTTCCCCCCCATAGCACCCACATCATAAGAACGATTGGTGCGTTCAGAGATTGGTTTCAGCGTACCACCGGTAATTTTTATCTCGTGAGAAGTTTTCTCGTCACCATGGCCTACATTATAATAGTTGTAGCATGAACCGCCCAATGCGTTGCCATGCACTCCACCATATGCTACCGTATAGCCTCCATTCACAGTGATATCACCAGGAACAGGTGCCTGTGCATAACCACCATACGTATAGTTGCGTGCTTGCAAAGCACCTGGGAGAGCATCTACTGTATGGATATCATAACTGGCAACAGAACCTGCACCAATTGCCGCTCCATGATAGCTGCTGTAAGCCTTGATGCTACCGCCATTAATGGTGAGGCCGCCCCCCTCCAGTGTGCAGCCCACACCACCGCCAATGCCGCCGCCGATACCCGTACCGCCCCCATGCAAATAGACATTTACCGGATCCGAGGTGTGAGATTCTATCACCCCTCCGTTCAAGGTTAAATTTCCGCTTTCTTCACGCGGGCCGCCGCCAATACCTGCGCTGCAATATCCGCCGTTTGCAGTCAGCGCGCCCGGCGTCTCACTGTCCATCTTCCACAGCGGGTCGCCCTGCTTCAATTCCGTGCCGTTTTTCAGCGTGCAGTCATA